>Ga0126342_10011194_pt1 | contig 16031 bp, 12 predicted proteins | sample Cyp1metagenome_FD_92528 | JGI IMG/M metagenome (GOLD analysis project Ga0126342, IMG submission 92528) | Coral microbial communities from Lord Howe Island, Old Settlement Bay, Australia - Cyphastrea 1 metagenome | ecosystem: Host-associated > Invertebrates > Cnidaria > Coral ... | reverse complement strand
GTCATTTTCGTTGACCTGCGCGAGAAAAAATAAGCGCGCAATTAGTGCGCGTGCGCGTGCGAGACCAGCATGCGCGTGCGCACGCGAGACCGACATGCGCGTGCGCACGCGAGGCCGTGACCGTTTGTATGCATGTATGTATCTATGTATCTATGTATCTATGTATCTATGTATCTATGTATCTATGTATGCATGCATGCATGCATGCATGCATGCATGCATGCATGCATGGGTGTGTGTGTGTGTGTTATGTGTGTGTGTGTGCGTGCGTGTGCCCTCTCATTCTTCAGCCTGCTGTGAAGCCAAACAAGACATCTTGGTAAATCGTACTAGCATAAGCAAGCAACCTCTCAACAAACTGCTTCTCGACCATTTGGACTTTGCGTTTCTGCCCACCACTCCTCGTCACCAAGCTGGGTCAAACAAAGCATGTCAAAGCCGTTGGGGTCCGCTAGGGGTCAAAGCTGGCAATCAACAAAGCTGGTCCAAAGAGTTCCTAAGCGTCAGCAAGATCAAACTTGCGCAAACATCAAACAACTCTTCGCATCGAATCTACCTGAGCTGGTCCGTGACATCCAAGCGGTGATGCACGACATGCCACTGCCGTAGTGCCGCCAGGAGTTCATTGGCCGAAACCAGGCCATCGCGCCTTGGCGCGTTTCTTTTTCCTCACAGATTTTCACAAATCTTCAAAGGCTCTCGCGGCTCTGGGCTCCTCACGGACAACAATCCAAATAGGCCATGGTGTCCTGGACGGAAACATGGTATACCAGGATACCAGTATACAGGGAAGTCACTGAGCAGAGAACGCGACATGCATCACTCGGAGACACACCGTCCTGGATCCTGGCTTCCAACATTTCTGCCTCCATCTCTCTCACGACTTCGGAGGTAGCTGGTCTCCAATCATAGAAATAGTCCTGCACAAGGACTCCAGGACACCGACTCCGTTTAAAACAAAATATTGGAAATCGACCTAATCGAGCCTAAAGAAATGGATGAAATGGTCTTTTCCGCATGGCTTTGAGATGCTCCAGGTCATTCCAGGTCCCATGCTTCGATGATCTTCTATGTGTTTGGGCGAGTTCGGATGCACATGGTGCCTCCGTGTAAAACCACCGAGGCCAGGCAGACGAAAAGCGTCGTCCAGGGGAAGCTGGATCTCGCTGCGCGGCCAGGAAAGCCTCCCGGAGTGCATGATCTGCAAAGGAGGCTCCACTCCCTAAAAATCCCTAAAACACTATATAATATATATATATATAGATAGATCCTTTAACATCTCTAACTCCAAGGCCAATGACCTACCAAGATCTACTTCACTCGATTCAAGTGGGCTTGGCCTACGAATTCCAGCTTTCACCTATCAGATACATATCAGCTTAGATAAAGAGCCGTCATACTTCCACAGAAGGTCCTTAGTTACTATGACATTTCGACGACCTCGCCCGCTTGCTCTTCGGCTTTGCCGGCCTCCATCTCATCGTAAGAGATCGAACCATTCGCGTCCTTCGTGCATAGTATGAAACAGAGCATGATGAAGCGGAAAATGAAGAGGAACCAGTTGTCAAATTATCTATACAAACAGGGGCGCGCGTCCGAAATCCAATGTCTTTGCCTTTCTTACCGCAAGCATCCACTAGCGTTCTTGTTTGCAGCCATGCGGCCTTGTCAATGGCCGCCAGCAAGGAAGAGTGCTCCTCTTCTATTGCTGCCTCATCTGTAGTTGCCTGCACCGCCTGGTCCGAAGACGTCCGAAGGAAGAATATGGAAGAATGCAAGCGAGATCATTGGGATTCGACGCAATGGACACTGATAATCTATGGTGTTCTATTGCTTATTATACTTATTACAGTATATGCTATGATAGCATGCAATGATCTGTGGTTCCTTGGCTTTCGCAGCTCCCCAAATTGCCTGAGGAGGTCGCAAGGTAGCATATGGATGCCACAGGTCCAGGCAATGGCCCTCATAATAGAGGTGTGACATTGCAAACGTGGGCAGGTACGCCCTGAGGTATCCTCAGAGGGAAACTGGCAAGGGCCACAAGGGCCCTCAGCATGAATGAAAATGCATGGAGCAGTTCGCAACAATCCGCATGTAGCTCGTTCTGCTGGAAAACAGGCAAGACAAAATGGGACTAGGGCTGGACTAGAGTTTCAACCGAAGCACGTGCTGGGACCGGCAGCTGAATTTGGAAAGTTGTTGCCTTGGCATCACGAGCTGATTCGTTGCCTGCTTTCCTCCCTTGTCTTGGCCTTTCCGTCTTGAGTGGGAAACAGTGTGCTCATCAAACCAAAAAAAATGAGAGTGCTGCTACAGTGCACTCGGGATTCTCTTCTGGCACGTGCGTCTCGTGGAAGAGGTTTGGAAAAAAGACAAGTGCCTGCAACTCTTAAACACAATGCCTCGATCATGACTCCAAAATTCTGAGTTCAAACATGTTCGGACATGTCTGAACAAATTTGGATCTGGCACCTCACCCTCGTGTACTGTAATTTCCCAAAACGGTCGCCAATTGGCTCTGTAGATCCTGTCAGTAATCACAATGTGATATGAATGCGCATAGGGACCCGCAAAAAGATTCCCGGCTTAAACAAACGCTTTGTGCAGCATAGGATTGGGCTAAGCACGTTGCCCTCCGTCATGTGAATCTGGCGCAAGTCGGGAAAATTGCACCTGCAATGCCGGCAGCGCCAGAAGAATGCACAAGTGCCACAAAATGACATAAGCATCCAGGAGCCCCTGTTGTAGAAGGTTGGTTCCGATTCCCACGTGCTGCTGACGACTGTGAAAAGCTCCCCGGCCACTTTGAATATATGCACTTTGAAGTGTGAATATTGCCGAAGCTTGCAATGCTAGTGAATGCTAGTCAGATCAGGACGCCTGGGGGTGTGGCATCAACCGCCAACGCCTTCAGCAAGTGAATCCATGTGGCTACAGTCTCGAAATGTTTCGAAGCTTGAGCTGCTTGTAATAGCATACGGGTGAGCTCGCAGAAGGAGAAAAAACGAAGAAAGAGCTGGGAGGTCCCGCGGTTGTGTGACAAATCCGTGACCCTTCCACTACCTTAAGCTCAGCACTTCTTGCCAGTGATTTGCAGAGACACTGCTGGAATGCAGTAAGTATCCTTGATTACCCAAAAAACAATCAACATCTCAAGGATTGATAAGGATTGTGGGAGCGTGAAGGCAATATGTACACATATATTTGCCCAATAGAGCCTAACGTTATCTATCTATTGGATTCCACCACGCCACGCCTAAAATCGCAAACATCAGACTTTGGAAAAACCAAAGTGGCGAACTGCATCCTGACTGCTGCACAGCATCTGCATGAGCCAGCACCGCACCATTCCGCCGATGAAACCAAAACCTTTCGAGGGCACACATCTCCCGCAAAAGAGCTAACACATGCTAACGCATGCTAACGCCACAAACAACTTACTACAACTTTCTACAACTTACTTTCATCAAGTTCATCTGTATTTAGCCCATCTCAGGATCGTTCTCATGAGGTGCTTTCAGTTCCTCTGACTTTGGGAACGTGTGAAGCTTGGGAGGACCTGGGCATGTTTATGTGAACATGGTTGAGCACATGAAGGAATGTAATTAATCAAATGCCAATGTCTACGTTTGTTTGTAACATAATCTAGCAGTCAGCTTATATCTGCCGACCCCGGCCGGCAGCAAGGGGATGGCGCCAGGGAAAAACATGTTTCCCCTTCACAGAAACAACGATCAAAACAATGACAACAATGACAACAACTAGAACTAAAACTACAACTACAACAACCACCACCACTACGACTTACTGCTACTGCTACTGCTACTTGTACTGCTGCTACTGCTGCTGCTGCTACTGCTACTGCTACTATTCCTGCTACTGCTACTGCTACTACTATTACTACTATTATTATGGGATTTTGACAACACGTTAGGGAGTTGTTTGACGCGATTTAGTGGTTCTACACTGACTTCAGGCCGTTTCTCTGCCGGCGCCCGGCTGTCAGGCGTAAGCTTTTAAATAATCTGAGCAACACAGTGGCCAGACCAATTTTTCTTGGAGCTGTGATGAGCTGTAAGGAACTATCTCCTTTGCATCCATCTTTCATCTTTCATCATCTTTCATATGTGTCCAACCGTTTTCCATGATGTCGGTTGCAAATGTAAATGTAGCAGCTGTTGGTTGCCGAGTAGCTCCGCGGACTCATTGGCCTCGCGGAGGTTCACAGCGCCTCGCACAAAGTATGGTGGCTGCCATGCCTGCCAAGACCCAACGTTGAATTGTTGAACACTTGGTGGATCTTTCTAGTTTGGCAGGGTTCCCGAGCATCTGTCCACCGCATCCTTCTCTTCTCATATGACACAAGATTCACAAATTTCACAAGATGGAAAGCGAAGAGAATGGGAAGAAAATCAGAGACCGCAGTGCCGCAGTATCCAGGAAGCTGCGCCAGGCCTTTTGCACAGCAGCACGCACCCCTGGCGGAGCCTCATGACCTCCATCCTGCGCAAATATCCCCAGCGGTGCGTGAGCATTGTGAGCATGACAAATGAGTCAAGAATCAGCCCAACGGGCCCCACGGTATCATGCCAAGCTTCAGATGATTCAAAACAACTCTTCTTGAAGGTTGCAAAACACCACAAGGCCCTCCTTCACGTGCCACACATACGGTGCATTTGCTCTTGCGACATTTTGAAGGTCCTGGTATCAGTTGAACTTGCTGCCCACCCGAAAAGCTCTGTGAATCTCTGTGACATTTTGTGGCGTCAACAAGTGATAGCAGCTGATAACAAGATATGAAACTGTGTCATGGCTCATCCAAAGGAGAAAAGAAAGAGCATCAGAAAGCGCAAAAGATCCACAAGATTCCACAAGCAATCACAAGTTGTGATAATGAGCGCAGGTACAGTATCCTTTTTTTTTCGGGCTGAGGTAGTCCGGAGTGGCTTGTCTGTGAGTCAGCATACCTACAGTACCTACAGTAAGAGTCAGACAAACCCTAGGCCCTAGGCCTAATCACAAACCAAATGGAAGCAGCCACTCAGTCACTCAGAACTGCTTGAAGCACTCATTCTTGATCTTCTCAAGTTACTAATCCATATGCTCTGCACAGAAGGGGTAGTGTTCGCCGTCGATCTCTTGAATTTTGATGATGCCGCCACAGCATGAACTGATACGTCCCTTCACTGGCTTGTGCAGTTTGAAGATTTCCACATGCTCACTTGGATTTGCAAGGGCTTCAGGCGGGATTGATTCAATGCAGCACGACTCTGTGCCACAGTGGATGATATCTTTTTGAGGTCCATAGGCTTCCCTGGCACATTTGCGATTGGACAAACTCACTGTTTTCTCTTTGCAAGGTTCCCCCACGGCGACTCGACAGGTCCGGGTTTCAGGATCGCAAAGAAGGCCGTCTGCACAGCAATCATTTTGCTTCAGATATGGTACGGTGTAGGAGCAACCGCACCTCTTTCCATACGCATAGTTGCCATATTGCGGAAGTTGCGGCGGATCCTCCTGACCCTCCCGATTCCGGCTCAAATGTGGGCGAGCAGCAAATGCATGGGTGACTTGCAGGCCGAACATAATTGCTTGGAGGAGCAGAATGGTGCTGCCAGCCAGCAAGGCTGAAGTCATCGCGGGTTACTCAAACAAACAACACTCTACACTACAACACCTGCGCAAAGCTTGATCATTGATCATAGCAACAGCCCAGTGCAAACGGCGCATGAGTCATCATGAAACGAAGCACCAAGTTGGGTCCCAGTCAGACTCAAGCTGTCCAGAAAAGAGAGCAAATAGCCTCAGGGCCTTCAACACCAACATTTTTCGAAACAGCATCCAATGGCATGCTCTACTTGGAAGGCTGGTGTTGAATGGTCTCCATCAAAGCTGTGTCATCCGGTGTCCTTGCTTTTCGGCTTCAGGCGTTCTTGCTGAGGCCTGTCCTTTTGGAACCACGCCTCATATGCCCACCGTACAGCCAAGCTTCCTTGAAACTGATGTTCATATCTACTGTGAGCTCCAACTGCAGCTTCAGTTCAAATTTTTGCAACCAGATTTTTTAAAAATTGTTGATGCTCACTTTGATGCTCTTGCCAGGCTGGAAATATAAATGCCCCAGGAGCAAACACTCAGAGGACGTCTGATCCAGCCTTACTGCCCAGCGACACAAACTCTTCATTCCTGCAGCAAGGCGCATAAGGGTCAGACGAAAATGCGAAGGCAAACAATTGATGATATTTCTGATACACTCAAGTTTTGCATGACGAAATCTGTTCCACACCCTTCAATGTATATAGGTGTATCTGTATATAGTATGAGCATCGTCCGATGTGACCACATGCAGCATTTTCAACTGTCCAAGCAAATAAGATTTTAGAACACTGTAGAAGGTGTGATAGTTTGATCGAAGCCAGTCTAGCCGGGCAAGGCTGTACCCATTGCTACTCCGAAACAGAAACACGTTCTTCACATGTCCTGCTGCCAGTGTATTCTGCGCGCATTTTGGCAGAAGGAAAGCGCTCGTGGAATTGCTGACAACTCGTACCAACAAGGTCGAGACTTTGACCTCGAAAGCACAATTAAAGCAAATGATAACAGCAAAAATACGAAAAAAATGGATGCCAGCAGCTGCCCTTAATTCAATCTTAGCAATGTATCCGAATGTAAACGACAAACAACTTGAGGCACATCAAAGATAACAAGATCTAACTGAATCTAACTGCTAGCTGCTATAGCCAGTTTGTCATTGCATGGGTTTTGGTAGGTTTCGGCCCAATGTCAGGTCCTAAGGTTGAACAACCTGAGATGCCCCTCTGCTGCTCGTGCCTGCATCTTCGATGACGAAGGGTTTCCCCAAACGCACCCGCTCGTCGAAGTCGCTCGGGCTGATCTGGCCGCAGAAATTAAGTGGTGAAAGAATATAAAAGAATGAGGAAATACTGGTGAGCTAAAAGGAAAAGCACTCATAGAAAACATCTGCCCTACCCAATTCGTCAAGCTCACTGCTTGACAATGTCCAGTGCCTTCGATTTAAGATCTTAGCCAAAAGATATGGAAGTGGATGAACATTAACTTTAAATGAACATCAGTGTTCCATTCACGTTAACTATAATATCTATACCAAAAGTGAATCAAAAATTGACGTGAATGAAACCTTGGGAGAAGAAGCCTCTACATATCTTGCATTGTCTTTCTTGAGGCTGGTCTGAGTCCAAACCTTGATTCAAAAGTTCATTTTTTCTGACAGGATAGGGAATGGTGGCATGAAATGGCATGAAGGTATCTTTCCTCTTCCTCTTGTGATTTTGAGCCAGGCCATGACCCAAGCCTCAAAGAGATTCAAAGAGATTCAAAGAGCACATCGAAAGAGAACATGTCTTCAGTCTCCAGTGTCTCCCACCAACCGGGCCTCACGGACGCGTTCCACTGGCCTGCCGCCAAAAAAGTCTTCATGGCCAGGCTCTGCCAATGGATTGAGCTCCTGGGCAAGCTCAGACCGCAACAACTTTGGGAAGATGTCTTGGTTTCAGGATGCATCCACGGTCTTGTATCATTCATCAATAATTCATAATCATTTATAATGTTTAATGAAATGATATTTAATCATAGTTAGAAAATAATTTTGAATATTGGCAGACTTTGCAAAATGTGTGGTGATTCAGGCAGCGTCTCCAGGCCGTTTGCTTCCACGGCGAAGGCAACCAGCAAACTGCGCCATGAGACCATAAGACAAGTTTAAGTTTAAGATGAGTTTAAGTTCAAGGTTAGTCGGTTAGTTGAAGACGAGTTTAAGACGAGTGAGAACAGCGCAGTCTTCAAAAACTTTCAAGGCTCATCCGGTGGCTTTGCCCAATCGTTGCATATGGCAACTGAGTTGAACAAAAGGTGCCAGGCACAGAACATATCAGGCTCCCGTAGCAAAGATCTGATGAGGGCGGTGGTTTTCACATGTCACATCTGTCACGGAGCTTCGGTGGTTCGCGACTTGGAGAGAGACAGCTCTTAGTGCATTTTAAGTGTCTCTTCATGTCAATCTGTTCTCCTCCTTAGTTCGGTATGCTTCAGTCTCTTTCAGCGAACATGGGGAATGGTTTTGCTTCACTTCCAATGGTTGGTGACTCGCACACTTTTTTCGGCACCTTGCCAGCAAAGCTGGAAGTGGAAAATACTATCATCTAGCCACTAGTCACTGCTAAAATGCCTCTTCCTGAATGCCGCATAAATTTCTATATACATACATATACACACATAATCACATATAATGAAACGTGAACCAAGCTAACTAGATCAACTGGAGAAGAAACTCTTCAAGAACCCATTGTTTCTTTGACTTTATCAAGTTGATTCCTCAGGTAGCATTGCAGTGAAACAGACTGTCAAATTCTGTCCACGCGAAAAACGTGCACAGCACTCTAGAAGCACTCTAGAACCATATGTCATGTTGATGTGATTCTGCTTTCCAATTATGCTGCCAATAATGATTGCAGTGGACCTCACATTTGCAATACATTTGCTATGAGCAGGTGTCCACTCTGAGTTTGTTCAACGTTTGGCCGAGCACGTAGATGACTGCGTGAATTAACAAGGTTGTCTAGCCGCTAGCCCGAATTAGCTCATTTCGAGCCGTCTATGGGAATGAGGCGAGAAGCATTGGACCACGAGATGCTTGGGCAGGGTCAGGGTTGTCTTGGTGGTCTAGTCACTCGCATCATGGGGTGAAGCTAGGAGAAGCTAAGCATATTTGGCTTGGAGAGCCGGTGGAGCTACCACTCCGATTTGAATCAAAATTGAACCATCGCCGCCTGAGCAGGCAAGCTGGACTCCGTTTGCAGCTGCAACATTGGTGAATACTGATTATATATATATATATATATTCGGTTTGATTCTGTATCTGTTTATCCTCATGTTGACCCCAAGAAGGAGAAGGATCTCCCTGGCTCAGATCCCAGGATTTGCACATCGACTCGATGGTTTGATCATGGTGTGATGGGAAGAAGCGATGCTGCGATGCCTGAATTATATTATATATATATACATATATTGTGTCGGGCAGGTCTGAGTCTGCAGTGGATCTGGGATTCATACGATCTCAGCCTGTGATTTTCGTCCATACCACCGTACCTGAGCACTTGCATCACTTGAAGCTCTCACACACATGAACAAGTAAAGGAGTCAAGAACACAAATATCAGTCCAAATATCAGTTCAAATATTCAAATCACTTCAAATCAAGAGTTTCACGAGTTTGTCGGCTTCCCAATCTGCCTTGCGATTTCATGTGCCTTTTGTACCCAAAGATCCGCATGGTCGACCGTGCACAGACTTTAAGCTTAAGCACAGTGCGCACCCAACTCCGGGATGGAAGCATGTAGCGAAGCTCGGGTCGACCCGAGCGAGACCGCTGAATTCACAGGGTCAAAACGTGCCTTTTGGCGATGTGGTGAGACAACAGCAGAAGAGCTCTTCGAACTTGTTGGCGAAGAAGCACTGAGAGGCGACACCGACTCGAATTGTCCGAAGCCAGCACGCGGGGTTTGCGGTTTTCTGGGGGTCATTGGCTGAAATGTGGCAGGAATGAAGCGATCGTGGATACGATTGGTGACAGATCCTGGTGACATCCCCTTGTTGGAGGAAGAGCAAAAGGAGCCACGTGGTGTGGTTGGCGCAGAGCTCAATCGAGGAACCAAGACCTCGAGCTCTTGGCGCAAAATGTCCTCATTGTTGGTCACAGATGCCTTCCATGTCAACTCTTTGATTTGAGCCACCTTTTGATGATTCTGCTGCTGAAGTTGGCGAATGCGCTCCATGATCTCAGCACGTCGACGATTCTCTGTGTCGGCTTGCTCACACTTCTGAAGAAAACGAGCTTCTTTTTCCTTCCTCTGACCCTCCAAGTGATGCGAACGAGCCCGCATCCGCTCATTCACATTCTCATCTCGAGCTCGGCGACGCTCACATGAGGCAGCCCGCTCTTTGGCATTCTCCTGGTCCACCATGGTGCGACGTTTTTGCACTCTCTCCTGTTCACGACGGATAGATGCAGCTCGCTCCTGTTGCATCTCGATAGCTCGGGCTGTGGTGGTTGAAATCCGTTTCTCTCTGTGCATCGCAATATCACGATTCAGAGCTTCTTCTTCAGCGCGTCGCTGAGCAATCATCTCAGCACGAGCCTCAGCTGCCTGTGTTTTGGCAGCCGCAGCTGCTAGGAGCTCTTCTTGTTTGCACCTGTTGAAATTTTGGACTTGTTCGTGACGAGCATGGGATGTTTTGGTGCGATCTTGAAACTCTGCGAACTTCTCGAGGCTCAAGCCTTCGAGCCACTCCTGCCGAGCTCTTTCTTTGGCCTCCTGTTTGGCCTGTAGAGCTTGACACTGGAGCTGCACTTCCAATTTGAAAGCTGGCTGCCGGGCTCTCTTTGCAAGATGTGCTTCAGCAAGGCGGAGTGCCTTTTCAAAGCGGCACTCCGAGGCAGTGGAGTCTAGACTTGTCATCTCCGAAAAACTTCTTGCCTCAAATGCCTCAAATCTCAGCCTCAGATCCTCTTCACGTCCTCAAGACGGCAAAGAGATGCAAAGAGATGCAAAGAGAGCCTCCGCCCCAAACTCGAGCCAAAGAATTCAAAGAATTGCGGCGAATGCATTCAAGTCCATTTCACTGTTGCGGCTGTCAGGAGCATTTTCCGTGGAAAGTTGCCGATGGAAATCGCAAACTTTCCCTACACTCAGAGACTTATATAGAAAGACCATGCAAGAGCAGGAGTTTCGACTTTGACATGGACAGATTGGCAGCCTTTTGGGCTCTGACCATATCTGGGCTCTATCTGTCGTGGCTTTTTGTACGGGATCTTAGCAGGACAAACAAATTCAACAGAAAAAAAGCAGAGCACGACAGCAAGTCGATGATATATCCCAAACTCTGCAGGAAACGACTGGAAATATCATCTACTTCTTGAGATCCGTCTGGAAGAAAAAACCAGTCATGTTCACGTGTTGTAGCGTCGTGTCTGCAATTTGGGCTTTCCATGTTTTTTTCCGCTTTCACGGCTACTCCATTGATTTGAAGCACGGCACCACATTTCGCAGGACCCAGGCATACAGCCTCAGCCAACGCGAATCCAGGATTGCACCGCACTTCCAGTTTCCCACATGAAACACACCCAAACTTCTTCATGCTGGTCCACGAACCAAAACTGAAAGGTCTTGTTGCTCCACAACTCCACAACATTCAGGAGGCGACGTTGTGTACCCGATATTGTTGATGTCTTTAGCCGTGCCTCAGTGCATGGCATAGCTCCAAGCTCTGAGCTCAGAATTTCATTACCTCTGCCACCTCTCAAGCCTTCTCAACTCTTCTCAGGTCTTCTGAGGTCTTCCGCCTCTTGAGGTACGAACATCCATGTTTCGATGCAGAGCCTTTAATGCTTCTTTTTGGCACTTTCTTGTTCATGATCCATCCTCAGCAAATGCGACGCTGGAGCAAGAATCCGAGCACCCCTGGCAAGCCTTAATAGGATGTTGTAATTGTGTTTCGTTGCCTTCATGCCATTCCCCAGACATCTGATGAACTGTCCCCGATGCCGAGAATCGGCCATTGACATAGTGGCCCATATAAATGCAGGTTACAAGTTCAGCCCTCGCAACCACCTTGTTGGAGCCAACCTGGCATGCAATTCTAGGAGGTCAGTACGTCAATAGGTGTGCCAAATCAACACAGCCTTGAGCACTTCCTTTTTTGATGTCCGTGCGCGCTGCCTCTCAAATGCATGCCGCTGTCTCTGAAAATCGGATTGCCAGATGTTGGAAGAACTAAACCACGCACCAGGCCCATTGCAGACTGTCACCGTCGGTAGGGTAGGACTGATAATCCAACAGAATGATACAGAATTCAGAATTATTGTAGCCGATGCTGGGCGATGCTGGGCGAGACGGGTGGTTTTCCCTGGCCAGTTGAGAGATGGCAGCATACAATTGGATCCCTGCGATTCTCAGGAGAAGCACACATCACTTCGTGACTTCAAGTGTTTCAAGCGAATCAAATATGAAAACATCTAAAGCAACCAAAGGACCAAAGGCATTCTCCATGACAATTTCATGTTGGAAAAAGGCTCTTTTTCTGAACTTGAAATGCTTCTCCTTTCACGGCAGCTGAAAATCTCTGCCTTTTGCAGCTAAACTGACCAGGGCCAAGTTAAAGAAACCTCCTCTAGCGGCAAGCTGAAGGAGGTCACGATGATGGAAACTCCAAAAACATCAAGTGAGAACAAAGAATAAGAAAATACATCAAAATACCGATGGCTGGTCTACGATGTCTACCATTTTTGATAGGAATCATTGAAGGAAGGGGTCAAGAAATGTGAATGTCTTGAATGACGAAAAAGGAAGACAGGTTGCCAGGCGTTATGGCGTTGCGATGCTTTCTGGCTCAGCCTCAAAAGACTCGATGTCCATTTTCTCGGCAGGCGCGGCCAGTTGATCGATCTTGAACGAGGGTGCCCGCTTCGCATAGCTCTTCACAAGCTCACCTGCAGGTCATGCCAAGTCATACTGTCGTGACTGCAGTTGCGCATCTAAGCTATTTGATTTTAGAACACTTCAAGACAAATCGGCATGTGACAGCACGAGGCAATTGATAGCAGGGGCTTGAAGGAAGTTGATCGATCAACCTACCAACCTAGCATAATCCTTCATTTTTCAACCTATTTTGCTATGTTTCGCCACTTTTGGCCTCTTGCTTTTTACTGCACCATGACACACCCGCATCGTACAGCATTCCATCTAGATCCATCTAGCCTTTCAGAGGACCTGCTGGGATTCGACGTGAGGGGCCTTCCAAAGAAGCGACGCGCTCATATAGCTGACGTTTTGCGAAATCCCTGTAGGGGTCCTGGCGCATCCAGGCAAGACATTCTCAAGAAAGATAAGAAAGTCGTTTGAGTCTATGGTGTTCATCGCTGGGCCTGAAAATACCGGCGAAAGAGTGGAAAAAAAAAACAACTCGCGGAGTGCTGGACAATCTGAAACAATGACAATAGATGACAATAAGATTCAATCCTGCTCCCAAAAAATATCGGGCACTGACTTGAAGCGTGCTGTGTCAGTCCTGTTGGCGAGCTTCTTGCAGCCAGGCCAACTCCTATCAGAAGATGACTGGATCCCTTCATGGTGAAAAGGCAGCTGGACACACCAAACGCATACTGTCAAACCACCTCATGCATTAACTAAGTGCAGCTTGGGTGGTGGCGTGGGCTGGATGGCTTGGGTTCCGCGGGTTGGGGCGGGAGCAGGCGGCCCCTGCTCATCCGCTTCCAAGATTCGATGGGGGGCAGAAGCCAAAGTTATACAGTTTAGCACGTAATTGTGGGGCTTAGATGAGGGGTAGCTGAGTAGTATAGCTCGTAATTGTGCAACTTATGTAGTACTACCACTATGTAGCTTAAGCGGGTATTGATTATAGGCGCTCAGGTGGAGCAGGTGTCGCTCAAGAAGAAAGTGTGGTGTATGAGTGGATATGAGAATGTGAAGTTGGCTTGATGATTTTAGAGAAATGGATGGCTCGGCTAAAAATTGCCTAGTGTCGGATGAGTGCGACTACCTCAAGACTGTGTGTGTGAACAAGATGAGTAATGTTACTGAACTTTGCGTGTTTATTGTCTCAATGATTAGCAGCTCAGGATCTGCAGTCGTCAATAGATGCATTTCTTATCATTTTGTTTGATGTTATATACAGAGGGGGAAATCGAATCAAGACTAGAATTTAAGAATGATAAGGGTTTATGCAGTTTTTGAACCAGGTGTACGGACTGAGCTGTTGTCCCGAGTGATTACTTTCCCTAGGTGCTTACGTATGTTTGATACGCGTATGAAGCTCGATATTATTTGATTGATGATGGGATCTGTAATTGTGTGAGATGCATTGATGGTTGAGTAGAGCTATAATAGGCCGAGGTATATTGGCCTAAGGAGATCTAAGGAGGGGGGTCGTGCGGCCTAAGCCAACGTGGCTTCGCAATTGCATGCAGCTTAGTTCGTACGATCCTTTAGACTATATATATTTATATATAATTATATATAAGTTATATATATAGCCTAGCTTAAGCCTGAATGGTATTGGCTCGTAAGTGGGTGAGATGCATGTGGTTGGTGTGGGGGGGGACGAAGGTTTTTCGAGTAAAGAATCACGTGTTTGGCATTTGATCCGCCTCATCCCTTGCCAAGGCAAGGAACTATCGGTAGCTGTCATGAAAAGAATCAGGTCCTGCTCAACAGCACCTCGGATTTCAGAATATGCTTTGGCACAAGCATCTCTGTCCTGAAAGAGAGTGCAGGGACAATCCCATTGCAACACCCGCCAGCGTGTGTGAGTTCAGGTGTCTTGCAAAGTGCATCTGGCACAGCGTGTAAGTCTGATATAGTCTGATGATGGTTCTCTGGTTTAGCTCAGTAAGACTGTGACGTCTGTGACCAGCACCTGTTCTAGATTAGATGATTAGCACCTGTGAGATCATGAAGTGCCCACAGCTGTCCTTTGGATTGACATCTTTCAGATCGACGGGCTTGCCGAAGCCTGAGCATAAAAACCACCACATTTCTCCATGAAACCACCCAATCACCTCCAAAGTGCCCGAAAGTATGACCCTCTCTGAACCAAGGAACTGAAATAGAAACGATCTCCAAATCCCGGATTTGTTTGTGTAGCTGGGATTGGTCTTGGAGCAATGATCGGAAATCCAAGACCTCCCTCCTTGGGATTTTTGGAAAATCGACATGTTGGAAAGTTGCAAATACGCAAAAACAGAACTGAAAGCCCCCAAACATCACGCAAATGTGCAGCAAATCTCGGGCCCAAGAAAGCAACTACAGAAAAACTGAGAGATGCGCTGATCAGCATTCTCAAAAAAAAGTGAAAGGCACAGGTAAAACCAAGACTCCAAAGACTCTGACACCGGCATTAGTCCGCCAGAACGCTTCTGGCTACGGGCCATGAAAGGAACAACATCCTCTGCTCTCTTCCGTAGTTCGCCGAAATTGGCCAGAACCTTCACCAAACAAGGCCCTAAACAGTCCCACATCTGACACGTCGCAAACACGCTGGCACCACAAAACTATCAATAATTGCAAAACATTTTAAGTATATAGTATATAGCATTTCGTATATATATATATATATGTATATATACATTTCGGTCTAAATACACTTGCGAGGGGGAACACGAAAGGTAGGTGAGCAAGAAAGGAACCGAAGAAAAAAGGAAGGGGAGAGGGCAAGGGAAAAAACATGAAGTGGAGTCTGGTAAAAGCGACGCGGCCATTTTCTTTCTACAAACATGAAGTGGAGTCTAGTAAAAGCGACGGAAAGGCTTCGGCGGTGTGGTTGGGGTTGGCGGTAGTTGTGGTGGTGGTGTTGGTGAGGCTGGTGGTGTTGGTGTTGTTGATATTGTTGATGTTGGTGTTGCTGGTGTTGGTGGTGTTGGTGGTGTTGTTAGTGTTGCTGGTGTGGTTGGGTTTGCTGGTGTTGGTGGTGTTGGTGGTGTTGTTAGTGTTGCTGGTGTGGTTGGGTTTGCTGGTGGTGTTGGTGTTGTTGGTCGTGTGTTGGTATTGTTCGTGTTGTTGTTGTTGTTGTTGTTGTTGTTGTTGTTGTTGTTTGTGTCGTTGTCGGTGTCGGTGTCGGTGTCGGTGTCGGTGTCGGTGTCGTCGTTGTTGTTGTTGTGGTTGTGGTTGTGGTTGTGGTTGTGGTTGAGGATGTTGGTGGTGGTGCTCTTCTTGTGGTTATGATTGTGGTTGTGGTTGTGGTTGTGGTTGTTGTTGTTGTTGTGGTTGTTGTTGTTTTTGTTTTTGTTCTTGTTTTTGTTCTTGTTGGTGTTGTTCTGATGGTTGTGGTTGTGGTTGTGGTTGTGGTTGTGGTTGTGGTTGTGGTTGTGGTTGTTGGTTGTTGTGTGTTGTGCCTTGTGCCTTGTGCCTTGTGCCTTGTGCCTTGTGCCTTGTGCCTTGTGCCTTGTGCCTTGTGCCTTGTGCCTTGTGCCTTGTG
>Ga0126342_10011193_pt1 | contig 16031 bp, 15 predicted proteins | sample Cyp1metagenome_FD_92528 | JGI IMG/M metagenome (GOLD analysis project Ga0126342, IMG submission 92528) | Coral microbial communities from Lord Howe Island, Old Settlement Bay, Australia - Cyphastrea 1 metagenome | ecosystem: Host-associated > Invertebrates > Cnidaria > Coral ... | reverse complement strand
GGATAAAATCATCTTAGACTGCGCAAAAACGTTTTTGGTGTATCATCTTAGGGGCGCAGCATTTTGACACCACTCCTCTCCCACTACACTACCTTTCGTCCGCCTCCGCCTGCTCTCAAGTAACCAGATGGTAAGTTATATCCAATGATGTCCTGCTGTATTTAAAGAACATACCCCCAAATTCAATGTTTTATCATCATTGTCTCTATTACCCTTCAGAATAATCAACACGTGGTTTGCTGGAAAACCTACCATTCAGTTCGATGATTTTCCCAGCTATAATCTTCCATTTATAGAGGGTTTTCCAGCTTGCCACGTTTGCTTACATCTGGAGAATTCCCATGATATCCCTGTTATTACATATACCCTCTGGTTATTTAACATAGCCATGGAAAATGGCCCATAGAAATAGATGGTTTACCTATTAAAAATGGTGATTCTCTATGGCGAACTGTTAAATAACCAGAGGGTATTATACCTTTTTTTTTGTTGCTTAAATCGGCTTATTTCTCCCATCTTCATCATCACTGTCCCGTTTTTAACATGGCCATGGCAAGAAACGAGACCTTTTTCAACCGGCCCTAGGATTCACCTCTTCGGACATACACACTTTGCCTGGGATCAACGGCAAGAGGCGGCTGAGCCGACCAAGTTACGGGGATGATGTGGCCAGAACTGGCGGGAAATCGAACAAATCTGGGGGAGTAAGAAACAAACATATGCTGGTTGGTGGTTTGGAACAGGAATGGATTATTTTTCCATAATATATAGGATATTATGGGAATAATCCTTCCCAACTGACGAACTCATATTTTTCAGAGGGGTAGGTCAACCACCAACCAGATATGTTTTTGATGGTTGCTACATGTTGTTACACTGTGGGGCCCGAAAGCGACAGCTCATTTGGTTTAGAACAATTTTACAATAAGATACGGTTTATCCCAAAGGATTTTTCATACTATGGGGGATGGGGGGATTCAGAGCCATTAAAAGATATTGGCGTATGTTAATTAATCATTTTTGTAGATGACATATTTGCATTTTAGTTGTGTCCACACCATGTTTGCCAATTTTTGTTGATTAAACCTCGATGTCTGTTGTTTCAAACTCCAATCTTGTCGGTTAAATTTATTAAATCTCCATTTCATCGATGAATTCTTCATTGTTGCTGGTTACCCTCTGGTAAACTAACAGTTTGCTATGGAAAATCACCATGCTATTAATAGGTAATCAACTATAAATGGACCATTTTCAATAGCTATTTTGACATAACCAGAGGGTAGTTCAATGGCTCCCCCACCTTGGAGCCATTCCAAGCCGCTCCCCCCGAGACGCTCCACCCTGTGAGGGCGTGCGTTACGTCTCCGCGCCCTTGGGGTCGCCCAAAGTCGCCCAGCAGCGATTTCGATGGGGGATTTCACCCCAAAAAATCTGGGTCAACCGACCGGTTAGATACGAACTACGATCTGGTTATTTAACGTAGCGAACTGGGAAATCACCATTGTTAATAGGTAAATCCCAATAAATCATCCATAAATCATCAAAGGGTAGCACTTTAATTTTTTGCTATGAATGGTAAATTGGTCCTAACTGTAATCAGCTAAAAATTATGTAGATTTTTCGACAGGTAGCTAAGATTTGCTAAGAATGGAGTATAAAACCAACCATAAAGAGCATTGTTTATGGAAATATTTTCGATATCACCAACTTGGATGGCAGCTGCTAAAGCCCTGGTTGATTAGTTGTATAATGTTGTATATTGGCTAACGGATGCTAAGGGCAATTTCGCCATCAACTACCAGGGTTTTTTACCATCGAAAATATGGGGATATGATCGATAGACCTGGAGAAGAAAGATTTTAGGGCCTTAGGGATATCCCATGTACTGGAAATCGTACCGCCAAAGATATGTTCCATTGAACCTAAATTGACTGATTTGTGGGTTTAGGGCCCAACGTGAAACCCTGCACGACTCTTCAAATGGTTTTTGTTCAGCACCAGAATATCCCAAAATAGTGTTAAAACCCATTTGTTTCCATCCAAGATCGGAACACTAATGGATTTAGTTGTGATTCCACTAGATGGTTATGAACGCCAATTTTCCAGCCGGCTGGTAACATACGACAGGAAGGGGCCCTCTAAATTCGTACGCTTGTATTTATCGGAATTTGATTGAAGCTTCCGGAAATTGATTGAAGCTTCCGATGGTTACGCAGTCATCCTTTCTGCCCTAGTTGGTCATGCAGTTGAGAACTCACGTTCTTTGCTTAGCATGCGAGGAGTCAGAGATGCTGAGAATGCGGCCGTTTTTGCTGCTTTGCGGCGAAGATTTCAACTGAAGGATTTGCCTACGGAATCATGCTGCCCTATTACGATTGCTTATGCTGAGTTCCTCAAGCGGATTGTGCCGCGCACGCAATTGCGGGCTCGGGATGAAAAAAGACTGCTATTGTAGTTATCGGAAATCAAACATGTCAACGGAAAATCCACCATTTATAGGTGTTTTTTAGCTTATATTCCCATCTTATATCCCCATTATTGCTGGTTGTAACTCCAGTTTTTGATGGTAAAGCATCCCACCCGTTTTTTTCAAACAAAATATTGGGTTTAACAAATGGGTGGGTGTGTCTGAAAATGGTGTAGAATCTCACATGGCCATCGAAAAATTAAGGAAGGTCATGAGTTGATCATCCAATTTGGAGGTACCTCCATATGAACCTCATAATTTCACAACCCCAAATGATCCCAAATGAACATCATTATACCCCTAACATGAGCTACCTCTATCTGATGTTTAAGACAACCCCAAATGGGCCGCTCATCGTCAGGAATGGCGATCCCGGCCGCGGTCCATGCGACTGGAAGGTGGCGTCAGGATCCTCAGCTCTCGGAGAAAATGATGAATCCACATGGAATGTCAATGGATTGATTTAAGGTAAAAATTACAGGAAAACCCCATATTTACTGGGAAAATAACTCTGGTTTCCGGTTAAGATTTTCCCTTAAACCAATCCATTGAGAATGATTAGGGTTTCAATTTAGGACAATAATCTTTATAAAAATAGGTGGGATGTTTTTGCGTTTTTTTGTGGATTTATATGAATCACAAACAAGGGGGTTTCCTAATTGATTTATACTAGGTAAGTTGGTTTATCACTACTATAGCTTGAGTTTTTAGAGGAGATATCTAAAGGAAAATGGGTGAATAAATCAACTTATAACCGGGAGCCGTTATTACAATGATTATATTCTGACTATGATTTATATAGACATCAAAAATGGAGTTTTACCATCAAACACTAACATTCAAGTTGAATATATGTATAGATATGTAAATGCAGGTAAAGGACACCACCAAAAGAAGATAAAACAGGGAGATTGATGGGAAAGAAATATAACTAACTCACGATATGGCGCTCAAACCGCGGTACCAAGGCAGCCATTTGTTTTAGCATGTTGTATGAATGCAGCAATAGATGTGGATAGGGTATATAGAATGATTTCATCAGGGGATGTTCATAATCTGGCTGGTGGTTTGGAACATGAATTTATTTTTTCAATTCAGTTGGGAATAATGATCCCAACTGACTCATATTTTTCAGAGGGGTAGGTTGAAACCACCCACCAGTATATAATTGATTCTATCACCCCAGACTTCGGGATTTTTTTCATGGCTTCATCCGGTGGATATGATGGATATATTTTTCATGGCTTCAATCAGATCCGGAGAAAATTGTGAAAACGACCTCACTGGAAAAAGATAGGAATTGGGTTAGGGTAACTATCCCAAAATGACCGAGACAAAAAATCAGGCTGGTAAGTTGAATTCATATTGATTCAGAGGATGAATTCGTTCAATTTGGTTCATCTTTTTTGTTGGTGGGATACACTCTGGTTATGTCAAAATAGCTATTGAACATGGCCATAGAAATAGTGGATTTACCGTATTTACCCTTTGAACATGGTGATTTTCCATAGTTATTTGTATGTTTACCAGAGGATAAAACATGTGGAGCCACACCCAATTCTCCTGACATTTTTGGGTACACCTTTACTGTAGAGGGTCGGTTGGTGACTTCTCCGCAAATTTTGTAGCGGCCTCACTGGCTCACCAGGCCCTTTCCATGATGTTCTTTTGCGAAACCATCCCAAGATGGGTTTACCCTCGGGTAATCAATCATAGCAATCGAAAACAAGCTATACCCTCTGGTTATGACATTCACAGTTTGCCATGGAAAGATCCACCCATTTTTAATAGGTAAACCGGTAAACCATCTTCTATGGGCCATGGCTTCCATGGCGAAGTGTTAGTCATAACCAGGTTGGGTAGAGGTTTTGATCCAGAAATTCTCCATAGGATTTTCCATTGCCAGGTACCGTGGTGGCTCATCCCACGAATCGAAAGGCGGGTAGGTTAGTTCACCCCAGTTATAAAAAGTGGATGAATACCCTACCAAAATCCCATTTATAACTGGGGTGAACTAACCCACTTACTAAGTGGGATGAGCCACGAAGTAAATAAGTATGTTCTCAAAGCAATTTTATGATTTTTCAGTATGATCGGATCATTTGTTTGAAGTGTTTTGTGTGCCCAGCTGTTGATTTTTTTGACTTTTTTTGGGGGTCCATAAATGGAGGTACCCAAATAGCTGGATGTTTTATTTCATGGAAGATCCTGTTAGGATGGATGATTTCGGGGTACCCCTATTTTAGAAAACCTCTATGTGTGTTTTGCTTTGATCAGGTGCCGACTCTGCTCTGGTCTTTTGCTCAGTGTGCGCGGTCTGGCGGGATCTAGGATGGATCAAAACTCTATGAAGCAGTAAAAATAGATATGTTATTAGTAAATATTGATAGAACATATTCGTAGATTGAACTACATGTGAGTAAATCTTGGTTAATAAAACTCTATTGATATATATATATTATTAGTAAATGTAAATATTGGAATTTCACCTGATTTCACATGCTTTTGAAGATGTCAAATGGGGATGGATCCAGCCTGATCTTCCAGCTGGGATCAGCCGCCATCCAGCCTGCGGTAAGTTTCGCTTTCCGAATGTTGGGATTTGGCAAGAAATGGGTGACGGATGTCCCAGATGTTTTCAGGTTTCCTCCTTTTTTCTCTGGGTGTTCCACATCTATGCTGGTTTACAGGAGGCTGGTGACTCGAGTGATTATAGTGAAACCTGGGATGTGAATGAATTAGGGATGTGTGGCTCAAGTAGCTGAAAAATTGGGATGCACATCCATCTAAGGTAAATCCAAAAGACCATTGGAATATGCCCCATGACAGCCATGATGTGGGACTGATGGAAAGATTCCTTTTAAAATCCAGGTGTTGAATTGACTCCGGTTATCTTTTCTAGAGGTGTCTTGGCATTATCTTTAATATCCTTCGGCAATCAAAGGTGGCTGGCTGGAAAGCTGGAACTCCCCTGTAAATGGATGTTTTATTACGGTTTTATTGCGAAAATCATCGAAGTAAATGGGTGATGTCCAGCAAGCCATGTTCGATTACCGGAGGGTAATACAGTAGCTCCATAGCCAAATGAATTCAGCGATGATGAATTCCCCAAGATATGGATCTCTTGAATCGCACAGACAGGGGACCCATTTTTTCATCCAAAAGTTGTAGTTTTTGTAAAGGGAGACCAACGTGTCGGGGTACCTCTAATTTCGGAAAACACATGAATACACTAAATTGATCTCAATCACGGATGTTCTCATTTATGATATACTATGATTGTTTGAATATGTGTCAAATCGATTCGAGCATGGGTTTATCTCAAAATAGGGCAGCCCTAAATTCCGTTGCTTGATGCTCATGTTCCCATTAAAAGGACATATCTTCGGTGTTCAATCCCACATATTGACAAATTGTTACATACCAACAGATGGTACGTTATCATTTAAACTTACCCTCTGGTAAATGAACAGTTTGCGAACTGGAAAATCACCATTTTTAATAGGTAAATCAACTATAAATGTGCCATTTCCAATAGCTACGTTAAATTACCAGAGGGTATCGCCACTAAAATCCGCGTGTATTTCATGATTCACTGGTGAATTCCACCATTACAAACAACTTAGTAAGTCTCTTCCTAAGTTGCTTCACTATATGTCCCATGTATTCATTAAATGTACGATAATTCATAGTTACCTATTCTAATTGCACCTAATTGCCCTAGAATCAATTGGTTTATCACCATTTCACAATTAAAGTTGCCGTTTTGGGGCATACCATGGCATACCTCATTTTTGGGAACATACCCAGATACCCCATCTCTGTTAAACATCCCATGAAATATCCTAAAACAAAATCCCCGGAGTATGGTCTTATACCCCCCCTCTGGGTAGGTTTATCTGAGAATTTTCTATTCCAAATCCATTGCTTAATCAGCATAATCCCCTTTCAATGGTTATTTTAGGGAATCATATTTGTTGGTGAAACGCCAATTTTGGTTGGTTCAATCCCCAAATATCATATCATGCATTTGAAATAGTTATACTCCATGAAATATCCCTATGATATCATGATATCTCACAAAATCAGCATATCTTCAAGACAATCTCATGAAATCAAAGGCATATCGCCCTTAAATCCTCATGAAATCATCCGTCAAATCACCATTACCAGAAAAGATCCCATTAGATTACCAGTAAATCGCCATTCATCATTTAAATCACCATCAAAATCATCATGAAATCACCATGCAATCACCATTAACTATAGCCATACAACCACCATTAATTCACCATGACGGCTATGATTTTGGATGAGGCGAGGCCGCAGTAGTACTGAGCCCTTCCCTGCACGGCGGCGCGCCTTGTGGTCCGACTACTATGCCCCGGCCGCCCAGGGGGCCAGGTGGGTCGAAAATGGGGTATGTAACAAAAATGAGAAGGTTACATAACCAACAAACATGGTGAACATACCAACATAAATGTTGATTTCACCACCATAAGATGGAACAACAATACTGTGGATGGAAGAAATCTCGCACCACCTGGGATGGTTAAAACCCTATAAATAATGGGATAAACCATCTATCAACTGGTGCTGGATTTCTTCCATCCACAGTATGACTTTGACCAACAGAAATTAGGGATTTAAGAAGCAAAAGTGGGGATTGAACCAATAAACATCGGACATTAGAATGATTTAACAGCGATCGGGATTGAACCAACAAAAAATGGAGTTCGCCAATAAACAAAGGTAAAACATAATATTTTTGCAAAAAATAGAGAACCGCAAGAAATCGGAATTAAAACGGTTTCAAGTACCCTCTGGTTATTTAACATAGCCATGGAAAATGGCCCATAGAAATAGATGGTTTACCTATTAAAAATGGGTGGATCTTTCCATGGCAAACTGTTAAATTACCAGGTGGTAAGTTGGATTTTTCCCATCTCAGATGGGATGATGATTCCACTGCACAGATCTGAGACTGGCTCAACATTCCACGGGTCTCGACGATGGTTGTTTTGCGTGCTGCATTTTCTCGCGCGTATGATGATGTTTTTTTAAAGGATCCCAGTTAAGAAGCATAAATCGTTCAGTAACCTGTAGTTCATAGCCATTCATAACCTATAATCCACTGAAATCTGAATTCTCCCAAAAAGTCCAAGAGCATTTCAACCCTTGCCCAAGGCCCAAAAACCTCGCTGCGTGGATGGAGAGCTGGGGCATTGGTTGCAGCCACGAAGGCAGCGCGATCGTCCACATGGGTCCCCAACTGCGGCTGGGGAAGTATGTCACACATGTCGCTGGTTGGTGGTTTAGAACATTGTTTTTTTCCATTCAGTTGGGAATTTCATAATACCAACTGGCGAACTCATATTTTTCAGAGGGGTGGCTCAACCACCAACCAGGTCATATCCCTTGAGGATGCAGTTGGTGTTATTCTGGTGGCTATGTCCCAATATAAGCCCCATAAGTTGGGACATGACAGGAAAAATTCACGGCTGGGTAAATCCAACAAGCCATTGAGAAAACGCTGGTTGGATAGGTATTAGTTCGTTGGTTATACCACATGGCGTAGCAAAGCCACTAGTTTTTACCATCCCAGTATCCAAACATGACGGGGGTATTCGAAAGATCGTCCCCAGTTCTGGATAAGGTATACCCAATAATCCACCCAATATGGGAATGCTTAAAATATGGTTGATGGCATTGGATTTACCACACTGACCATAATCGTAAAATCTATTCATATCCCCACTTGATGGCTAAATCCCACAACATCCCGTGATTTCCTTTTCATGATTTCCTCCAGACACTGCTACCGCCTGCTACCTCAGGGCCAGGCGTTTGCGAAAGGCTTCCTCCGCAATGTTTGGTGGTGATGAGTGGATCAAACTGGTGGTTGTGACCATTCATGACTGATCATTTATAGCTGATTGGTCTGTTTGGAAAATTGTTTTTTCCATATATTAATATATTGGGAAGAATAATCCCAACTGACGAACTCCATCATTTTTCAGAGGGGTTGAAACCACCAACCAGATAGTATGAAACCCCATAATAAACCATCTCTCAGTGGTCCAATTTTGCGAATTGGGGGATGTGAGAAATCATATCAAAATCATTCAACATCAATGGTTTATCATTGGCTTTGTCACATTTAGTAGTGATGTACGTGCCTGGAACACATACTTGGCCGTTTGAATAACTTTTGTTATTGGAGTATTACCCATTCCCCTATTAAACACCCCTTTTGAAACCTGGTTGTTCAATTATTGGATCTGTTAATTTTAGGGCCCGTGTTGGTGGGTTTGATATTACGATATATATATATATATATTGCTAAATCTTCCCTTTTCAGGATGATAAAACCATGTTAAACCCCTGTGTTCAACACTGGCCCGGATGAACAGATTCATCCCATTTGATACCAACCTGAAAGACACACCATCACAGAATGTGCATCCACATCAGAGCGGAAGCTGGAGTTTGATGGACACTGAAATTGTTTGACATTTTTTCCTTGGTAAGGTTGCCATCATAGCAGCATTTGCTGAAAAACCCAGAGCCTTGAAGTTAGGTCAAACAGATAGAACCACTATCAGATTCAGACATGGTTTAAAATCAATCACTATTTTAGCATTGGATTTTGTAAGATCTGCTCAAATCTCTGTTTTTGGGGGTTGCGCAACCCCTGGGAAAATCCCATCTGCAATCGCCAGGTTGCCGCCCTTGGTCCAACTAAAAGCAATGCAGGTGCGGGGGGACCATGGATCCATTAGGTATCCTAGATAGCTAAGTTGGTTGGTAACTTGCTGAATTCTAGGCTTTATGGAGGAACCTATAGTTGCTGGGGGTTTACCAACTTATAACTTGGGAGGTTTACAACACACAAAAATTGATTAATTAACCATTTACTTATGCATGGTTCTTGAGAAGAGGATGATTTGAGGATTTACTTAGCACCACAATGTCCGTATACCATCTATCCCAATCATGGACCACTTGTCCCAAGTCTCCTCATTCCAGAAGTGGATGAGGGGAAAATCGGGAACACCAAGGGCCATAATTTGATGTTTCGAAACCCAGCCAAAGTCCATCAAAGTCCCGATCTTCCCAGCCTAACCAATCCATTCATTGGACTATTGGTTCAATATCTCAGTTTTCACCATGTAAATCATTGGACATTCCATGAATTCGAAATCTGAAATCTGATGAAAAATCACCCAAAACATGGAATTTCCATGAAAACTCACCATGAAGTCACCACTGTTCACCCAATTTTCACCATTGTTCTGACTGCCGTTTCATTGCTAACCCCATGCTATTTGGTGGTTTGGAACATGTTTTCCCATATATTGGGAATAGTAACCCCAACTGACGAATATTTTTCAGAAGGGCCGAAACCACCAACCAGCATGGGTTTTCTGAGAGCAGGCGTCGCCACTCTGGTGCTAGTCTGGGACCTCCTTGCGGCGACGGAGGAGCAATGGAGGCTGTTGAGCGCCTTGGTTATGACCATGGTTTGGAGGAGAGGGGTGGGGGCAATCTCCATCTGGTTGGTGGTTTGGAACATTTGGATTATGTTTTCCATTCAGTTGGGAATGTCATCATCCCAACTGACGAACTCACTCCATCATTTTTCAGAGGGGTAAAAATACCACCAATCAGCCATAGCTATGGAAAATCACCATCTTCAATAGGCAACTATGGTTACATAACCCAGTTATTAGATGTTATTACCCTCTGCTAAACGTTTACCAAAAACTATGGAAAATCACCATGCTATTAATGGGAAAATCAACGAACTAAATGGTCATGTTCAATAGCTATGTTAAATTACCAGAGGGTAGTTCCAGTTACAAGTGGATATAGAGAGTACCAGCTCGTTTGGATCTGAGGTAATTTGAACATACCGACATGGAGCATACTGGGTGAAACCACCAAGAGTTTCATAGCCATAGTGCCATAGCACCAACTGCACCAACCAGGATCTATATATTGAAGTTGGTTACCCCCATGATATCCCCATGATATCCCATTGAATCTGTTGGGACATAAGTTACAGGTTGCTTAAATTCATCCCACAATGCCCACAATTTGGGAATAGCTGATTATTGGTTGGTAATAACTCTCTAAAATCCCATAATAACCAATGAATTATTAACTTTTTGAACTAATGAATCATTGAAGTATGGATTATAACTTATGAATCCCAGTAAACGCCTTTAATTATATTCCCCAGATATGGGGGGTTCCTAAAATGGGTGTACCCCTAAATTATGAATGTTAATAGCTGGTTGGTGTTTTGGAACATTGTTTATTTTTCCATTTATTGGGAATAATAACCCCACTGACTTTCATATTTTTCAGAGAGGTGGCTCAACCACCAACCAGATAGGATGTTCCATTATAAACCAAACATCTTGGGGTTACCCCATTTATGGAATCCCCTACATAAGTTGATTCCCCCAGGTTCAGAAGAACAGCTCCGCGCACGCAGCTTTGAGTCTGGCGACGCACAGCAACGCTTTGCCGCTCGGCAACATGATGGGAAGATGACCAAAACAGGGTGAACTCACTTAAACACTGGGGCATTCAAAGACGGCAAAAAGATGTATCAAAACATGTACCCTCTGGTTATTTAACATAGCTATTGAAAATGGCCATTTATAGTGAGTTTTCCCATCAAAAATGGTGATTTTCCATAGTTATGTTAGTTTACCAGATGGTATTTCACTAAAAAAGATCGTAACCATCAAAGGTGCGGGGTTTTCTCCGGCTTGTTTGGATGTGTCTCACAAAAACCATAGGCATTTAACATCATTTAACCTGGAGATTGATCCAGCAAAATCATCCGGATCCACCCGGCGAAATTTAACCCACAAAACCTGGGAATTTAATCCCCAAAAATGGAGGAGTTCACCAACATGGGGATTTAACCCTCCATAAAAACAATTGGTACATATGTTTATAATATTATAATATATATATTATATTACATATATATATATATCATAATATATATATATATCATATAATATATATATATATATTATACACATTTTCCTATACAGCAATTGAAATGCTGGTGAAACCCATGGTTTTCTCTTCAAATCCAATTTCTTGTTGGCTACACCAGCAGGTCACCATGCGCGCGGCGTTGCGGGCCGTTTTAGCAGAACGTCTGGGCCTGGAACCTCGGGAGATCGAATGGGAACCCGGAAAGGGAAACAGATTTTTGAGGCATCTAAGCAACAAACTCAGGGATACAATGGGATATTATATACATATATATATATACATATATATATATGTTTATATATATATATGTGTATATATATATATGCATATATGTATATATGTATATGTATATATATGTATATGTATATATATATGTATACGTAGCAACCCAAAAGAAATAGAAAAGTAACAGTAACTTCCCGCTAAAATAGTGATGTTCTATTTTTGTGGGAATTAGTATGCGTAATAAGAGGTGGTTTCTATACCCAATTATATCAGGAAATATATTTCATGAATCAACAAAATTAGGTATGTGACGTCGGTTTCAACAATAAATGGGAAGTTAGGACAGTTGGACTACTATATATAACAGGGTTTATCGTGGTTTTATACCCAATTTGGCTGACTGCCTGGTGGTTTCAACAACAGATATGTTTAAAAAAATTGAATTCCTGATTTCTCAACAATGGGGGTCCACACCTACAGCAAAAAAAATTGAATTTCACCAGCAACAAATGGAATAATTAAGCAACGTTTCTTGGAAGGGTTCCCCAACTCACATTTTTTGAGAAGTCCCGTGGTGTCCCACTGTGCCATAGATTTTTGGGAGTTGTTCTGCATGTTGCGGGAGTTCTTCAACATGTTTGTGTGGTTTACCCAGCACAAACGGATTCACACAACAGTAAGGATGGGTTTTCACATGTTTTGACCACCAAAATTTGGAACCGACCGAACAAATTCCACCATCAAGCACTGGTATGTAACCATGAAAAACCATAAATCAAGCAACAGACTGGATCATTTTGGATACCAAACATGACCAACCAAACTTCACAAAAGACTTAGCGTTTGAAAAACCAACGTAGTTCAAGTTTGGGATTTATTATAGGTTTTCCAAATCAATGGGAGGTAACCAGGCAATCAAATGAAAAATATTTAAATTTTGTTTCCTGACATGAAAGATACACAGGTATTCCATGGACAGGAAACAGCGAAGGCTTCTTTATCGTCAGACACAAAAGGTTTCGCTAAGATATAATTAGGTTTTGCCACATACCAACTCCCTCAGGGCCAATATGATTCCATGACAGATCCATGGAACCAGCAGCATTCTCGAGGCCCTTGACAATACTGGGGTGCAATGAGATTGCCCCGATCAAAATCTCAGATAGAATATACTAGACTCTTCCAAATTTATTAGTATACTAACTATCCATCTCAAATTAGGCCTTTTTAAACAGATTCTCACAGATTGTCACAGATTCTTGTGCTTGAGGCTGTTGATGTGCCTCGGATGAGCTTTCAAAAAATGTGGTCGTTTTGAGTGGCCAACCCCCACCCCGGGGCAGTCATCGCCTGAGAGAATCCAATTCGTAGATTTTCATACAGATTTTTCCTTACCCCAATCCATTGAAAGCAAACCGAACTAGCTACCCATCATGCAAACTTTCCCTGTTCGTTGAATAGGTTACATATTTTTTTGTGATTATTTTGGCAAGGGCTCCTCACACGTTGCATACTACCATATACTACCCCACAACTGGTGGGCAAAATAGACAACTGATTCATTTCTGTTGGCTGCCTTTGTCTGGAAATAGGCCGCCCCACAATCCGGTGGTTGAGAAAACAATGGTCCCCTGGTCAAAATCCAGTTTTCTTTGGTTTTACCGAATATGGGCGAAGATATCCTCAATTTCCAAAAAAAATCATAGCAAGTTCCAAAGATCTGCCCATATCTTCATTGTACATAGCTGATTTCTATTGGTAAAATCTCCTGCTGTCAACTCCGCTGGGCAGGTGTTTCACCCTGGGAGCTTCACTTTCAGCACCTCGGACCGCATTTTTTGGGGGGTTGGCCACAGTTGAGAGATCAAGCAACAAAAACAGGGATGCAAGCGGGAAAAAACGGGAATTCACAAAGTTACTTTGCTTCGAGTCATCTCCACCATGACATTTATACGTTTTGTTACTGGCAAATCTTCTGGCATATCTTCTGGCATTTTATCTGGCATATCTTCTGGCATTCTATCTGGCATATCTTCTGGCATTCTACCTGGCATATTTTCTGGCATATCTTCTGGCATTCTATCTGGCATATCTTCTGGCATTCTACCTGGCATATTTTCTGGCATATGTTCTGGCATATCTTCTGGCATATCTTCTGGCATTCGATCTGGCATATCTTCTGGCATTCTATCTGGCCGTTGAGGTCCAGCGGTGCCCACTGAGCTCGGAAGGTTCCAGGTTGAGGTCCAGCGGTGCCCACTGAGCTCTGAAGGTCCCAGGTTGAGGTCCAGCGGTGCCCAGTGCGCTCAGACCCTTGCAGTTGAGGTCCAGCAGTGCCCACTGCGCTCAGAACCTGGCGGTTGAGGTCCAGCCGTGCCCACTCAGATCGGAAGGTCCAGCAGTGCCCACTGCGCGCGGAAGTTGGCGAAGAGATTGGCGACGAGTTGGCAAGGCGGAAGTGGACGTGGAATGACGTCGAAGTTGATGCAGACATGGTCGAGGAGAACCTGGAGGAGGAGGAAGAGGAGGAGGCGGAGGAGGAGGAGAAGGAGGAGGAGGAGGAGGATGAGGAGAACAGCTCTGATAAAATCTAACAACCCTCACCTGGCAGGTGGGGAATAACTGGGACCGGGATATGAGTCGAGCAAAACAGGGATATGAACCACTCAAAACAGTGAGCAACAAAGTTGTGTCTCTCCGCAGATCATAAATCCATCAGCCGCCATCTGGACCATGGATGATCATGGGATGTAGATATTTTTTTTCCAGGTCCTGCTGACATAAGGTTGTCCTTCAGACACCTTAAGAGTGGCCAAAGAGCTTTACAACAGAAGTCCCAGTCCAATATCCCTAGTTTAACTGTACCACGACATACTTTCAGCCCCGCTTCAGTATGGCTACTTCTGAACATCGGTCTTGACTAAACACTCTGAAGTATGTCTTTTTGCTTCTGTCTTTTGCTCGACCTTGGATATGGGTCGAAGTGGGGTGCCAAAACATGGAAACAACAAATGTCTTCAGTTTTGATCGCAAAAAGAACCCCAAACTAAATCTTCTGCCATTTCACAAAGCAATGTCCCAAGTTCTTGGTTCGGTAAGACGTAAGATCTCGTTGATTGTGTGACATCCCCTGTCTTGATGGGGTCAACGGGTCAACCATGTTTTTTGTTGGTGAAACCAACGTCTTTGTCAGTTTAATCCTGACTTTTCTATTGCGAGACAGGGGGCATCGATCCCCACTTTATCCCCACTTTTTGTCAATCAAATCACCATATCATATTTGGGTGCTTAATTAAATCAATAGTTTTGCATATGTTTGCTGGTTATATCCTTAAAAAAGTGCTGGTTACACCCATTATCGCCAGTTGCATCCCCCTCTTCTCCGTTCAAATCCTAATTTTGCGCTGACTAGTCATCCAATTGTTTGCCGAAATCCATCTTTGCGTTGGTCAAATCATCATTTTGGCGGGTGAAATCACCATTTATCTGGTTGGTGGTTTGGAACATGTTTTATTTTTCCATATATTGGGAATAATCATCCCAACTGACTTTCATATTTTTCAGAGGGGTTGAAATCACCAACCAGTTATTGTTGCAAAATCCCTTACGTTTGTATAAATCCCCCTGTTTTGGTTCCTTTTGCTGGTTCAAAACCACATGATACCCAGCTTTCCAAATAGCTTCCTTTTTGGCCATACTACCTCTGGGCCGAGGTATGGTTCGCACGGCAAGCACCTGGTCGTGGATTTTTCTGGGAATATCCTGGATGTGGTTTGGAATGGTATGTGGATTTGATGATGAATTATTTATGGACAGATAATGACATAATGACAGATACTGGTGTATATATATATACATGTGTATATGTATATATGTGTATATATATACATATATACATATATACACATATATATACACATATATAATTATATATATACATATATATATATTTACACATATATAATTATATATATACACACATATATAGATATATATATTTACACACATATATATATACACATATATACACATACATACATACATACATACCTACCTACCTACCTACATACATACATACATACATACTGCAAGGGTCCATCATATTGAAGCTTCAAGTGTGACGGTTTTTGGGGCTCTCAAACCAGCCCCATTTATGTTGCAGTCCCAAGACGGCATCAGACTTGTGGGGACACATGCTTTCACGCAGCCTTCTTCAGACTCACAGATATTGCTGCTTCGCAGTTCAGTCAACATGTCTGACACAGCAAATGATGAAAGCGCAGCTGGCAATGGTGCAGATGGAAGACCTGATGGC
>Ga0126342_10011192_pt1 | contig 16032 bp, 9 predicted proteins | sample Cyp1metagenome_FD_92528 | JGI IMG/M metagenome (GOLD analysis project Ga0126342, IMG submission 92528) | Coral microbial communities from Lord Howe Island, Old Settlement Bay, Australia - Cyphastrea 1 metagenome | ecosystem: Host-associated > Invertebrates > Cnidaria > Coral ... | reverse complement strand
AATTTCAGGATCCTAAAATGGAGGTACTGTACCATATAAGGCCATATTTTGGGGGAATATTCCCTTACATAGGCCTTATATATGGTAGGTACCTCCAATTTAGGTTCCTGAAATGGCCATTGAGTTAATGATCCTTCTGGGCCATTAAGCCCAGAAACATATCCGGACATTGTAGCCCAGAAACACTGGGATAAAGCCATTTCAGAGTGTCATGGCCAGGGGTCGATGCATCAATGGGTCCAGAATTGTGAGACCCAATCTTCACAGCTAATTTGGTAAGTTTTGATATTCAACATATTGGGAAATTTAGGATATAGTTTATGATTTTGATACATCTAATTTGAATCAATTGTAAATTTCGATGTTCAACATTATATTATTGGATTATTTTTTTATATGTTTATCTCACATTACACTTCTGGACCAGGTACAACGACCTCACTGCAACGTCACGACATGAATGATGGCCGGCAACGAGAATGATCTCCAAATGGTTGAACTTTTTAGGTTGATGACTTCTTTAATCTATGGAGTCCAGGTGGGTGGTACTTTCCAAAACTGATCAATCATGGGAGTTCACAAAATGTTATGAAACACATAAAAGTTGGCAGTTCACCTTTACAACCTTCCAGTTATCAGTACATATCTCAGTTACAATATACCTTCCCACATTTCATGTTATTGAATATAGGTTAAATGTTAGATTTTTTTGTAGGTTAAATGTGATATCTAGTTATCCCTCCCATTTCCTTTACCCATAGGATCCATGGTGCTGCTATATATGGTAACATTTACCATCAATATACCCCCAATGTTAGTATATATACCAGCACCATGGATCCTATGGCATATTAAATGTTACGAAAAACACCGAAACCCCCAAGGGTCAAACATTCATCTCGACTTCACGGCCAGGTGATGAGCAGAATTCCAAGGCGGGGAAGGGGAACTGGACATGAACTTTGCTATGGCAGATTGAAAATGCTTGGATATGCTGGGGAAACCAGCTGGATGGGCAGTTTGCTACAGCCTACTCTTTAAAGAATTCAATAAGTGTATGTGTGTATATATATATACACACTTACATACATATAATTGAAGCTAAACAGCAAAAACATAACTTTTGGCAGGGCATACAAGATTTGCCATGTAACAAGCCACCTTTTGGGGGAGAATTCTTCCATGGCTCAAGGATTGTGAGCGAGTCCTCTACTCTACTCTACGCACTCTCCATTATTCAAAGGATAGAACGGAACAAGAATAAATTGGATCTGTGCCATCACAAGAGCAAACCATGTACTTGTATATTGCACCGTGCCAATATGTCAACCAGTGCACTCAACCAACTCAGTCAAACATCGGACGTGCTGGAATGGCACTGCCTCGAGGCAGCCATGGCTTCAAATAGACATGTAGTTGACCATGTAGTATATGTATATATATATATACATATCCCTCAAAAACCTTGTCGAAACGCATGATACACAAATGAAATGTACAGGAGGAGGCAGACCAACCAGAAAATGACCATGAAATGACCATGAGATGACCATATTCTACAATCAAATACACATTGAGAATCACACACATCTGCTCCGCTTCATGTTCGGAGGTCCACCTGGAGGAGGTCTGTCAGGTCTGTTCGGAGGTCTCGGAGGAAGTGGATCAAACCTCTTTGAGCCTCGTGATGAAGGGTTGAACGCCTTTCTTGACGACAGCAACTGGTTGGTGGTTTGGATCATTTTTTATTTTGCCATATAATAAACACTCCCAACTGACTTTCATATTTTTCAGAGGGGTAAGTATACCACCAACCAGGTAAAAAGTTCGGCGTGGAATTCCCCAGTGAGGAACTTGACGTTGACTTCAGACAGGCTCAGGACAAGTGGTCGGAAAGTTGGATGGTCGACCAAGATCTATGTGATGCTGTGGCCCTTGTAGGACCTGCACGTCATCGCGTGCCATTCATTCGGGCGCCTTTGGCAGCTATCTCCAAGCCACTGAAGGCTGCCTTGTATGGTGACTGGCTGGTGGTTTCAAGTATGTTTTTTGTTTGTCTCACAGTCTTACTATGTCCCAAACCTTCCAAATGGTTTTTGGCTGGGTTCAAACCCCTACATCAAACTTCTACATTGCCAGGTGATTTTCTGGAAGGCCACACGCGTGAACTCATTCTGGAAGATGTGACCCTTGATGCCTTCGACGTGATGATGCGGAGTGCATATCATTTGGAACCTGAACTTACTCCCCGCAGGGCCCTATATGCCTTCACAGCTGCAAGGCTGTACATGATTGATGACTTGCAAAAGTATTGCCTTGGGTACTTGCAACATACGGAAAACTTGGACTGCACAACAAGTTTGCAATTACTTACAGAGTCCTTGAAATTTTCCCTCGATTTGCCTCTGGAAATACGGCACCTGTTTTGTAGAAAGATTTTGGCCGGAAGTTCGTGCGTTATTGAGTCTCCCTTCTTTCTTGAAAGCCACGGTCCCATCATCGCCAGTTTGATTAAGTTGGATGAGTTCTATGTCTATGAAGAACGGCTTTGGGACCGATTGATGGAGTGGTCTGCTGCAGCTGTTCAGAAACCAGAGCTGCTGGGACCATTTGCAGATGTGACTTCATATGCTGCGCAGAAACGTGCAAAATCCACCACTCATGACAACAGTATCGGCCCGAGTGAAGTAGCACTTCAAGAGGCAGTGTTCCGTCTAATGTTGCCGCACATCCGCTTCACCCAACTGTCCAAGCACTTCTTCATTGACAAGGTGAGAAAGCATTTGGATCGCGAGCAAAGTGACGCTGTCATGGATTATTTCTTGGTCGGCCGCCACCCGCAAGGTGTGTTCCCCAAAGCCCGGTTTAGTTTGCAATGCTTACAGCAGCATGGCCGGGGGGGAGAGCTGCTGATGCACAGGATGAACAAAGTGACAGGAGGCATAGGGGAGAGCCAGTACATTCTTGACATGGGAGGTCGAGTAGAGGTCACTGCAGTGTGTGTTGATTTTTGTTTGCCGGGCAGGGGTGAATCGCTGACATGGCTTGTTTCTGTGGCAGGCACCAAGTCCGAAAAAAACACAGTCGAACAAGGCAGAGGTGGAAGAAGTACCATCCGGGTTCTTTTTGAAAACGTGTGCAGCGAGTTGATCTTGGAGTTTTCTTCAAGGTCAGACTTCTTCGTGCAAAGCATCTATGTCCATGGTAAGAGGATGTTCCCAGAGCTAGAACGTGCCAACGAGGTGGTGCGGCAATTGTCCCAGGACATTTTCGCCACACCTGTGAACAACAAGATTGACTCAAGTCAGCGATCCAGTCATGCAGTGGTGTAACTTAGTTTTGGTGCTGACTCTCATTACCTTGGCGCATCTTGGCGCAAGATAGCAGCTAGTGGAGTGCTGCCGACCAAAAAGTTGGCGAGATGTTGTGTTGTGCAGTTGTTTACTTAGCTCGAACAACATGTAGATTCAAAAAGATCCCTAAGAGGAAAGATGAAATGACGTTTTCAATCAAATACTGATTGGTGGTTTGGAACCATGGAATTTTATGACTTTCCACATATTGGGAATGTCATCATCCCAACCAGAATATGTTGACAAAAACTACTTCAACACCACCTTCCTCAAATCTCACCAGTTCACTGCAACAGGCGGGCGTCAAAGCTCGAGCCAGACGTGGTAAGAAGTCCAAAGCCAAGGCGACGCTTTTCCTCGCTTGGGACTTGGAGGATCGGGGGATCCAAGAAATACCCAACATGGTAATCAAACATGGCCAGGTTGAAAATCCATGAAAATTGAAATTCCCTACAAATGATTGATATATGGATGTTTTAATGGATATTTTGATGGGAAAAAACATCTTCAAATGGATGATTTTCCCACACGCTACGTTTGATTACCGGAGGGAAACCATGGCAATGACCAAGTTGATCCAAATTGGGTATATGATGGTATATGATGGTATATGAGGTGCCACATATTACCAAACGGGATCATGCGGAGGTTTTCTTCGAACAGGTATCCCAACATGTTTTTCCCATGGTTTCCCCATGATCAACGACTTGGATGAGAAATTGGGATCCCGATGACAACAGAAACCACCGATGATTTGCAATGATAGGGTGCATAGAATTGCTATTGGGAAATGGCCTTTCTTAAAGTAAGAAATAGGGTTCAACAGGAAAAAAACAGATATACAAACAACACGGAGTGAGAATGGGAGAAAAACTACCATATTGGCAACAAGCTGGTTGGGTCACAAAATGGAGATCTCCGACCACATATGGCTCCAAGTTGAGGCTCTAATCAGCCCAACTCGGGATTCGGCCACAAACTTGGAATTGGAATATGAAGAACTAACTTCTTTAGCAAAATTAGCAAGGATTAGGATGTTAGGATCTTGCGAATGTGCCGCAAAATGGTCGCAATGGTCCCAACAAGATCCAACAAGGATGTTTGTTCATTTTTGGGACACATACATGGTGTTCGTTTTCAATCCCATTCATTGCCCTACTTCTAATGTACTTTTCACCCAAGTGACCAGTCAGATGATATCACCTGTTAATAATATATTATATATATAATTATATGATAGATCCATTTACATAACCAATATAACCAGGGGGCTTCTTCAAATGGGAGATCCCCAGTCATCACCATGAGTTTCAATACGTGATGATCATCCAGGAGTCTTCCAGGATGCTTTGGAGTACCCATCCTCACAGATTGGCCATCTATAGTCTATCACCCCGTGGCCCCACACGGCTCTCTGGCTGGTTGTGGCTCTTCAAAATGATAGCTACTGATTGGTGGTTTGGAACCATGGAATTTTATGACTTTCCATTCAGTTGGGAATTTCATCATCCCAACTGACGAGCTCCATCATTTTTCAGAGGGGTGGCGAAAAACCACCAACCAGTATTGAATTACCACCCGGAGTGGATGGTTCAGCACAAAAACCGCCTGGTGGCGGATCATTTGACAGCCGTTCCAAAAGGAAAAGATGGAGGAAAATCCCACCCCTGCGCCTGCGAAGGAAGAGACGAAGGCAGGGACAGCCGCCTAGGAAGGAACTGGGGGTCAATCAGTACTGGGAATTCTGAACCTCCAAAAGTGTGTGAACTATATCTGGTTGGTGGTTTGGAACATTTTTCATTTTCCCATATATGGGGAATTTCATCATCCCAACTGACTTTCATACCCAACTGACGAACTCATATTTTTCAGAGGGGTAGGTCAGCCACCAACCAGATATGGAAATCACCAAGAACATCGTAGCTATGTGGACTGGACTGGAGAGTGAACAATGTGATCATGATTAGCGGTTGACTTCACCATCAGAATGTATCAGAACTTGACTGAGGCATCCACATGTATCCAACATCCTTCAGCTTTTCACTTTGACGCAGAAGATACAGCAAGCCCATTTGGCAGGTGGGCTGCGCCGTTCCCACATCTCACTTCTGAAAAAAATCGCATGAACTGAGGTGAAGCCAGAACCATTAGGCAATATTCTGGGGAGAGGACTAGGTGAATACATCTGAGATAAACTATAACGACAAATTATAACGACCTGGCTGCGACCTCACTGCAACCTCACTGGAATGGTAGTTAAACTAACAGTTAGTAGGGGTAACTATCCCAACATAGCCGAATTTTCAAGTTAGTGAAATATTGCACTTTACCCAGAACACATAGAATTTAACAAATTATGTTTGGGTTCACATTTCCATAATTTTCCATAGTCATGCCACTTGATTTCCATTTGAACGTGCGGATGACCCCTGTGCCTAGGAGGAGGCAGCACCCAGGCGCGTTTTTTTCCTTTGAAGGGACTGATCAGCATCTCAGTTAATCATTGGATGGTATTCAACTCCATTTCGGGATATACAAGCAGATCATCCATACCGGTAATTAGGAATAGCAATGAAGTTTTTAATAATCCCCTGGTATATGGTATAAATCCCCAATGAAGTTTAAAATCTTAATTAGTTGCTATCCATACTTCATATTTAGCAATCGGAAATCCCCAATGAAGTTTTTAATGAGAAAATCATCTACAAACCGGTGATGTTCCATTGCCATGTTTGATTGCCGGAGGGTACATGGACAACCCAAAAGCGATTCCCGGGATGAACGTTCAAGTAGGTTCCGTTAGGGCAAGACGCAAGAGTGGGACCATGTCCTCGCCGTTGATGAAGGTTGGGGTCTATGGATGGAGATAAGAATTACTGTAACTGACAAATAATATCAAATCATCAACTATCAATCAACTCCATTGAGTATCATTAACTATATCGTCAATCAACTATCAACTCGCATCGAGTCACCTATAGAAATCAGAGTCGAAATCCAATCCTTGTGTGATTTCGAGAGATCCGATCCTTGCACTGCTTAAAGATGAAAGAGATGACATGGAACTAGAAGATTCGCCGGGTGTGAGCTGGATGAATGATGATCTGGCTGAATCTTCAATGTAGGTCACATTAGGTCACCCCCAAATTAATGGATCCACAATGAATCCACCCTTAATGCACCCCAAGTTGTACGATGATCCGCTGCTATTCTGATTATTCTGCTATGTCTATTCATTTCCATCACCATTTCTGCAGCAGGGAAGTAAAGAAGGCTGGAAAGAAAGGCCCGCGCCCCTGTGGCCCTTGGAGCACATAACTTGCTTCACGTTGTTTTTTGTTTTTTAAATGGGGGAGACAACATGATACAACTATATTATTAATTTGAGGTTCGTAAACCAACACACATAACTGGGGGGCCTCAGCTTGTATACCAAATGTTTTCGTTCACCTTTTTGGGCCTTGGGCGCACAGCAAATGTCATGACCACCAGCACCATGGAAATCGAAGGGCACCCTCCAAAGATATCTTCCAAACCAACTAAGGCCTAATTCAGGGGTGTTTAATCACCATAAATGGATATAATTGGCCAACAAACCCATGTTTAGGGGATAATTCAACAACCACAACTGAGGGCAGGACCATTGTTGGGGTCCGCCCAGATTTCCATGACATCAGCATGAGACTTCCGCCGGCAGGAGCAGATTCCACTCCAGCAGTTCCAGCGGCAAATCGTTCGGCAGAGCTTCTCCAGGACAAGACGACGCGGGATGCATTGTCGCCAGCATTTGCTTAGGGCATTTTGAAATCGTTGTTGATGTCCACTTTGTTCTTTTTGTATCTTTTTGTTCAATGGGAAGACCCCTAGAACAGCTTAATTTTGATGGGAAAAAGATGGAACAATGGGTATATTAAACCAGAGATTGATTAAATAATATGTAATAACCACCGTATAATAGGATGAATATGGATAAAATTGCTGAAATATAACCCAGGATATAGTAAACATGAATCAACCATAGGACCATAAGGGTACTGGGATCGGCAACCGAGGCTGCAGGCATTGAACTCTGTGCCAGCACCCGGTGCCAACGACATCCCGGTGGTTCCTCCCAGTGATCCGGAGATCCATCGCTTAGTGAGTTGGAAACTCAGGTTGGATGGGGAGGACAAGTTCATGGGAAATTCATGAGAAATTTCAGGGGAAAATAATGGAAAATATGAGACACATCAGATGTACGTGGGAAATTTGAAGTTAAGGATTAGATTTTCAGAAAATAGTTTGTGATTTCCTGTTTGGGAGGAGCATCATCTACATAAACATGCGGGATGGGGGGACATTTGTGGTTTTTCCAACTATGCCAGATTAGAAGCAAGTAGTAATAATGAGATTAATGAGCGAGCAACAGAGTAAGAGCTTTGAAAGAGACTTTGAATGGAGGGCACGCTGTTTTATTTTGGCTGTTGGCTGCTCATATATTCCATATTGACCTGCATTCCATGTGTAATTCGCTGATCCGTTATCGTTTGTCCTGGATCTGCATGATTGTCATTGATGGATAGTTATGATTCATAGATTATTTTCCCTGTAAAACCTCCATGTGGATCGGGGATCTGCGGGTCGTTTCCTCGATGGCATCGCGGGTAAATCAACCAGGACAAACTACTTAGGGATACCCTCCTGGAGTCAAACCATGAGAAATCACCTAAAAATGGAGCTGTTAATGGAAAATCATTTATAAATTGGTTACCAAATGGTCAACCATCTATTAATGGAAAATCATCTATTAATGGAGCTGCTAATGTGATTTTCGATTGCCATGTTTGATTACCAGCGGGTACTTCTCTGCAAATCGATGGTAAAGGGTCGTATCCACAGGGGGTAACTACTGACTACCCTTCAAAATCCAGTGGTATTTATCACTTTCCTCAGCGGTTCCATTTTGGAGTCTACCCAACTAAGTCCCATCATATCTCATGTGATGATAGTATATCCTAAATCCCATATGTACAATTGAGATCAATTAAGTAGCGACATACTAAATGCTAGCTCATGCTAGCTCCCGTCGTATCCATACATTCCCCGTAAATGTCATACCCACCGCTATATCCACATGAATTATTTGAACATTCCATACTTGGGGGTGCAGTTCCAGTTAGAAGTGAATATATAACCATAATTATAACCATAATTATAAGAATAATTATAAGGGCTATATATATATATAATTATTCTCATGGAGGTTATGACACCGTGATTATACCCCTTGAACATCGCCTCAACTGCACCTCCAAGTAGGTTATATCAACTTATATCCCATCATATCATGTATATATATCCGCATCAAATCACCATGTTTGATGGTTATATCCCATGGTATCCTCATTAAATCACCATTTTTGATGCTTCACTCCTTACCAAATCACCCTGGGCCCGCACTTTGTCATCAAAGGTCAAGGGCGATCACTGCTGCAAGTCGATGGGAAGAAGGCGATCCATAGCAGTAAGACAACTAAGATGAACATTATATCGGATTATATTGGATTATAGTTATTTATCAACCAAGATAATATGGGGTTATAATCATATTAAAGTCATATATATATATATATATATAAATACGTGTATAGAAATAGTCACTTGATCAACATTAATGGTGGTATAATGGACATGTCATGGGAATATCATGGAACACAATCTGGGCAAATTATAGTGACCTCACAGTGACCTCACTGGAATCATCGTTAACAAGGGGAATCATCCCCAAATGGCCTTATTTCAGGTCAGCGTGTTGGGTGCACTCTGCTTCTGGTTGAAGAAACGACGCAAACGGGGTTTGATGTAAAGCAGGCCATCAACACATGTTGTGTGCTTGCTTGTGTTTTCAGTTGAGAATTATGTATGCGCAAGGATACATAATGAAGTATAATATGTTATGTATATATATAATGCAAACTGACAGATGTACGCAATCAGGTTGCCCTCGCAATATATCCTGGATGGATTATCGCGTCATTTCTTTTTGGTATAGAGGGTTCTAGCGCATGCACTGACCAAGTTCAAGTTTTAGTCTTTTGACAGGCGATCAACAAACCACCGAGAAGATCAAACATGGATAAACACGGATGATACAAGGATATACAAATTTCAGTAAACCACAAATCAGCTTAGTGAATCAGTATCAATACAAAATAGTATAAGTATAAGTTAATTTCGCGCATAAACTTCAATAAACCAAGTATCGCATTTGGCCCAGATTTATGTGATCACAGCTGGTTAGGCGGTGGTGCTCTTGCGTTTGGCTGCGCGGAAGGGCTATTTGCCTGCCTACTTGTTTTGCTGGCACGTGTTGAGAAAGGGATGCTGGCAACGGGAAGAACATCCAAGGGATTTGTTGACCACAGCCACATGCTGGGTATGATCTACTGATAGAACATCATAATGGATTTCACCAAGAAAATTTCTATGATCTACAGCCAAATGGATTTCACCATTGTCATTGGGATTGGATTTGACCAACATGACACGCCAAACTCAGCAACTGGGATTGGATGTACCCAGAGCCGCCAGAGTCCTGGTAGCTTCGCCCCATGAGCTTTGTAAATCCCATGTAATTCCTTGTATCTACCATAAACATCCATCAACATCTAGAAACATCCATCAACATCCATCAACATCCATAAACCATAGTTAGCCTAGCTATAAACCAACGTTGCTGGTAGCTATTTGGCTGGGCAACCACTGTAGCCTTTGATATCTCCTGGTCCAGGCTCCTGGCAGAACACGCGCAGAGCTCGCAAGATGACACGCTTCTCATTGAGAGTTTATGTGCGCGGCACCCGGCGACCCCGCAGGGTCTCAGCTGGGAAGTGGAACATTTTGGGATCTGGAAAAAACATGGATACATTGGGATACCCCATTCCAGCCAGTGCTTGGGAATTGGCAACCTTATTTTTCCTAAATTAGCCATGAGAAGGGGGCATATACGGTATACCATGGTATACCAAATGTTCAATATATGATATGAGTAATTGTTACGACTTTATATAGTACATGTTCGCTGCAAAGCCTAGGTTTGCCCGCGGCGAATTCCGCATATCCTTTCACATGCCCAAATCCCTGCGCAAGGTCTATTTTTTTTACTTTCCAAAACAACAAAACCTAAAACCCTAAAACCCTAAAACCCTAAAACCCAAAACCCTAAACTACAGTACCCTAAGTCCTGAAAACTGAAAGTCAAAATCACTGCGCAAAGTCAGTGTTAACATTCATCCTCTGGAGAAAGGTATATCATATTGTTTGGATGTGTTGTTTGTGGGCGAACCCAGGGTTTGGAGGGCACATGTTTATACCCTTATTGGATATCAATTAGATATATTAAAGTATGAATCAATGAACATTATCATGTTACCCCTTTCGACGTTGATATAACCACTGGATATCCCAGTTCAGCGGTTCAGAACATCATTTTTCCAAGCATAAACTGGCCATGAAGACACGCCCATGCGATGATGTTGCTGATTCGTGGAAAACTTGCATCCTGACTTCCCCTTCTGATCTTTGGAGAATCCCATGGGTCGGCTGGATGTAGCTGGGTCGAAGCCTAGGCGCTTTTTACCTCGCCAGATGTGCATAAGCAGTTGCCGAAGAATGTCTTGAACACCATCGTGCCCGGAACTCAGGGAACCTGAACTCATGGTGATGTCCCTGCTCTGGCCTCAATAAAAACGTCGGAGAATGGTCGGAATAGGTTGGATGCCCGCAAATTTTCGGGAATGTTATATAACATATATAGTTGCAGTCATCTACATTACACACGGTGGTTTCGTTGTTTCAAGCATTTTTACTTTTACTTTCCATATCGCTCCATCATGATTGAAAAATTCAGGATCTTTCAGCCCAGTTGAAGGTATTTGGTGTGAGACCAGGGGCTCAATCGCCAATCTGTTTTTTGGGCAAGCTGCGCAGCTGCTCAGCTACCTTTTGCTTAATGAATATCACCAGATTTTTCGATGGGTCCTCCCATCCCGTGGTGTGTCATAGTCACCATTTTCCGCATCCAGAGAGCGAAAATTACCAGGGTATTCACCATCTTAAATCACCATCGATTGGGGGGTTAGCCCAGTTTGGGACACACTCAAAAATCATATTGTGGGTTCTCAATATTCACCGCAATCTATGACATCATGACCTGTTTTTTTTTTTAAATATCTCATCATATATCATCATAGCGGAGAATCGAAGATGGAGAATCTGGTTGGTGGTTTCAAACATTTTTTATTTTCCATTTCATATATGGGATGTCATCCTTCCCATTGACGAACTCCATCATTTTTCAAGATGGTTTTTTAACCACCAACCAGACCATATTAAACCATAGGTTTTCCAACCAACCACCAACCAGGGCCGTTGAGAATCCCGTTTTTTACATCCCAATCTGCCCAAAAACCGACGGAGGATGCAACTCACTGCAGTCTTGCGCGATCCCAAGAACCGACGGGAGGCCGGTCCTGAAAAAAAGCACGACTTGAACTGGGGACGTAAATCACCAAGAAAACACGGGGGATTTTGACATGGTAAAAATCTATAGGAGAATGGGATATGAATTGAGGGTATAATGATATAATGAGTTTTTTTTAAACAATATGATTAATCCGTTGATATCATTGATATACTGCATCTGGATCAGTCTGATCACGACCTCACCTCGCGAGGTCACGTCGCAATGGTGATGTGGAATCAACCCCAACGTCCCCATATTTGGCGGTTGGGAGGATTATTCAACCATAACTTGCAAATTAGGATTCTAGTGGTCCAACAAAATGTGTCGTTTTTTATCACTCAAGGTACCAGCATACAAGTTGTTTTTTCAATTGACAGCTCAAAAACTCTGCCCATGTAATACCAATAACAAATCTTGATAACCACATTTTTTTTATAAGCCTCCCGAATAGAGTATCATGAACGTGCATGAAGTCTTGTTGGAAGGTCATAGACTTCTTGTTCCTTACCAGATCCTGTCATCACTTGCCTGGCCCATTGGTTGATTCTATGTTTGTGACCAGCCATGCCTTGTCATTGCGAGTAATCTAATATCGCTGTGGAAATCTATCATTTTTAATATGCAACACCTGATGTAAATCATCTATAAATGGGCAAATATACGTAGCTATGTTAAATTGCGCGAGGGTAGATTCTTACGTACAATAGCTTCCTTCGACCCGGTGCACTTTCAATGAAACTAGCTTGGGGTTCAATGTTAAGTTATTTGTTCAGGGGCTATTCGCAAGACACACATTTTTCTCTAATATTGTGTCTTGGTATTTGTAGCAATCAACATTCAAATATCTTAACATAATGTTGAGCATATTTGGAGGATCAATTTTGATACATACTACTTGTATGTTTCTTTTGCAGCTGAAGTGACAAGAACGAGCACAGGCGGAAGCGCATGCTGCCGATATCGATGCCATCGCAAAAGACTGGTGGCTTTGACGATGGAGGGTTATTATGAGCTGGGATAAGGATGAAAGAAATCCAGCACCACTTGGTAGATGGGCAAGATCCCATCAAATCCCAATAGCTTCCAACTGGTGTAAGAGTTTCTCCATCCACAGTAGGTCGCCAAGGACTCATGTAGCATCCTGTGGCTTTATGAATGGATTTAGTATTGATACGTAGTAATGATGAATGAACGACGTGGTGATTATCGGTGATCAGTAAGATGTGGTTTGTGATAAGACCAAAACGGTCAACAATACCTCAATTACCCAAAGCCAACCACTTGGCGGTATTAACAGACAGACCCCCGAAAGTGGATTATTGATGGACTTAGCATATACTGAATTATGCAATGAATACACATTTGCCAGCTATGGTTTAGTGTGAATTCCAGGGTGCCAAAGGTTTCGATCCGTAGCCACAAAAATGGCCTAGAAAATGGGATATCATCAGCCAGTGGTTGACACAACCATCTTGTAGTCAATCATTGCAATGGAAAATTCATTTGTGTATCATTTCTGTCAACCAACCCACTGTATCGCTGTATCGTTTCCATGTGTTTCCATGTTTTTCCGATGCCAGGGTAGATCGCCGGGTAATCTACCAGCCAGTGGGATTTTTTGCCGAAAAAAACCTGCCATGAAGCGGGGAGATCCATGATGTTTCTCAATGGGAGATCTCCAGGATCCAACAGATGGAGGTACGTTAGTACCATATTTCAGGCCATATTTATGTGGAGATATTCCCGTAAACATAGGCCTGAAAAATAGGCCTTATATATGGTAGGTACCTCCAATTCTCCAATTTAGGATCCTGGAATGGCCATTGAGTTTCTGAGTGCCTTGTGAGATCACGAGGATCTGCAAGACTTTCTGGTTTTGCTTTTTCTGAATCCCTGATTCACATTGGATGTGTCTTCAGGTTGAACTTGTGAACATTTGACCAACATTTACCATTGAAGATGTTGATGAGAAGTCACTTTGAGAAATCCAACTGAAGCCGCCACCGAGGCCAATTATGCACATGCTGAAGTTTCCACCAGGCCAGGTGAAGCCAATGTCACAATAGATGCTGGTTGAAATATGTGGAGGCTTCTTAAGTCATGGGGGAATCCCCAAGTCACCATGCTGGTTTTAATATGTTTCAATACTATATAAAATGATCTATTTCATGGTCTGATAGTCTGATGACTTGGATGTTAAATGGCTACCCCCGTATCAGGAAACCTCCATATATAAATATATGATATGTGCAATATGAAAAAACAGCCTCTCAAGATCACTCAACTTCTCTTGTTGGCGATCGGAATTCAGCCAGATTGATCAAAGGTTGCTGGATTTACCCTCCGGTAATTAACATAGCTATGGAAAATCACCATTTTTAATAGGTAAATCAACTATAAATGGCCATTTTCAATAGCTATGTTAAATTACCAGAGGGTAGATGCATTTAGATGGAGGATTTCAACACGCTCCGTGGAGTGCCAAGAATTCTGACTGCTTCAGATGGGTCGACCCACTCGGTCTGCGTGCATCGATGTCCTTTTTCTACTGGTTTATGAAAAGAAGGGGTCGACCCCATTGAAGGACCATGCTGGATTATATAATTATGACAAATGATACATATAATAATATAGTATATATATATATATTATAAACAATATTATATATATATACACATTATATATATATACACATTATATATATATACACAATACCAAACGAAACTTGACTGACCCCCCTATGTTTCTCAACAGAACAACCATTGGCGAAAGAGGCGATGCATTTTATCACGTCAAATGATGACCAGGTGCTGGACAGCAATGTTTTGTGACCCTGTTGTGTAATGAATCATGCCGTGTTGGGTGGTTATATGTTCGTATTATGATATATAATACTACTACATATATTAATGAAAACCACCCAACATTTATAAAATCGTTATATACAATATATATTTATATTTATCCAAAATATAGTATTTATAGTATATGTTGATATATAGTATATTAATTATATATACAAAATGAGAACGTTTGACTGGTTAAACATGGTTAAACCGTTAAACCACCCTACTTTTTTGGGCTTTCTCCACATATAAGTTCCCATGGTCACCGAAGCTGTGAGGTGAAAGTAAGTCAAAAACCAGCACAGCAAAGCAGCAGGCCGCGAAGACTACTGGATCCAGAAGGAATTTTTTTTCACCAGAAAGCCATGGGTCTTGACCACCAAATTTCTTGGAGGTTCCGGCAAATTTTCTCATCTAATTCTGGAATTGAGGATCCATGGAATCTTTAGCGAATCTCGTACCGGTAATTTAACAGTTTGCTATTGAGAATGGCCCATGTAGTTCCGTTGATTTACACTGAAAGATGGTGATTTTCCCATGGATTTTCCAGTTCGCAAACTGTAAACGTTGACCAGAGGCTAAATCTGTGAATCTTTACTGAAACTGATACGATTTTGATCGATTTTGATCTGAGGTTTGGGGTCGAAGATGGTCTGATGTGAAAGCCGGCTGTGATTGGTGAAGAAATTTTTGCACAGAGGGTCCATGCCATTTCCCCCGTGCGGCACAAGTTTGCTTGAGTTTTTTTTGTTTGTTTCTCGGCTTGAACTTTACTTGTAACTTGTAACTAGTCCTTCTCCAACTGGTGAATTGATTGATATCAGGATTTGGAGAATCCACCATTTTCAGACACGCATAAGTAGCCTGCATATTGACATTATTGAGATACAACAGATTATAGATATTTATAGATCATATAGACTAAGAAACTATACCATACAGTTATACTATACCCCAGCTATAGAAACTATCTTCAGACAATGACATAAGTAGCACCCAATCTATGGCTACCCCTCCATGGCGCCGCTAGGCAGCGTCCAAGTCCCAGCCGAAGGCGGTGTCCCAGGAGTGCTGCCTTTGAGTTTTCGTGTTGTTGGAAACGAGCTGAACAACGAAGAGTCAATACAAAGGAATACCAAGCGTGTATATAAATATATATATATATATTACGTATATATAAGACAAGTATATAGATACAGGTGTATAATCATACACACATATGCAGTACACACATATATACATATTACATGCATGTATGAGTCTGATGCTGGATTGATATGAAAGCATAGACAAACCAGGACAAAGTGGATGTTTTTTTTTTTTTTTTTTT
>Ga0126342_10011191_pt1 | contig 16032 bp, 6 predicted proteins | sample Cyp1metagenome_FD_92528 | JGI IMG/M metagenome (GOLD analysis project Ga0126342, IMG submission 92528) | Coral microbial communities from Lord Howe Island, Old Settlement Bay, Australia - Cyphastrea 1 metagenome | ecosystem: Host-associated > Invertebrates > Cnidaria > Coral ... | reverse complement strand
GTTATGGTATGTTATGGTATGTTATGGTATGTTATGGTATGTTATGGTATGTTATGGTATGTTATGGTATGTTATGGTATGTTATGGTATGTTATGGTATGTTATGGTATGTTATGGTATGTATGTATGTATGTATGTATGTATGTATGTATGTATGTATATATGTATGTATGTAATGTATGTGTATGTCTATGTCTATGTCTATATATATATAGAGAATTATAACTATACGTTTAGTATAATTGACCCGAAGACTACAGAATCATCTTATCCCCCTAATATCAGTTGCACCCCCAATCCATGGTTTCTGGTGTTTAAAATTCCAGGAGAAGCGGTTACTATACGATAAGCATCAAGCCCAGATGCGCTGCAAAATACCATGTCTAGCTGGAAATTTGACCGGGGAAATTTGGCATTGGCTCATTCACCAAGTCTCCTGTAGTCGACCCCACCAGTCACCCCACGGCCATTAAAAATACACCCATCCCATCTTATTATACGAGTTGCTTGAAAACGGTGTCCGTACTGTAGGGTTTTTGACATGTTAGTTCGCAACCCCCAATAGCCCAGTATAACTTCACTGCCTACAAGCCATGCCCGTGCAGTCCAAACATCCAATGCCACCAAACAGTCATTGTACAACTGCGCCGCCTTGGCATGTCGGTGAAATCTAATCTATGGGTGATGGTAGCTCTCTACAGGATGGGGCTACAGGATGGGGCCCCCGGAAACGTTGGCGTTTTCGCGTTCAGTTGGGATATGGCTGTGGCTGAATTCTATAGTTCATGGTGGATAAAAACGAACATTAACGAACTAGTTTTCATGGGCTTTATAAACCTAGAAATATAACGACGGGGACCAAGCTGGTCAGGTGTAGATTACAAGTTCAGGGAAGATGCCCTGGGGCATCCAGAAATTGGAGGGTGAACATTGGGCACGGTAAACCTGGATGGTTAAATACCCCATAGGTTTAAACAACACGTGAGTTTGATGTATGTTTTGTTGTTTCATCTCATGATATATCATGACTTTGCCCTGTAATGTGGTAGACCCCATGATAAACTAGCGGCTCATTATTGAGGTTACCACATGAATCACTATCTCAACATATCTCAACATATCTCAACCATGGAGAGCCAAAAACAAGCAATTTCCATGGTAGTGAAGTCCCTGTTTTGATCGCGGTTCCGGTGGTTTGTTGATCGCGAAGTTGCCCTCCACCTCTAGGGAGTCGTGGTGTCGACCCATCTTTCTTGCGAGCGGCATTTCACAATGTGAGGCCCCCAAATTGCTAAGTTGGTTTATAAGTCCAATAACTATGGTTTATGGCATTTATAACTATATATATATAGTTACTGGGGCTTATAAACCAACTTATAACTGGGGGGCCTCACATTGTAGGAGCCCTCCATTGAAGCACTTCGTAGCACATGAGCAATTTTCGAAGCCATCAAACCAGCTAAGATAGTCTGATGCAAACCAGTATCACCAGCAATTACTAGAACAATTTGCAGACGGTAACAATCTCCACAGACCATCTACCATCTGGTTATTTAACATAGCCGTGGAAAATCCCTTATAAATGGAGGTTTTAATGGGAAAATCATCTATAAATGGGCCCTTTCCCATGGCTATGTTAAATAACCAGATGGTAGTGTCTATTCTTGACATAAGAATCAACCAATGATCATTTAGGGGCTCATTTTTACAGGTCAACGATTGCATTTCTCCAACCCCCATTCTGAAAAGGGTGACAACCACACCACTCCTTGTTCTTTCAGTACCCTTTTACGCCGTGGCCGTTCTTAGATACCCTGCATCGTTTTTGTTTTTGCTGGTTGGTTTGTATATCCTCGCGAAAACGAAAAGGAACCGACCAAGTCAACCAGTCAGACTACCAGTTTTTCTTCTAAACCCCCCATACTCGCGCTAAAAACAAACTCCTTGCTGGGTAAAGCCCGTTGTTCCTAAACACAAACATACCAAAGAAATCCCTTTTGCTGCTGGCCTCATCGGAAAAATAATATGAACAAATAATTATTCATTAATCATGGGATTTCATGGGATTACATATCCTATATAAATTACTTATCCTATGAAATCCCATATAAATTATTAGTCAGGTAGCAGACAAATGTCAGACCAAAACAAAATGCCATCTTGACTAAAATCCGATGGAAAAGCACCATTGTTGGTTGTATCCCATGAATGGTCACCAACAAGCATGGTGATTCAACATTTGGGATCCGCCTCTTCGAAGTTGCTGGTTGCATAGCACCGGTTGGCTTGGTCCTGAAGGGCAACGTGAGGTCGGAGTTCATGAGACATGTAATGATTAATGATGATTAATAATGGTTAACAATGGTTAATAATGGTTAATATTGGTTAATCATGGTTAATAATGGTTAATAATGATGATGATTAATAATGATAAACAACGACCTAGAAATGGTTAATACGGTTAATAATAGTGAATCGCGAACAAATAATGGTTAATATAATATCCAGTATCCCTTGGCAAAACTGGGTAGTAGTTAAAGGTTATAACTAGTTACCAGTTGCAACATAATATAATCCATTCCTAACCAACTAACAAAAAACAATAACAACCTCACCGCTCATCTAAATAAACATTCATTGACTGGAATTTCAATAAGAACAATTTGGTTGGTGGTTTCAACCCCCTGAAAAATATTAGTCAAATGGGATTATGATTCCCAATATACGGAAAAAAATAAAATTCCATGGTTCCAAAGCACCAGCCAGCAATGATCATAAACCATTGGATTTTCGGGTGCGACCAAGCAACAAAAACTGGAATCAATCAGCGGAAATCAAACGTTGGGATTCGTGGCCACCGCTATGAGTTGGTTTGTAAAGCCTAGTTGTGGCCTATTCCTGTGCAAACTATATCCTGTGTATCACGTATAATTACCATAAAGCCTAGTTGTTCGACTAACCCAACTTTGCTGTCTAGGGCGCCCCCTGTTGCTGAAAATCCCATCCAATTCCATGAAAAAATCCCATGTCCATATCAAATCCCATAAATCTGGGTAAATTATAATATTTCACTAACCTGAATTAAGGCTATCTTGGGGATCATTTCCCTTACTAACCATGATTCCAGGCTTCGGTCGCAGTGAGGTCGTGATCAAATTTACCCAGATAAATAAATTTTCGTTAGGAATTGTTAGTTGGTTATCAAATTTCCTATAACCATCGTTAGGAACTAACTAATATATAATCTCCATATCAAATCCCAAAATCCATTCAAATTCTATCTTCGTTGCTGCATGTTGCTGCGCTCCTTGAGATCCAAGGCCCAGTGCATCTTCTCCTGGACGCACGGCGACACACGCGAGGAGAGGATCCCGAGGAGGGTACTAAACATAAATGGTCATTATAAAGTGATGGCCCAAATTATTTACATGACCTAAAACCAGGAAAAATGGTAAAGCTAGCAAGCCCAGTGTTACAATCACTTGACATAGCTTTGGAAAATGGCCAACTTATGCATGTTTTACTATGATTTATTTACCTATTGAACATAGAGATTTTCATGGTTTTCCATACCTAGCCTCTGGTTATTTGACGTAGCGAACTGGAAAATCAACAGAAGACACCATTCTTGAAGAGGTGAATTATCATAAATAGTCTATCAATGATCAATTTTCAACAGCTATGTTAAATAGCGGCTATAAACGTGATATATATATATATAACACTTAATCAGGTTCCAAACACCCCAGGTATGGGGGGTAAAATGTGGAATCCCCCAACTGGAGTTTTGCGTGAAGATCATGATTTTCCAGCCATGTCTGTGACCGGAGGGTAACTCATGGAGTTGGATCCGGCTACAAAGATGTATAAGTTGTAAGCTGTATGGGGTTAAACAATCTCCGTTTATATCTGGAGAATGCGACAATTCTACCCAGTTCTTATCTATTATATCCTTGGTTATTGACATAGCTATGGAAAATCAACATGTTTCTTTTATTTGCGTTCGTGATTTCTTCGATGTTCAGGGGGCCCAGGGACCATCCGGACCATCCGGAGCATCCTCCAAGTATCTTGATCCCGTTGATCCAGGAGAAAATCAGAAAGGGTCGTACATCCCGGGCACTGGCTAAGGGTTAGTAGTGGATATATGATAATAATGGACCAATATGAAATATAGTATATGATATCATATGTTCAACGAACCCTACTAATAATTGAACATATGGGATTAAAACCCTAGAACTATGATGATGGTTAATGATGATGCTTAATGATGATGGTTAATGGTGGTTAACTATGGGATTAAACCATATGGGATTAAAACCCATCAAAATTGAAAAAAATGAAGTAAACCCCTAGAACTATGATAATAATTGATGATATACAGTAATATATCCACTTATCACTGGAACTGCATCCCCAAGTAAACCACTTCCCACGCGCTATGTGGTTTCCAGTTTTAGGGCGACCTAAATACCATATTTCTTCATGCCAGCCGCAGACACCACGGCTTCGTAAGGATCAACACCTATAGTTAGTTGATAGATTTCCCAATTGGGATATCATAATCTACCATTTCTATTAGCGAGTAAAAGTCACAAGAAGTTAACCAACCAGGGTACAGCATGGGGCCAAGATAGCTAAATTGAGATATTTACGTGGTTTGACTATGGTTTATGGTAGATATAATGAACTAGTTGATAGCTAAGTTGAGATATAAGTGGCTGAATTCTATGGTTTATGGCATGGCAGATATAACGAACTACGGTAGTATTCATGGGGTTTATAAACCAAAAAGCAGCACTGGGGGGGCACCATCCTGGATGTTTAATGGCGCATTTCCATAGAAAGGGTGTCTTTGAATCCTCCGAATGGGATGCTCATCAACTTCCATTGCTTACAGGATGGGGCCCCCAAGATAGCGTTCAGTTGGTTTATAAGTGGCTGAATTCTATGGTTTATGGTAGATATATAGTATTCATGGAGGGTATAATGGTTTATAAACCAACAAACATCACTGGGGGGGCACACTGCTAATGGCGTGAGTGTGACCATTCTTCATCGAGGTCCCTGAGAAGATAGAATACTGTCTCCAGGATGTTACTAGTTCGATTATGTTTTCTCCGGTTTCAGGTGTCCCTGAAAATTTGAATGTTTTCTATTGCTATATATTGCTATCATTTGTTGAATCCAAAAAAAAAACTGGCCCAGCAAAATCCATTAGACCTATTATTCATTGTTCCAATATGCTTGAACCATCATTATCATATTTGATAGTCAAATCGTACCTATCAACAGGTTCTACAGTTATATGTTCCCCAAATATCTACTAGTATTCAGGGGTTGATAGTCTTGTAAACTATGGTGGATGATATTATCTAATTATGGATGATAGCTGCTATTCTATCTACCTTTCTTAATTATGTTCTTATTTTTCATGTTTTAAGTTGGTTTATAAACCCCATTAACTATAGGTATAAGTCTAGTAAACCATAGCAGCTGGAGTTATTTGCACCAACCTAGCTAACTTGACTTCAATATGATCATACTAATTCCCAATCTGGTTGGTGGTTTCAACGCTGTGAAAAATATTAGTCAGTTGGGATCATTATTCCCAGAAAAATAAAAACTGTTTGAAAACACCAACCAGATTCCCAACAAATCATCATTAAACCACCATTAAGCCACCATAACTTAGCTATCGAAAACGCACCATGGTCGCCTTTCGGGAGAGATTCTTCACATGCTCCGCGCCTCAGTTTAGCCAAAAGTGAACGAGGTCTCAATGAGGATTGATGGTGGTTTATAATATGGTGGCTTGTGTTGTCTTATAGGGTTTTCTATGCCTTTGATGTGGGTTTAAATGGTTTAAGAGGGGTTTTGCATGGTTTTGTATTGTTTTACATGGCGTAAACATGGCTTAAAATGGTTTTATGATGTTTTATGTGGTTTTAAATGGTTTCATAGGTTTGATTATTCATCCTAAAATGGGATGCTTGCTGGTGCACTTCCAGTGAACAAAAATGTTTTGATTCACCATAGTTGTGCGGGTCATACTTGAGGTCCCATTAGTATCATACTCCCAACTGCACCCCTACTATGACATATCTTGGTTTCACATGGCTCTGGACCAAAACCCTAGTACCCTAGTGACTCCCAGAATGTCTGGCACATGGGTTTATACAGAGTTTTCCATGAAACGTGGGGATTTAACCTTCGAACTTGGGTAATATGTTATAACTCATAATATCTTCCCCCGTGTTTCGTCATAGAAGGGGCGGTAACATGGTTGTCTCTCCAAGTTTTTGAGCCAAATCATAGGGGAAGATTCGTGTTTTTGCCAAGGTGTTTATTTGTAGAAGCCTCCTGGCTAGCCCCAAACATGGCTGGAAAACCCCCGTGGCCTAGCCCTGGAGGTTTGTGGGAACATCAAATGGGGGATTTTCCGAGGAAACAAATCGGAGAAAGCAATGTGCAACCAGCAGACGTTGGTGGCTTCCACCCTGCAGGGAGGCACCAGCCGTTTCAAGAAAATCTCTCAGCACGAAGGTCGTTTCAACAAAAACTATACAAGCTGGTGCCTCTCAAACGTTTTGTTTGCTGGTTTGTGATCCCCATTAAGTAGTTCGATACATATCTACCATAAACTCTAAGTGAAATTGGAGTTGTAAACCAACTTGTTCAACATCCTCAATGTTTGCGTTTTGGAATACACACTGACGTGTGGGATATCGAAGTGTTCGATGAAGAATATCGGTTGGGAGCCGCAGGCATCGCTTTGCCTCCATCGCAACCACAACTCGGAGAACAGTGCCATATCAGCATTTTCATCTTGTAGGTTATTCCACTGAGTCACGGTCCTACCCTTGAATTTACGGAGTCTATCCCCTTCAGGTAAAACTCGCTTCCCTTTTCAACGCATATCTCAAACACTTTACCCACATGAACTTTCTTTCCAGCTTTCTTGGCTCTTTCGGAGACGTCTTTCCATTCCGATACGGTCTCGTGACGTCTCGTCTTTCCAGGCTGTTTTCTTGACCAATGTTTCCCATCCTACATCGGGGGCTTGTTGTGCCTTGGGATTAGCCCTAATTTCCTTCTTCCCCACAGGCCTAGCCACTAAAGTGTTCACTGCGCGTTCACCAGGCGCATTTTCAATGGCTGGATTCACAGGAAAATCTGAAAGAACGTGGTTTTTATTTCTTGGCCAAATATATAGACTTTAGTATAGTTGTATCCTGTAGCCTTTTCCCCGAACGCAAATCTAGGAGTATTCACATTAATATATTCCCCTTATCTCCGTATTCACATTACATTGCAATATATCCCAATGATATTCTAGCAATGTACATATTCCCATTCTATCCCCATGATATCTCTATCCCCAAAACACTTTCATTACATTCCCATTATATTACCGCATATTACCACTATCCCAATGATATTCCAAAATACACACATATATATATATATGTATAACTAAATGTCCATCTATCTAAATATATATATAACATTCTTTACTGCTTAACCATCGATATTGTACCCTTTTGTTCTTTGCATCCATTTCACAAAAAATGGCGTTCATTCCGAGAATGGTTTCCGGAAACGGTTTTCTTTTCTTGAACAAGTTATATCCTGCCATCTACGTGCGTCAGAAATTCATACATAGATCAAAAGAACAAATATGTGCTTGAATGTACAGGATATTACAGGATGGTGCCCCCCAATTATAAGTTGGTTTATAACCCCCATTGACTATAGTTATATCTACCATAAACCCTACTTAAGCCACTTATGTCTCAACTTAGTTATCTTGGGGGCCCCATCCTGTACTCTCGACATTACTATCATTACCGTTGCAAAGATACAATGATATACGGATATTTGATGATATATATCATGATATATATATATTTACTATATTAAGATACAATGATACAATATACCATCATGTACGATGGACTCGATACAAACCTATCCTGGAAGTCGGGGTCAGCATCTTCAAGCATCTACCATGATCTACCATGTCTTTTAGCCGGCTGAGGCTTTGACAGAAAACAAGTTTGGAAATCATGATGGATAAAAGTTTGGTAATTACTGGAAGACATGGAAATTATGATATTTCGATTTGGAAATCAGCATTTGTCACAACTTTCGGTATGTTTTTTATGAACTTTGGGGCGAACTTCTCTGTTTATCTGGGGGCAATCCATCACTGATACGACACCAGCCCCAAGGACGGTAGGTGATGGTTTTCAGCCCTTGTTCTTCGCTTTATCAGTGCCAAGGGAGTCACTTAAAGTACCTGAATCCATTCAAAAAAATCATCAACTCCAGACAGTCACAAAGGTTCAAGAGGTTCAAGTAATTAATCTTAACTTCAGCAATCCGCAGTTCTGGTTCGTTATATGATCAACATTATTTACCATTTATACACCCATCATGCCAACACATTTTATGTAGTTATCTATTACCACTTATATCCTTTCACCTATATCTATATCAATGTGATACGAGGGTCACCTATATTTATATGCACATCGCATTTACACGGTTAAGTTATGGCTCAAGAGTCAAAACCCCCATAAATACCCTAGCTATCCCTACCCAAAGTCATAGCTATAATTAGGTGGATGGTGCCCCCAGTCGTATGGTCCTTGGGTCGCTGCACCCGCACCACAACCTGCCCCGCTGCGGCTCCCTGCAGGCGCCCAAACGCTTCTGGGTCGCTGCACCTGAGCAACTCTGAACAGAAACGAGAATTGAACGATGGCGATCATCGTTATGGAAAATGGTCCATTTATAGATGATTTTCCAAGCTAGAAACCTCCATTTATCAGGGATTTTCCATGGCTATGTTAAACAACCAGATGGTAGGTGATATGGTTAATGATAGGTGGTCCAATGAAGTTGTTGGTCACTAATGGCTAATGAGAATGGTGAAGAATAAGTTGTTTCACCCACATTAGGGATAATATTTGTTTGTGTGGGCTAATACCAATACAAGATTTTCGAAATGGTGATCACCTATTAGAAATATTGATAATATGGTATATAGTGGTGATATTTGTTTGGGAGACTTATGGATTACAGTAACCATAATAACTGTGATCTATTTGATACAGTATTATAACTGTTCATCCATCTAAATTATAAACCATCAGTAGAGAGTTTGGTTACGTGATGGTAAGATCATTGGGATCATAATTGGACAGTCATTGTGATAACGACAGAAATCAATTTTATTTCGAGCTCGAGACCTGGCTGGGTTATGGTGAATACAACGCCTTCCATTGGCTGGGATACATCCCAAGAATTCAACGACGTCAAGGTGGCTAACACACATAACGGTGATTTGTGGCCACTAAAAGTCACTAAAACTTGGGCATAGAAATGAGATACCCTCTAGTAAACGTTTACAGTTTGCTATTGAAGCCATGGCCATAGAAAGTTCGTTGATTTACCCAGCTATAAAATGGTGATTTTCCATAGTTATGTTAGTTTACCAGAGGGTAAATACTGGGAACAACCACTAAATGGTGACAAAACTTGGTGATTCAATGGAATTTTCATAGGATTTGAACAACAAAAATGAGAAGATACAGTGGATGGTTGCGAAATCCTGCACCAGTTGATAGATGGTAAACATCCCATTTATCCCATTATTTATAGGGTTTCAACATGTTTCAACCATCCTTTTTGTGGTGCAGGATTTCTTCCATTCACAGTATTACTACGCGAAGGGCATGAGATGGGCCCTCGTTTGCCTAGGGGAATTTTCTGGAGTCGTGGCGGTCGGGGGTAAGGGGTCATTTTCCACCGCTCTTCGTTGGCTAAATTGGGGTTGAATAGGATATATATATAATATGTATAGATAAATAGGGTGTATATATCTATAAATATATTATATCATAACATGTATATATATATATAAATAGGATATATATATATATAGTATACCTATATATATATTACACACACATATATGTGTATATATATATATTACACACATATATATATTTAAATAAATATTACATACTTACGTATATATATATATACACATATATTATACACAATACATATATACACATTATACGTATATATATATATATATATTTATTTATTTATCATCCTACCTAATAATTCAACAGAAATGGTATCTAACGTGATATAATTGGGATGCATCGGGGATGGGGACATAATGGTTAATGGAACAAGCTGTTAGTCCCTATGGACTTGTTCTCAAATGGTGATTCCATTGTATAGCAACCCCCCCAAAATAGATGCCCAAACGTTGGAAGACATCATAGGGGACAGAGATATCCTGGAGACATGTCTAATTCTTTTTGGGACCACTATATAGTTTACAACAAAACATGGGGCATGGGGATTCAGTTGCAAATGAGATCCTGGTTTGTGGTATACCTACCCCTCTGAAAAAAAAAATTAGTCAGTTGGGATGATTATTTCCAATATATGGAAAAAGAAAAAATGTTCCAAACCACCAACCAGGATCGAATTATCAATTCAATGCTGGATTCCGATGGAGTGTGTGTTTTGAAATGGAGTAGCGACTGGAAATGAATCATCAATGATATATCGGGCAGGAAACCAAGGCGTACAACTGCAAGCGAAAAGGTAACAGAGGGAAAACCACAAGTGCACCTTCAGGTTTTCTGCTTGTCAACGGCCATTTTTGCTGGTGAACATGATCTGAAATAAGGCTAATAATTATTGGGATAATTGGCCGTACTAACCATCAGTCCTTATACTTCACCCAGATTGTTACATTGTTGCTGGTGAAAATTGTACTCTTTACCCAGATCACAAACATTCAGTTCACGGACTAAGAGCTGCATTAGCTGTTAAGGCCGGGTAACGCGACATGAGCACGTGCTGCATCTCTTCAGGCTTGGCATTGCCTATCACCTGGCTGGAGTCTAACTTCAGTAGACATTTCAGGAACCTAAATTGGAGGTACCTACCATCTGTAAGTCTATGTAATATGTAAATCTACAATGTGGGGCCCCAAACGATAGCATTCAGTTGGGGTTCACATAACTCGAATAACTATGGTTTATTACACTTATAACGAGCTAGTATTCATAGGGTTTATGTTCACCAACATTCACATCACGTTTGGGGGCACCACATTGTTGGCATAAGGGATGTACTACCCAAAAATATGGCTATATTTTCGCCTGGGGGCATCCTGATATGGAAAATCAACCAGCTGCATATTTACCCGGCCTGGTAAACTAACAGTTTGCTATGGTTCAAATCACCATTTAGTTCGTGAGTTTTCCCAACACTACTTGGGCAAGTTCTTCATTTCTTCACTTAGTTAACTAAGTTAACTAAGTTGGCTCTTGACTTTTTGTTGTTTTTCCATTGTTGGCTGATCATGTCCAAAAAACCCGCCCCAACTTCCCTCTGCCGCAGAAATTTCCCCACACAAAATCGCGCGATAAATAGCGCGAAGTCGCCCGGCGTGGTGAACTTGCGAAAGAAAGACATAGACCTTGGCTAACCTTGCTAAGTGAACTTATACTGTAACTGGCTGAATTCTATGGTTTCTGGTAGATGTAACTATAGTTGATGGGGGTCATAAACTAACTTATAAGTCGGGGATACCATCCTGTAACCTTAGATATACATTTCTTTTTCGTGCATTTGTCCTTTTGTAAGTCAAATATGGCTGGCTGGACAAACACCAAACTCAATGGATGTTTTAATGGGAAAATCTTACCCATATGGACTATATATGCCAATCAAATAATACCCTCCTGTAAACTAACATAGATGTGGAGTTTACCCACCATTTAAGTGGATCTTTTCCTTTGGAAACCTGTAGGTATTTTTTCAGACACACATATATACCATAGGATCCATGTATGCTATATATGGTAACATTTACGATCAATATACCCCAAATGTTAGCATATATACCAGCACCATGGATCCTATGGGATACAGTATCCAGTCTTGATCGTCCTGGATTATTCGACGTCCATTTAGCCTCTGGCAATCAAACACGGCTGGCTGGAAAACCCCCTGCAATGTGGGCCCCCCAAACGATAGCTAAGTTGGTTTATAAGTCCAATAACTATGGTTTATAAACCTTATAACTATAGTTAATGGGGTTTATAAACCAACACACATCACCGGGGGGCACCACATTGTATAGATGGAGGTCTTACGGAGCAATCATCTGGTGGATTCTTCCGGCAAGCCATGCGTATTATTTTTGCCAAAGGCGATCTGAACAAATTATCTGTGCAAATGATAATATTCACTAACCTGAATCTTGCCGCCATTTGGGGATGATTTCCCTAAAATTAACCACGATTCCAGGCTTCGGTCGCAGTGAGGTCGTTATAATTTACCCAGATATATATATAATATATATATATAAATATACAATCCTATCCTAATGATTCTCAATGATTCTCCCCATCAAAATGGTTGATGGTTTTAACCATTAAAATCCATTCACCAGAAACTGGTTGGTGGTTAAAACACAATCTTGAAAAATATGAGTTCGTCAATGGGAAGGATGACATCCCATATATGAAATGGAAAAGAAAACATGTTCCAAACCACCAACCAGCATTCGTTATTGCATCGGTTTGGGGGAACAGGAAATCATGACCATTCGTTACCACTCAACATGGGCTTCCTCAACAGATATGAAAACATCGGGGGAAGCCACGATTCCTATCCTATCCCTTGAAGTTCACGACAGGACGTCTTTATTTTCGGGATGAGTCAAGTTACCTTGCATCCCTGTAGTTCACATCAAAATAGCTGGCAAATGGATGTTCATCACCCTAAACATTATATTCATCGGCTTTATAGTTATTGATCCATAGCCATTTTGGTTTCAACAGTTGGATGCTGAGCAAACGTTGCCACTGACCGTGGCGAAGGTTCCTTTATAGGAATAATGCCAAACATGTGAAGCTGCAGGGGGAGACCGGCAATTTAAGGGTTGAGGGATATACCACAATTTTCCCATCTCATGAAATACTATAGTCTGTTGATTGGTTTTTCTCTACTGCTGGTATGGGCTAGTTCATAAGCCCGGATAAACCAGGTAGTATGACTCCCTACAACAGCTAATCAGCAAGGGTATTTTTAATGGTTCATTTGGGTTTGGACTAAAAATACCACTAGATGTAATTGACAACTGCAGGACTTGATGAACAACAAGCTTAGCCATTGATAGTTTTCAGGATGGTTACTAATTATCCAAAAAAAACAAACAAGTTACCCTCTGGTAAACTAACATAACTATGGAAAATCACCATTTTTGATGGGTAAATCCACTATAAATGGGGTAATAAAGGGTTCCTGGATATCCAGGACCTTGCCTTCAAGACCCACCAGGTATTCAATTTTTACCCAAAAACGTGTCAAAATAGTGCCAAACCGTGTCAAAATCCGCGCCAAATCTAGAGAAATGTGCAAATACTTATATCAATCATTTACAAACCTATTCCAACCTGATGCAACCTTCCCGGATTGCGCAAAGTTGATCAAAAGTGGGGTGTTTGATCTGAAGTTCGAAGATTCTTCGTTTCACGAAACCACCTATAGTTCCAAGGGCAGGTGGCCCAATGAGAACGAAAACACCAACAATTGATGTTTAAGCCTTGACCAAAGTATCAATGAGAGAGCCCACCTCAATACATGATGTTCACTCCTATAGATGGGGTCTGAACATTTCGGGCGCACCCAAATCCCGTGGTTGAAACCTCAAAATTTTGTCTATCGAAATACCACACATTTTAGACAGATCCGAAAAAACACAATATTGCATACAAATCACAGTTGTATTCCCATTAAGTCATTTTAAATCCCCTATCACATCGGGTTGATTCATGTTTCTCCAATAGTCATATCACCAGTCTTTCATAGAAACAAATACCCTCTGGTAAACTAACATAACTATGGAAAATCACAATTTTTGATGGGTAAATCCACTATAAATGGCCATTTTCAATAGCAAACTGTAAACGTTTACCAGGCCGGGTAAGCAGTTGTTGTTTCAGCCCTGTCGTCCCTTCAGAAAACTGCCTGGTTGAGAATGGGATTCCCCAAATGGATTGTGATAATCTCGAATGAAATATGGGTTTTGTTTACTCCCCAAACCAAATAATTCTGGTTTATTATACGCAAATAACTATAGTATCCACGGGGTTTATAAACCAACTTATAACTGGGGGGGCACCACATTGTATAAACCAAGAGAGGTACCGATTCCACATAGTTTTAACCTATTTTTCAGGCCTATGTAAGTGAATATCACCACAAAATATGGCCTGAAATATGGTACTAACGTACCTCCATTTTAGGATCCTGAAGATCTCCCATTGACCAGGGGTTTTGAACATTGCATAGAAAATGACCCATTTATCGACGATTTGAATCATGATTTACCTATAAAAAATGATGATGATTTGCCATAGCTACATTATATTACCAAAATGTATATTGCATAATCAAGGGAAACCAGGAAGTCTGATATTGTCAGTATCCCATTGCATTCCCATCATATCACATACAGTAGGGTTTATAATGGCTTATAATCAATAGTTATGTCTAGATGTATCACAAGCCTGTCAAGTTATAACAAGTTATACAGTAGTATCACCGGTTTCCATGGCTACATTGAATTACCAAAGGGTATATGACCTGTCATCTGTCTTTCATGGAAAGAAATCAATATCTTTCTTCTCCGAGCTCGGGCCGGAATAGAGATCTTCTCGGGCTGGGTAGACTTTGACCCGCCGAAAATTGCGGAGCAAGCACTTTGTTGCCCCAGTGAGAAGAGTTGCCACACCAAGCGGAGCAAGACCAGAAAAGAATGAGACGAATTCAAAATGATAACGGTGTAGTGAAATATGGCTATGAGTCAAAACCCATCCTGTGTACCCAACAAAAATATGGTAATAATACTAGGTTTAAACCCCATATCTTGAATGTGTTTTCAAAATCTCGAAGAAGTGGAAAGCTTCTCACCATCAACAGCAGAGCCTCTCCGCTGTGGGACCGCATTTTTTAGTTGTATAAATGGATATAGAACCATATTATGCCCCAGTTACAATATGGGATATCCCCAGATGTGAATGTTGGTTTATAACCCCCATGAATACTATAGTTATGTGCATATAATATTCCATAGTTGTTGGAGTTATATTCACCAACTTAGCCATCGATTTCACGGGGGCCCCACATTGTATATATATGGGATATTCCCATTTATATAGCCATAGGAATAGCCTTTAGGGTTGGTTTCAGGAACATACTGAACATAGAAATGTACTGAAAAATACCACCTCACTAAAAAGATGACAATTACATGATTTTGTGCGGCGACTAATTATACCATAAAAGGCCTCCCGAAATCAGAATCGTCTGAATGAGACCCAAGAAAAACGCCAAGCACATGAGTTTAGATACGGTGTTCAATCCACAACTCGGTAAAACAACTATGACAACTGTGACAAACCCAAGGAAGACCACGAGAATGCAAGCATAACAAAACACATTGAATAAGGAACACATGTTGTCAAGGGAATGATGTACACATGCTGTCGGGAACCGTCAAATTCAGGGAATTTGACCCCAAATCAACTGATTTGGTGTCAGATGTCAATATGAAAAGTGATCCATGTATGGTATATATGCTAACATTTGGGATACATTGATTGTAAATGTTACCATATGTATATATAGCATACATGGATCCTATGGGATATGAAAAGTGATCCGAATCTTGGATGGCACAAAAATCAACATCTTCCATCCGAAGATCTTCAGATCTTTCGGGGACTCCCCAAGATACATCGATCGTTCATCCATCATTTGGTGGTTTTTTAATATAAACAGATTTCCCCAAAATAACAAACTAGACGACGGATGGCCCGAGAGCGTAGAGGAGCAGGGTCTTCTCTTGTTAGTATGGAGACACCATATTAGAAACAATATATTAAAGATGTGTTATAGGCAGTCGAGAAGAGGAGTATT
>Ga0126342_10011190_pt1 | contig 16033 bp, 17 predicted proteins | sample Cyp1metagenome_FD_92528 | JGI IMG/M metagenome (GOLD analysis project Ga0126342, IMG submission 92528) | Coral microbial communities from Lord Howe Island, Old Settlement Bay, Australia - Cyphastrea 1 metagenome | ecosystem: Host-associated > Invertebrates > Cnidaria > Coral ... | reverse complement strand
AGCAGGAAGCAGCAGCAAGCAGCAGCAAGCAGCAGCAAGCAGCAGCAAGCAGCAGCAAGCAGCAGCAAGCAGCAGCAAGCAGCAGGTGAGCAGCAGCAGGTAGGCAGCAGCAAGCAGCAGGCAACAGCAGGCAACAGCAGGCAAGCAGCAGGTGAGCAGCAGGTGAGCAGCAGGTGAGCAGCAAGCAGCAGGTGAGCAGCACGCAGCAGGTGAGCAGCAGCAGGTAGGCAGCAGCAAGCAGCAGCAAGCAGCAGCAAGCAGCAGCAAGCAGCAGGCAAGCAGCAGCAAGCAGCAGGCAAGCGTCAACCAGCGTTTGCCCCCTTGAAAGAATAATCAAATACAAGTTTTAAAAATCAACGCGATACAAAAATTGAACTTTTTTCATGCGCACGGCCCCAAAACGAAGAAATCGTTCAATTACCAAAAGTTGTGGTGATGCCAAACTTGAACTTTTTTTCAGGCGCACGGCCTCCCGATACGACTTTTACAAGCTGATACGACTTAACGCTAGCGCTTGTATATGTAACCCCAATATATCCCAAATATATCCAATACATTCCTGATTTTTGTTCTCCCATTGCAAGGGCAGGCACTGGTGCAAAAGATGTATAAGACGAAGAAGATCTCTGCTCCTGTGGATGAACAATATAGATTAACACAGATTAATATAGATTAATACGGTTAATATATAGATTAATATCATGAATATATAGATGAATATAAATGAATATAGATTAATATAGATCAATATAGATTAACATAGTAGATTCACATAGATCACCTGATACAAATGAATAAACATGATTATAGATGAATATAGATGAACAAAATGATGAATAACATGATGAATATAAACTTATCCCCAGAACTACCAGACCCATGTGATCAAACATGGTTAGTTGTGAAATCCCCCTCCAATAGACATTTATATATATGGGGAAACACATGAGACTAAATGAGCATTTTTCAGCAAACCATGTCTGATTACGATAGGGCAATATGTGGTGATATAACAATAATTACCAAATCTGTAATTCCTACCTGGCAATGTATATACATATTGCATATATGTAGGTCAATATATATATATATATATATATATATAAATATAGATAGATAATATACAAATACAAATAAATAAATAAATAAATATATATATATATACATACACAGATTGACTGATAATAGGAATATGATATCATATAGTACAATGTGGATTAATGTGGCTAGTTATAGTAATTTGGAAACCTTCCATGGTGGCTAGCATCAATGCAGGATAACTATAATATATATATATATACCCTCTGGTTATGTAAGATAACCATGGGAAATGGCCCATAGAAATCGATGGTTTACCTATTAAAAATGGTGATTTTCCATGGCTATGTTAAATAACCAAACGGTATATATATCCGTGTATATGTGATATACCACAATGATAACATACCGTCTTTGTGAGGTATCTTTGTGGCCAAACTTAGATACACAAGAAAGCATGTTAGTTGATGTTATAGTTGGATGTTAGTTAGATATTCCTCCATCAAAAGGTGTAAAGCTAATTCCGTTGATCTACCAAGACCCGGCTGAATGGTGGGATGTGCCGTGCTAAGACCAGAGTTCCATCCATGGTCATCACACAAAACACAAATGCAACCATGAAGAAAAACATCAAGACACATCACGAACCCCCATGCCTGTTGAAAAACCAACAGGAAAAACTCTAGCCCAGAGGCCCAGAGGCTTTGAGCACCGGGATTCCAGGCCTGGTGAGACCTTTCCCGCATGTCTGGCCAAGTCTGGCCAGGTCTCCATGGTCATTACCTTGAACAAGGTATACATGGATTGCCTCGGTGCGGTTAGGATCACTTACCCGAGTCGGCGATCCTCAGCGGACCCCACGTTGGAAAAAACGCAAGGTGAGTTACGCTGAAGGTCTCTATGATGATGTTCAAAACACGGATACTATTGCTGAAACAATCAGAAGCAGAAGTGGGTTGAATTCTTCTACTGACATAACTAGAATCCCCCAACTATCCAAATAATTTCTATGGGTGTCGGAACCGTGGCTACCAACTTAATGAAATAGGGGCTGTCATTCAAGCTCCAATTGGAGATGTGCATGACTCAAACTTGAGGGCCAACCAGTATGATATCCATCGATGTACAGGTGCGCAACGGTGTGTGGTTAGAATATACGTACGGTAACTATATATTTAGATATACGGACCTTTAGATATACGAACAGGTATTTTAGACTACCTCGGGGAAGGTTTTCCTTTGCCCGCCCGGCCATTTACACATATGGAATCCAATTCATTTAACCACACGGTAAGTACATGTCAATATACGAACTGGTATTTCATACTACCTCCGGGGCCTCGCGGTCTGGCCCGCCCTCCACATATTTAAATGTGTTTACTGTATATATAATCTGGGTAAATTATAATAATTCACTAACCTGAAATAAGGTCATTTGGGGATATTTCCCCTTACTAACTATGATTATAGCGAGGTCGCAGTGAGGTCGTTATAATTTACCCATAATGTATAAAAAGGACTCTGTCTCAACTCCACCTGGAATGGATGGAACCATCAGTTTACCTGTCACGAAAAAACACCTTTGGAGGAAGCGCATGTGGGGCGAAACTGCAAGACATTTCAACCCAATTTTTACGGCAAATGATCCCCGTGGCCACTACTGTATTTTTGCACTGGTCCGACTGTGAAAGAATCCCCCCAATATCTTGGAACAAAGCGGAGTTTGTCCAAAAGTTTAGGCACCAACTTTCTAATATAGATGGTTAAACTTCGCCCTGGTTCTTGTCGTTATTCATGGGTCTAGAATTCGCCCAATACATCGGCATCCTATTGAACATTCTACCAGGTTGCAGGAGGGAACCAAAGGCTGCCACCAGCTGCGGGTCCGGGTCCTTTGACTTTCCAAAGGTTTGCGTCACGAAGATTGCAGGAAGATACATCATGACCTGGGGCAAATAGATCGGATGTGCAAAAAAATATTGGAAATCAAGCACTCAAAATAGGATTTAATCACTCAAAAAGGTCATTGAAGCACTTCAAGATGGGGATCTACTCACCTAAAATGTTTGTTTCATCAACAAAAAAGATAGCTAATGCATGGAGTAATCTAAGGGAAGAATTCTGGTTGAAACCAATGGTGTCAAGTTTTTTTTCAACCAGTTCTGGGAAATTGGCATGATATTCCCATGAAGAATGGTGAGTTTAGCTAATGCATAAATTGCCTTGCAACAATTTGGATGAAATATGTGGGTATAACCAATAGATACCAATAGTATATATCTTGACCTTGCAGCCGGGAAATTCCCATGTGGAATGGACAATGGTCGGGCGCAGTCGTTGTGCCGCCGGCAAAACTCAATGGATCCACCAAGATCGCCCAAGTGCAACAGAGTAGCGATCAACAACAGCCATGCCCACGCCAGGGAACTCAAAGAAGCAATAATTCCTGGCTGTGTCAGGTTGACCCATTCTGAGCCTTCCACGGTTCTCACTGGCTATGAAGTTGTGAACACTGAAACATGGGGAAACCGCCTGCGGGGGAAACTACAAGCCGCATAGATCCACTTTTCTAGGCCACCAAACGGCTTGATCGTCGGGTAGAAGATTTAGGGGTATACCCACCCTAGATAGTTCTTGGCCACAGCCACATTTTGGTCTACATTGCATCTTTTGCTTTACCCTATTCCTCAACTGAAAGACATCCAGCAGCAGTCCTTCTGCAAGGTACCAGAGTCCTTTGAAGAGACGCAACAGCCGAAGTACTCGCACGAATCTTAGCATGCGAGCAAACCTGCGCACCGGAATGGTCGGTTTCAGCTGGAAAACCAGCTAGTCTTGTGAGTACACTTAATTCAGAAACACCCCCCGCACACATAGGATGTACATGTATTTCAATGGATGAGGGACGCACAAATTGTTCCGGCTCTGACACGGACTTCAGGCCTCAAACTGCCTAACTGTCCAAGGAGCTAAAACCATCTAAAACCATCTAAAACCTACCTCTGGTAACCTAAGCTGGTTGGCAATGGGAAATCCCAACCTCTAATGGTAGAGGCATAGTGAAATCAAGCAAACCCGGAAGGATAACTGCAGAGCTTGGCGGCCAGTCTTTTCTTCAGGGCTGCAATTGTTATAAGCCACTTACAAATCATCTATATATTGCATCTATTGGGTCTCTCCAAAATGGGGCTTCGCCAAATGTCAGCAGAAAAATATATGATATTTAGGATTCTCTTAAAACAAAAAAACAAACAACGTCTAAAATTAACATTTTGCCATGTTCATAGGGGAAAATTATCAGAGAATCCGTGATGTTTTTAGGGGTACCAAATGTTCAACCCGGAATCCTCGCCATAGCCCTGGCCTCAACGATAAAAGAACCGACGCAGATTGCGACGATGCAATCAGAAACGTCAAGACAAAGTCCTCAGAGGATTGGAATGGAAGGATTTAAACAACAAAAGTGGAATGTTAACATGTTTCAACCAGCAGTTACATTTTAGCATTTTTTAACCAACAAAATGCTAACCAACAACATGTCAGCCAAGAAAAACGTGTTAACCAACGCAGCAAAGATTGGATTTCAACCAACGTAACGAAGCTGGGGCTTCAACCAGCAGAAATGGGGATTATTTTCGCCAAAGATTACGGAGAGCGGCGAGGATATTGGATGATATAAATGACTGGTGGTCCAATAACCATTTTGAAAAATATGAGTTAATGGGAAGGATGACATCCCATATATGAGTGGAAAATAAAACATGTTCCAAACCACCAACCAGATATTGAAGGCAGTGGAAGTCTGGTCAAAGCTCGTCAGGCTGTCCTGCACGTTGGTTAGCACTTGTGCAATCTCACTACTTAGTTTGCACTCCTTTGGCGAGTTGCTGACCACACTGGGAGGCACCAGCCCACATGTGCCCGATGCTGTAGAGTCCAGAGTCTGGAGACCACAGAGAAGATTTCTACCCTAAAGTGTGCTACCAAGAAATTCGATTTAGATTTAAATATGTTTCCAATCCTCCATGCCGGGGGGGCTCCAGACTTTCTGCTCTAGTCCACAAGTCGCCCGGTCCCCAGTTTCTGCCACCAACGGCGGAAAGGCCAAAATCCAGAAGACACATGTGTCCTTCCTCGATTTTTTCCATTGTTGTTTCATGCGTTTCATTTTTTTGATTTATCATGTTGTCATGGACGTGTTTGTTTGCGTCATGTGGTTTTTCACCATTGTTTCATTGTTTTGGATTGTTTTAAAATCATTTTGCGTATGATTGTTCAAGGCGTTTTCGCAATTTAATTGTCTATGTTTTTGAGTCTAATGGTCCTTGTTTGATGTGTTTAATATGTTTAATTGTGTTCCAACATTATGGTATCATCGTTCTAAATGATCATTTGTTTGCAGCATCCTTTCCTTTTCCTTCTTTCATGTCTAACATACATATGTATATATTATAATATATATATATATATATATATATATATATTTATTTATTTAAACATGTGTGTTCTAAGTTCTAAGCTAGTTATATATATATGAATGACATTTGTTTGATCATGTTTTATTGGCGTTCATGTCTTCATGTGCTTAAGATTGATCACTTTACATCCCCTGTTGTTTACTTTGGATTTACGTTGCCGTGCTCCTTGGGCAAAAGTGCTGAAGTGCTGAAGCTCAGCCATCAGCAAGGTTCAAATGGAAAAAACAAGATTTTGTTGGAGAAGAACATTGAGTGATAGATTTAAGTAAACCAAAAAAAGGATAAACTGATAACGTATAGAATGAACAATATATTTAACATAGAATGAACTAATAATACATGGAAAGAAGCCCAGTGGCTGACAAATTCTCTCGTTGGTGCACAGCCATATCTAAGGAGCCGAGAGATATCCATGTCAAAAATGTCAGTGAGATCAGGTGCAGCGGGGCCCATTTGGCTCCGATGATTGTCCAGCTATATAGGCTATAAACCTCCATTTGCAGTGGATTTCCCTTTGCCAGCCATGTTTGATTGCCAGCCATGGCTAATGCTGTCCCCATCCCCATTGCCAGCAAAACACTTTCACCGCAAGATCTACAGGGGGGATTTCGTCAAAGGACTTGGTGAATGAGGATCCACAAACGGAAAACATGTTTCGGGGATGGTTTCACATCTTTAAAACAAAACACCGAGCTGTTTTTTCGTATGATTCGGTCATCTCCATCTTCCAGGGTCCGAACCTGGCATCAGAAACTCCAGTGTTTTTTTCTCATGGCTGAGATCACTGATAAAGACTTGATTGTCCATAAAAAACGACGTGACCTCAATCTGCTTCGCAGTTGTCCGATGATCCCAGTGTAGGCATTTATTATAAAGTTTAAATCAGCGGAAAAGCACAGCTTCGACAGACAGCTGCCTCCTTGCCCCCTGGCTGGATGCAAGTCTTTGGCCCCAAGTTCAGGCCAAGGATCATCAAATAAAGAAAATAGTACAAGAACTGCATCGAAGATATTCCACACATCGGACCAAAAATGACGGCCTGGTGGGGACAGGTGGAGTGGCTTGCTGAAAAAAAATCGCAACTTGAGGGATCCCAAGTTGCTGGTTTCGTCCAACTTTTAGTCATCAGAAAGCATGTGATCATCCATACTGCGTATCAACATCATTCATCAAATCACCATTGGAAAAAAAACTGGGAGTATAATTCCAGGTTCCATCTTGCAAGTGGCCAAGACATGCCAAGACACCGTCCACGAACCAACGCACCAATAGCTCCATCAGGAACAGTTGAGTGAAACAAACATTGGCAATGTACCAGCCAATCCTCAGCTTGGCCCCGGCACCAAATGGGTTTGTCTCCTACCCATAGATACCCCCAAAGAAAGGTACCTTGGTTTATCCACGGGTTTTTCGATCACCATTTTCATCAATTTTCCCTATTGAAATGGCCAGAAAAAAAGGGCTAGTCCTAGTCCTAAACATCAAGCAGGGGTTCACCTGGACCTGGGACCCAGTAACAACATCTTGGGTAATTCAGAGGTGATCCTTTGGACTCACGCCTTGCCCAAATACTCCAGATTGATCATCCCGCGGAAAAGGGCCAGAACCAAGATTTCAGAGAGGAAACAGGAAGTCGCAACGCAACTCTTAGGTGGTTAAACATGGTTAAACTAACTTTAATTTCACCGTTACACCATGTTACACCAACCGCGCAATGTTAAAACTGGGTGAAAAACTTGTGGTTCGAGGCGACCCAGGTGCCCTTCCACATCACCAGAACAGGTGATCCAAGCCGTCTCAAGGCCCATGAAGAGGGCGTTCGAGAGAATCAACGTGGCAGCGAGGAAATTGAAGTACCTGCTGTGATTTTTCAATGGAAAATGGAAGCTGAAAGTTTGAAAGGTGGAATTGTTGTGAGCCAAAAATACATTCCAATTCTTGAACACAAGATTGGGAAAGCTTAGGTGTGTTTTATCATGGGGCTTTTGCTACATTGAGCTGGTTTCACAGAAATCCTGCATGGATCCACACAATCAGAAGGTGCGAGCAGTAGCCCCTTCTTCCTGTGCGACCTTTGCGAGAGGACTGTAAAATACTGTAAATGGTTATACCTCGCAGAAAAAAACATGGAGTTACACTAAGCCCACTTGAGAGGCAACATCATCATCATCATCATCATATTTGTTTTGTTGTGCTGTTTTTTCTTTAAGAAAAAACAAAACAAATCACTCAGAGCACCATGCATTGACTGCTCCCGTAAAAAAATGCCTCCTTCAGGTCTCCCTCCCGCAATTTCTGCAGCTCGGGCACTTATGGCGAACAACTGGCAGAAGCCACAAACGTGCACGTGTCCACCGGCTATAGGCTTCCTCCAGATTTTTAGAGATTCTCCAAATTCATGGGGCAATGGTTATCGATCAAACCCGGGACTTGGTGCCTTCAAAATGTGAAAAATCCAACTGAAGTTCATCCCAACTGAAGAAGCATATCTTTTGACCCATCCAAATTGTTAAAAGTCTGCCATGTTTGCTCGTTAAATTCCAACTTCTGTGGGTCATATGGGTTTGTCAGAACTAGCGCACCCCTAGGTCCATCAAGTCAGTTGATTAATCACCACTTGTTCATACTTGCTCTATGAAAATCACCATAACTTCGGTGTGGACTACCCATTTTTTCACATGTACACTTACGGCAATTTATCAGTTATAACTGGTTATTTCTATGGGATTTATAATTAATTACATTCCATAAATGGGCGTAGTTCAGTACCTATAACATCTTATCTTATAACTACTCTCTGGTTATGACTAACATAGCCATGGTATAGATGGCCCCAATCGAAATAGATGATTTTCCCAGTGATCGAAACCTCCATTTATGGTTGGGATATGGCTTTTCCATGGTTTTTTCCAAGTGAACCGCTCCGGGCCTGGGACCGTGGCACTGCGGGCAACTGCGAAATCCGCCGGCTGCGGGTCCGATCTCCTTCCGCTCGGTCCTGGAGCGTGGTAAAAATCCATGGCGAGCCACATGGGAATGTCATCCGAGTCGTAATGCTTGGGGGATGTGAACCTTCCAAAAAAATTGGGAAATATTGAACTGGTTGGTGGTCGGTTAAAAACCATCTTGAAAAATATGAGTCAATGGGGTTGGGATGACATCCCATATATGAAATGGAAAATAATAAATGTTACAAAACCACCAACCAGATGGTATAAATGATATAAATGATGGGAAAGTAAATCATCACAAATAATTAGAGTTTTAGTAGGATTTCACAAAATTTGATTTCTTTTGATGGGGGAAATCTAAATCAACAACATGTTTCAACAACAAGTGAACGACTGGATTTTCGGGTATAATAAATACCCAATGAGCTATGGGTAAACCCCTTATTTGTTGTTCCTGATATGAATCAAAAGGTGTTGTGATTATACCATTTGGAAAATCCATCTTTTGTAGCACAAGTTGGATGGCCATCAAGTCGGGTAGGCAGTATTGTTGCCGTCGGCATAAATCTTATTCTCATCCTCATCCTCATCATCATGATCATCTGATAATCGCAATGATAATGGCAATGGCAATAGCAATGGTGACAATAATACATGTATATATAATACATATACTATTGGTAAATTGTCGTCATCATCATCATCATCATGATTATAAGATATTGTAAGCATGATGAAAACTTATCAGTAGTAAGACACGTGGTAGACCCAACATTGTGAATCACAGTTTTGCTTTGTGAATTACGGCATGATTTTTTCAAATGGAGCAACCCAAAGATCCACCAAACCATACCAAAATGGTCTACTGGTCTTCAAACATGAAACTGCTCTGTGGTTCCCTAATGCTGGAAAGCTGCCACTGTGTTTGACCTGTTTTCACAAAAACTTTGGAGTTCCTACTGGAGAAACTGTTTCTGGCGCACGGTATGTTTGGCACCAAGCATCCTCCAATAAAAGGACCCCATGGGAAAAACACATCTTCAATAGGAGGATCTATGACCTATGAATCTGCGTTTTTCAGACCGGTCTTGTGCCCAGTAGTCACTCTCACTGCCAAGTTGCCAGAGCGAAACCATTCCTCAGCACATCTGCACCATTGAGCCATGGACCACCATCACTACCATCATCAGCAGCAGCAACATCAATATGGGCAACCCAAAACCAAACCTACCATTTGGGAATGGTTTATAGCACCAATAAAATTTGTGATTTTGGGGATGGTTCATGATTGGGTTTACCGCAGGAACTATTCTCTTCTTCGAGTCATGATTGTCCATGACATTTTTTTTCTTCCTCGTAGATTCGTCTGAAAACCATGGGAAAACCAGGTGAAAATGCGGATCGACTGGGGCATCTCTGAAAATCAGGAGATACCCATGAAAAACCGAAACAACAAATAAACGTTGCTGCAGAAAATGACAAAACCACCATGAACTTCCGAAAACGTGAGACTACCAGCCTATGTGTCGCATAACATTGCTTGCGCTAGTAGACCTTACTCGATGTTTACGTGACCACAGGGCAGGCATGTACGTAAAGTTACTTACGCGAAGCTTACAGGTCTGACTTAAAACGCATAGGAACTGCTTGCGCCAGAGGCATGAAACAGCTTACAACAGAGTTTACGCATGGTATTTTGCAAAAGTGGCTTACGCCATTTTGCGAAACCCAGGTTTTTGCTTACATAATTTTCTGAAAGTGTATTCACGGGGTTTCTGACGATGCTCGCATGGATGTTGGGGGGAGATTAGTGTTTTTGACCTTAAACACTCATATTGTGAATCAATATCCCACATATGCCCACTAAATTAATCCCCAGCATATAGGTTGTAGAGCCCACCCTATACTAGTCAGCGCCCAGTGACGGAAGTTTTTTCTTCTTTGCTCGCTCTTCGTTCCGTTGTTCTCTGCCCTCTTTGAGACTATTGCCTTGGACGGAGCCAGGAATCCGATGCTATCAAGGTGACTAATTGATTAATTTTTATTGTTTTCTGGGGGGTCTAGATATTATGTATTTTCCAGAAACAATTGAATGTTAATGCTCATCCAAGTATTCACTGTTCACTATGCTTCGGGAAGTTGAGTGAGTTGATTGATGGGAAAGGTAGATACCTGGTGATGAAACCGACATGCCAATGGCAGTCCAACAATCAGTATGGACGTTGCATCTTCCAAACTCAATCATTTTTTCCATGACCCTGATCTGTTTCGGGGTTGGTTTGTTTTCCCGAGAACAAACTTCGAGATGTGAGGCTACATGTTTGACCCTCCAAGTGTCAAGGGGACAAACAAAAAGAACAAACTCTCGCATGCCGTTCGCCACAAACTAACGTCTGTCAGATGCCCTGTCAGCCGTGGGAGCAACAGATCCTCGAAGTGTTCATCTTTTTGATGTGGCAAACCCAATCATAAGCGTTCCCTAAACTGCTTTACAAACCATATCAAATTCCACCATTTCGGAGGCATTGTATCCCGCTCGAACCTTTTACAATTTCCCACGTTTTGCTTTTCCCCACCTGTCAGGTGAAGGTTGTTAGATTATGTCAGCTGTCCCGCCCGCCTTCTTCTCCTCCTCCGCCTGACCTCAACTGCAAGCTCGTGATCGCAGTGGTCCCCGCCCGACCTGAACAGCAAACCCGCATCAGAGTGCACACCTCAAATGCAAGCTCGTGATCGCAGTGGTCCCCGCCGGACCCGAACAGCAAACCCGCATCAGAGTGCACACCTCAACTGCAAGCTGCAAGCTCCGTGATCGCAGTGGTCCCCGCCGGACCCGAACAGCAAACCCAGGATCAGAGTGTTCACCGCCGGACCTCAACTGCAAGCTCGTGATCGCAGTGGTCCCCGCCGGACCCGAACAGCAAACCCAGGATCAGTGTGTTCCCCGCCGGACCTCAACCACAAAGAATCTCCGAAGATATACCAGATAGAATGCAAGAAAAATGTCAGAAGATATGCCAGATACATATGCCAGAAAGAATGAATGTCAGATAGAATGCCAGATAAAGTGCCACAAGAGATGCCGGGAAGAATGCCAGGACAGATGCCAGATAGATTATCCGAAAGGATGCCACATAGAATGACATAGAATGCCAGAGAAAATGTCAGAAAAAATGCCAGGAAGGATGCCAAATAGGATGCCAGAATAGAATACAGATAGAAAGCCAGAAAAAAAATGTCAGAAAAGAATGTCAGAAAATATATGCCATATATACTTCCAGATGAGATGTCAGAAACTATGACAAAATAATGCCACGGTGGGGATCGCTCGAAGTAAAGTATTTTTTTTGTTTCTCCCAAAGCGTTCAAAAACAAGTTTTGCACAGTTTTGCCCCCCATTTTCCGCCAAAAGAAAACAGCTCTCATCATTCTGGCAAGCTGCGACGTGCGTTGTTCGCGGCCTTCGGTTTGGGCGTGAAGGCGCTTTTTCGACTGAAGCTGGTGGCGCAGACCGGTGCATGCTTGTCCCGCAAGGAGTTCTGAGGCGGGATCTGAGATTGTACCAGGATTTCGTGGATGGGAGATAATTATCTAATATTAGGGTGAAGTGGTGAAGAGATTATGTTTTCTCCCATCACCAGGCAAAAAAAGGTGACTTTAAAGTATGAATTTTTGACTCTATGGATCCAGGGTCGATGGATGGATGTCGGTATCTCAATCGATGGGATGGTTTGGGCCTGGGGATTTTAGCCGGCTTAAAGCAACAAGGCGCAGGAACCGAACCAACCCAAACTAATCAAACGAAACAGCTAATATCATATACAGAACCAACATAAACAACAGTGACCTACAGCCTACTACATACTACCTTGTAAACAAACATGACCAAAAACACTTTCTGTGTTGACCATGTTGCGAAAAATGGTCCAGCTCCTGGTGATGTCCATTTCGCCATGTTTGTTGAACCTTCAACCCCTCAATGCCATTCCCGGCCTCCGATTTTTCGGAGGCCACGGACTTGCTCTTGTAGAATGCTGGGCTGGCGGGGCTGCCCGGAGGTCCCGGTTCACTCCTGCCCCAAGGCTCCATTTTTTCTCCAACAAAACCTTGGAAACGGTGCCTTGCTACAAAAAGGTGTGGTGAAATAAAAATGTCATTAAAATGTCATATATATATATATATATATTTATTTATTTAAATTATATATATAAATACATATATATATATATATATTTATTTATTTATTTTTCATTTAAATATAAATACACATATATATATATATATTTAAGTATATATATATATATATCCATAGGATAATAATCCATAATGTAAAAATATACATATATCCATAATATTTATATATATATGACAATAAATAATGCACGCCTGCCTGTATAAGCCACAAACTTTTCTGGTAAGAGTGAACCTTCACTTTCGGGCTCCTAAAACAAAGAATCTGCCGCATTTTTGTTTCTGGACGGTGTTTGCCATTCCATTGGCAACGTAAATAAAACTTTAGAACCAACGAGTTGTCGCCAAATCTCCCAAAAATCTACGGGTTATCCATCATTTCCACCATTGAAACCATGACTTTGGCCCAATTCTTAACTTCCCAACAAGTTCACATATTTCAGCGGCGTTTTTTCCCAATCAAGGTTGCAAAAAAAGGAGAATCCCATGGAATCCCCAAGGACCCACTGCCGGCGGGTCCTTTTAGGAGTTGATGGCGGCTGCGGGCCATCGAACCTTGTCCGATTCGCCTGGCGTGTATATAACACATAGAAGTTATGACATGATATATGTATACATATACGTATATCTACATGTAATTATATATATAAATATATACATGTATATGTATATGCGTGTGTGTCTGTAAATACAAAAAAAACCTGATGAAAGGAAGTTTAGATAGAAAACTTCCGAGTTACGGACGATTGTCATGGTTAGCATTCCCACCACATGTCCACCACATCATCATGTCAACCACATCATCATGTTCACCCCATCATCATGTCAACCACATCATCACCATCACCATCATCATCATCATCATCATCATCAAGTAGCTGGGAAGTGTAACAGGTCGGAAGCGTATGAATTGCGGGTGAAAACGCTCTCGGGAACGAAACCCTATTTTTTCAGTTGTAAAGTGGCTTTTCCGTGGTCGCCGAAGTATATAGGATCTCTGTTTCCGGGGTTGCGGGCCTCGATCTGGGAAAGTCGCCGACAAAAAGTGCACAGGACAGCGGGGAGAGCGCAATTTGCAGTTCAAAATGCTTAAAAATGGCATTCGCGGGACAATTTCGGAAGATGAGGTGGCAAAATGCGCACAAGACTGAAGCGAGAGATCGATTTGCACTTCAAAACTGTACAAAGTACAAAACTGAGGCGTTTGGAGCACTTTTGGAAGATGAGGTCGGAAAAATGTGCACCAGACTGTAGCTAAATCTCGATTTCACATGAAAATCGTTAAAAACTCGAATCGTCCCTATAAGAAGGCTGCGCGAAAGTTGGTCGATTTGGTGCGACGCTCCTGCTATGCGGGTTTTCAACGGGCTGTGACAAAACGCATTGGCACGGCTGCACGCAGGACAGCATCAGTGACGTCGAGACGCTCCTGGCAAGCGGGGTTGCAGCTGGAGGTTGCTATTAGACGCAATGTAACAGCTGCGCGAAAGGTAGCTCTTGACCATAGTGCTACTTTTATGCTATGCGGGATTGCAGCTGGAGACTGGATTAGCATTGTAACGGCTGCACGAAGAGAAGAATTGGGTTGCAGAAGCTACAAGAGCTAGCTGGGAGGCAGCTCAGAGCAGAAGTAGCCCAGATAAGTGACTGCTCGGAGGAGAAGTAGCTGTGAGAGAAGAGGTGCCTCAGCGAAAAGGTCGCTCAGTGAAGATGTAGACCAACAAAGAGAAGTAGCTCGCCCATCCATCCATTCATTCATCCAATTATTCATTAAGTTCGTTGATTCATTGATTCACTGAATTTGTGATTCATCGATTCATTGATTCGCTGGTTCATTGATTCGTCGACTCACTCATTCACTCAGCCATTGATCCATTGGCTCACAATTTCACTCGTGCACGGATTCATTGATTCATTGGTTCATTGGTTGATTCATTAGTTCACTGAATCACCGATTCACTGAATCACTGATTCATCGGTTCATTGCTCCATTGATTCACCGAGTCTTTGCTGATTCATTGATTCACCGCCTCGCTACTTCATTCACTCATCAAGTCACTGATTCATTGATTCATTGGCCATCGGCTCACTAAAATCATTCATGCATTGGTTCATTCATTTATTGTTTCACTGAATCATCTGGATCATTGTTTCACTGAACCATCGATTCATTGATTCATGCATTCATTGGTTCACTGGTTCGTTGGTTCATTGATTCACCGATTCGCTGCTTCATTGGTTCATTGATTCATCGATTCATTCATTGGTTCAGAATTGGTTCAGAGACTCACTGATTCTTATTCATTGGTTCACTCGCTCAGTTGTGCACGGATTCTTTCATGTCATGTCATTGGCATCTCAAAAACCGTTTGTTCATTTGTTGATGCACTTCACAACTTCAACACTTCATGCTTCTGCATCGCAAAAACTTTCCTATAGGCCATTGATTTCCTATAGCCATGTCCTATTTTCGAACCTCCCGCCCTGGCGCGGGCCGGGCACTACCTGGTATATATTATATGTGTTTCTATACATTGTGTAATATAATATATGTACATTTATGTGTGTACACTGTTTATGCTGGTGGATACTTGTCCACTCTTGAGCCAATCGGCAAATACGATTGATGGCTAGAAACTTTACAACAATTTGTGAAGGGATGCGAGGATGGATTCAGTTGCTGTGCAACTTTCAATGTGCTACTTGTGTTTTTGTTGACCCGGGGTCCCGCCTGTTTGGGGATTACACGGATTACAATCATCCTCAAAAAAAGCACTGTAGCTGTGTAAACACCAGTTTGCTACGCAACAATGCTACAAGCGACTGTAATGGTGACTAGACCAACTCTTTTTGGCCCAAACCTCATCCGCAAAAATACCCAAACTGTTGTCGGTCAGGTCGCTATGTTTGCTGATGAATGCATGGTAAACTCAAACGAAGATAGAAAAGAACCATTTTACCACTACTTCAGCAGGACTCTACCGAATTCCATTTTCTGGGAGTTGGTATACATGTAAAAAAAATCATATACATATGTCTCTATTTATTTTGATATTTAGATATATATGTTTATTTCTTTTTAAATTATCTATTTGTTAATTTATCTATTCAAATTTCTCTCTATATATACGTATATAACATTAAATTCCTTTACTTCGAGTTATCCCCACCATGACATCTATATGTTTTGTTACTGGCAAATCTTCTGGCATTCTATCTGACATATCTTCTGGCATTTTATCTGGCATATCTTCTGGCATATCTTCTGGCATTCTACCTGGTATATCTTCTGCAATATGTTCTGGCATATCTTCTGGCACTCTATCTGGCATATCTTCTGGCATATCTTCTGACATTCTATCTGGCATTCTATCT
>Ga0126342_10011189_pt1 | contig 16035 bp, 15 predicted proteins | sample Cyp1metagenome_FD_92528 | JGI IMG/M metagenome (GOLD analysis project Ga0126342, IMG submission 92528) | Coral microbial communities from Lord Howe Island, Old Settlement Bay, Australia - Cyphastrea 1 metagenome | ecosystem: Host-associated > Invertebrates > Cnidaria > Coral ... | reverse complement strand
TATATATATATATATATATTTTATATCATATATATGATATTTATATGGTATACATATGATATATATATATATATGATATCATATGATATGATATGATTTGATATGATATGATATCTGAAATGATATTTGAAATGCTATGTATATATATATATATATATGATATATGGTATATATATATGATATATATATATATAATATATGATATTTATTTATGATATGATACATGATATGATTATTCAATCAATAGATTATTTACTCATGTTGGATGGAGTTGGTTTTAAGGCCTTGGGACACATACAGTACGTGTAAATATATATATATATACGTATGAGTCGAAAGTGTCATACAGGCAACCAAAGCTCAGGGTTTCCAGTGGTGGTACCTGAATTCCTCTGCCTTTAATTAAGGAACATCCATGTTGTTCATGTTTTCGAACTGGAGGACCCTGCATAGTGAAATAGGTCATGTATTGTTGTTGGTCCCAGTCCACTCTCGTTGAGCTTGTTTTTTAGACCATTCTACAGATTGATCGTCAATAACACCTGACTATTTATTCTGCTAGTTGAGTCTTCTGTCTCCAAGTGGGTTTTGAACAGACTACTATTCTGACCCGGTTGTTCATCATATGGCCAGGTCATTTGTTGTAGGTTCTGATGCTTGTATCTTCACTCGTGGTGTATAATGACTACCTTTCTGTTGTTTCATCCCAGAGTGATATTGTTCTGAGCGCGCTTTTAGTCGATAACTTGAATTCCCATGTTTTCACAGTTGATCATGTTTGACAATCCTTTCTGCTTGTTATGACAGCCCCCGTTATTTACCATGGCTTTGCCAGTCTGGATCTGTTCATGTGGAGGAGGCATCTGGCCTTCCGCTTGCGGGAGATCTGCAATTGGCAGGTGCGGTGATGTGGATGATCCAGGATGATCCAGGATGATCCGTTGCAGATTGACAGGTCACTTTTCTGTGGTCACAAAATTTGCGTGGACCTTGCACATATACTGTATACTGCACAGTCTGTACAGTACGTGTATTATATATATATACACTGATCTTTGGTTCGTCTGTCTCAACGGTTCTGTCTCTAGGAGATATATCTTTAGGAACATGAGAAATGAAATAAAACCAAAAAGACAAGAAAAATAGCAGAACATAAGTCATGAGTTTTATAATTATGAAAAAGTCTTACAGGAAGCTTCCTAACCTCATATCCTTACCATTCACCTCCTCCGTTCCTCGTGTGTCGGGAGGGCGGGTGTATATATTTCTGTAGATAAATGATTAATTATAGATGTTTATTTTATTCTATCTTTATATGTATATAAATGATTAATTATAGATGTTTATTGTAGATAAATGATTATTTAATTATATAAATATATATATGTACATATCCGCCGTATATCCACTTCTGTCCACGGTACCGGAGAGGCACCTCAAAATGGAAGCTCTTGCCTCTACCACGTGCCCGCAATGATACATTGCTGCCTCCTAGCTGGAAAAGCTTGGCCCCTTTTAAAAGGGTGGAATCAACAGGTGAAGATGATAAAGACCAGTTTACCATCTTGTTTTGTTTGCATTGTTTGCCATACTTTACCTGTTTACCGTTTTTTTGCATGTTTTTTTGTTTTTTTTGCCACAAGCGAATATCAATGAACTTATGCATGTTACATGATATAAATGCAAGGTAAATCACTCTGTGCAGGAATTGGGCCTGCGAGGTCCTCAAATTGAAGTGGGAGCCTCTTCAAATGGGCGCAGCTTGATTTGTATGTTAGTTATATGTTAGTTATGGAAATTGTAAAGACCAACATCATATTTTTCAGCCATGAATAACACCTTCTGTTTTGTTTTGGGTACGATGTCATTGAGTTGCTGTGTTTTAATGCATTTCCAACTCCGCAACCACCCAAACATCTCGCTTTGCGTGGAGCGCAGCTGGCCTTTGAACAACTAGTTTTCCCCTGTGGCAGATCCGTACTCAGTTCGCTAAATTTACTTGATAGCGGCTATAGCATATTAAAATTATACAACCCCAGTGTGACGCCCAACCTTGCTGTCCTCATAGATCTTGCAATCTTCATTTCCCTGGTCAAACCTTCAATGTTTACTGCTTGAAATAAAATGAATCTTGCTCATTTACTTTCATTTTCATATACCGATTTGCACAGTAACATGAATTATATATATATATAACTAACTATACATGCAATTGGCAATTATATACTTATATCTATCTAATATATTATCCCAAATGGTTTGCATAGAATCCTACCATGTTCCCACTCAAGTTGTGTGTTTTTATGGGGGGAAGAGTGCCGTGCTCGTCCGCAGAAAGCACATCTTAGGCTTTGCTTCGAGGACATGTTCCGTGCCCGCGAAACTTCCGTACTGGATGACTTGCTGGGGACGGTGAAGCGAATGAAAGGCACCTCCGGAAGACGTACTTGGGAAAGATCAATCAAAACATGTAATCCCTTCCCCCTATTACTAAACCCCCCCCAAATAATAAAAACTAGGGTCCATCTCTAATTTTGGAAAATTTCAGGTTTGCCAATTTGACTTTTAATTGATCCCCTTTAGAACACAATTTAAAAGTAAAGCTACCATTTGTTGGTTCGCCCCCTAATGTTTGGCAATGTTTTAATTGCGTTATAAAAGGAAATTGAATTGATTTTGAAATCGAACAAATGTTTTTTTCTCAAGTAATGTTTTTAATTTATCAATAGGGTCCGCTTCGAAATCCAATTTTTGGCAATGTTTAAAATAGCGTTATAAAAGGAAATTGAATTGATTTTGAAATCGGAAAAACAAGTTTTTTTTTTTTTTTTAAGGCTTCAAATTTATTATATAATAAGGTCCGCTTCGAAATCCAATTTTTGGCAATATTTTAATTGCTTTATAAAAGGAAATTTAATTGATGTTGAAATCGGGAAATACCCCCCTAATGATAAAAAAACTACCTGAGGTGTTTATTATTTGGGGCCGTTGTATTAGGGGAAGGAATTACTTGGGAAGTGCAGTTCCAGTTTAGAAGTGGACATGAAACACCATAGTAGGGGTTATATCATATATCCCAATTATGATGGTTAATACCATGGTTGTATCCATTAATGACATTTAATAACCCTAACTGCACCCCCAAATACATTGTGTATATATATATATCATAATGTCTTATGTATACATTGGTATTTTACGACAGACTTCTCGCAGATTTCTCAGGGTGGATATTATAATGATTGTGGATTTTTAAAAATCTAGAGATGGTGAGTTGTTGGTTTCTATTGCAGGCAGAATTCCTGAAGCATTTGGAATAGAAACAATATCAGTTGATATCAATATGGACTATGGATGCAAAATTCCTAATAAGGTACCATGTCTAAAGTAGGCAATATGATCCCTTGCGCCCTCAACAGAAAAGGGTATGTGTATATCCTGTCGATACTCAACTCACAAGGGGCACGCCAGTTGCCGACTTGCCAATGAAGGGCATTAAACATATGCCATTTCTACTTTACCCTGTGCAAATCCCTGTGCACTTTTCCGGCAGTTTCCCTTGAGATCTCTTGGGGAGAACAGCAGCAAATGAGCAGCAGAATCAGGAGCTTGGGGCCACTCCACAAGTTTACCTAAGAGCGACGCGGTGCGGAAGCAGAAGCAGCAGTTTACATCCTTTGCGTACGGCGTGTTCACGAACATCGGCACGAACCAGGAGGGCTTTAACTGCCCTGGCTGGTGTCAACCCTCACCTGCTGCGATTGAACCGCAAGGCGGATGCAGAGCTACTTGTTGCCCCACAACTGCTGCACTTTTTGCCGGCAAATTCTCCAGAAATGCCAGCGAGAATTTGTTGACCACGAAAAAACAGCTGCAGGTTCCGGCAGTGTTGAGGAAGATGGTTGAAGAAGCACGTCACAGCATGTCCTAGTGCTTTTTTTTTAAACTGCAGTCACAAGTCACAAGCCATAGTCGACTTGGAAGTCATTCATACGCAAATCTTGGAAGTCATCTTGTGCTTAGATTAGAAGTCTTCATAACATGAATTGTGTCTTTAATTGAAACATGACACATGTTGTGTTCAAGAGACTATGTTTGATGACATTTTGGCACCAAGGCAGAAGTAAATGATTGTTTCTGAACCCTAGTTACAAAGAAAGCACGGTAGGAATTAGACCAGTGTCTTCTTGGTAGCTTCAACGATGTTCTGTATCGATGCGCCTGTGGTGTCTTCTAGGGGGTCAAACCGCCAGTTGACATCGTCTTTGGGGGCTCTCCACCTGCTTTTGAACATGAAACCCCGGTTATTCTGTCGGTGCTTCTGTACCATGAGATTGATCTTTAGGTCATGGAAATTGCCTTCAAACTCCATCAGTGTTTCCTTTAAGACCTGCTATTTATGACCATAAAGTCCTTTTTTGGTGCTAAATCAACCTTTTTGAGGGATCCTTTCACCACATGCACAAAAGCACATATAATTTGGGAAACCTAATTTCATCATATGTCATAAACCATCCAGAAATCATCCATAAACCATGTCATAATATGTCATAAACCATCCAAAAACCATCCATAAAAATCACCATTTTATGGCTGGTAAAGACCATCCCTGATAGGAATCATCCTATCAGGTGCCACCTGGACTTTGACCACGGACGCGTTAGCGATGCCACAAGCCGTGGAAGATTTCTTGGAAGTCGAGGAAACCAAACAGTTCCTGGGCAAAGGAAAACACATCCCTGAGGGGTGGGAGGGTACCATAAATCATAGGAAAATCATGGGAACACATTGGTTTTATATGGTTTTATGGCTGCAGGGCCAATTTGGTTTCTGCGGCTTCTTTGGAATTCAAACATGAAATGAATAGGGGGGTCCATTGGGTTCGATGGTTTTGATGTTTGAAAATGGAGCTAAATAGGACCCCAGGTCATTCCGGCAACTCTGATCCGAAACTCACCGGATGTATCGATTGAATCGATTGATGCGGCCGCTCATCTGGAGCTGGTGCGGGCCCATGAAGTTGGACAATGGACATAGATCACATAGATCTTTGACGATCTTTGATCATAGATCTATGTTCAAACAGTCCAATGATTACGTTGTTGCCACCAATCGCTATCCAACATAGTGAATTTCTGTGAAATTTGGAGATGATGGATGATCCAATAGTTTCATTCAGTTCACCAAGTCCTTGCCGTCAGGCTGTGTTTGCCAATAACGACGCTGTCACTTGGTACTTTGAAAGACGAGTCGGATTTGTTTAAATGCCCGGAGAACCACATTTCATGGCCTTTTAGTTGAATTTATAGTTGAATTTAGTTGTAGTAAGAAACAGTATGTTGTAGTTGATTTGATCAATGTGTGCCTGTGTGGAGTGGATTCTAGCCAAACACGTTTGGTTGTTATTGCTTCGCGGGGGACTAGATGGGTTTACAACGTACAAGGCGGTGTCATGGTTGACTAAGTTGGTAGGTTTTTGTGGGATCACATGGTTTTTGTCTGGACATGGGATACCCCCAAATCCAGCTATATCCAGTGATTCATCATCTTCCCATTTCCAGATGGCTGGGCCGTGGATTTGTGACCATTAAAACAGACACACACAGAGATCATGATATGTTTTGGTTTGTTTGATATATATGAACCATATATACCCCATTAAATATATTAAATGAACCATTGAAATTCCATGAAATCCCCCTGGTTACGGTAGCTTCCTGATCTTCCTGCCCGCGGCAAGTTTCCCGGTGACCTCGGGATGTGAGGTCCAAATCTTTTGCGCCGGGGCTCAGTTATGTGGGCAGCAAGGACAGGCTGGCGATGTGTTCCTGGCCAAAAATCACCAAATACCATGGCAAGAAAAAAGCCAGCCATGTCAGGCTTTGGAATTGTGATGAATTGCGATATGTTATTGTTTTGGTCTAATACATATAATAATACATGTATTATATATTATTATATGTAACCCATGTAGATATGTATTACAAACCGAACCTTTTTCCTGGCCAAGCATCACCAAACTAAAGCTCCCCAAGCCTCAGCCCTTCAACAGTTGTCCCTACTCCGAGGACGTTCGGAGTTTTTGCTTCACCGGTCACTATGGCAAGGCTGGCTGGGTCCCAGATGCGTCCGGTGATCTCCATGTACCAACGGCTACCCCAAAAATGGTCCATAGTTCTAGGCAAAATCCATGGGTTATTTGTTGATGGCTAAAAGGTGTCGGTTTAGTTTTCAATATTCTAGAGCCTGTCGATGTTGTGAGTAGGAAATTCAGTTCAGTGAAGTGAATGAATGCACATGGAACATGTGCTAGGCTGCTGGGTTAGATTACAGGAAGGTAAACACTGGGATGATTTCTTTATGTATGTCTTTTATTCTCGTCTTTCGGCTGGACGCATTCAACCACTTGAACAAGAATCAGAGATTCAAGTCAAAACTAGAACACATTTCTGATCATGACACAGGCACCATCTCTCCACTGAACTTAATTTGATGGGGTTTCCATCAATGAGGGATCCCCAATAGCTGGATGGTTTATAATGAAAAATCCCACTGAAATGGATGATTTGGGGGTGCCCTTTTTTAGGAAACCTCCATATATTCAATTATATTCAATTGAGAAAGAATGTTTAAGAGAATCCGTCCACCACCTGCTACAGGTGATGCACAAATCCAGCGGCTCCCTGTTGTACATGGGAGAGGAACCTTTGGAGCCTCGGCTGCGCCCAACGACTGGTTGAACTGTTTGTGGAACAATTCGGCGTTCGCCTGTTGCATTCATGGTGGATATATCATGATATATCTACAATTAGCTGGGGTTACAAAACGTTACAATCTTTTACTCAACTCACTAGTAGCATCAATTAGCTGGGGCTATAAACTGACTCAAAAAACCTATGATGACCTGAGGGGTCAAGGACAATTTTGTCAAGGACAATTTGCCCTTAGGACTGCACGGTGGTGTTGATAGAGTTTATATGGACGATCGAAGTTTCAGCTCGCCCACGCCTGAAGGCCTTTTGGCCAAAAAAGCTCTCTGGGCCGATTGGTCTGAAAAGGTTGGTTTGGTGGAGAATGGTTCTTCGACTCAGTTTGTTGCTACCTTGGCGGCCAACACTCGAAAGCTCGCTTTGGCTGGCGCGTTTGCAAACCAAATCTCCAAGGAATTTGAAATTCTTGGAGTGCAAGCTGCTATGCAACCTAGACAGGTGAAAAAGAAAGAGATTCAACGTTTGGACAGTGCTTTGGTTTGTGTTAAACGGCTTAGCTGCTTGAAGCTTGGTTTTGCAAAGTTTCACAGGGCTGCGCGTTCTTATGCCCTCTCGAAATGTGTTTATGGCTGGCTCAGTCGTACTCCCACTCTTGCTATTTGCAAAAAGTGGTGGGCAGCGCTGAGACGGGGCCAGAGGTCCCTTTTCGCGGCTAGCCCTTTTCGCCGCGGAGTGCTGATGGGAGGCCTTTCTCGCATTGATTGTGTGGTTGCTGTCAACCTGTTGAGGGTTGTGCATGCTTTAAAGCATCGTCAGGAGTTGTTGTGGCAGGGTTCCCTGATTTTCCAGATTCAGCCAAAGTAAACATCACCATTCAAACATGTTTTTTAGATATATTTTTTCAGTTTGCCTTGCTGCCCGGTGGCCCCTACGCCCTACGCCATGTTTGGCTCACAATTCAGAATTCACAGTAAACAGTTCACATTGATTGACTTCGATAAGTCAAGGGGGGGGCGTCAGCACATAAATGTGAGATACCGTCAAAAGGGTCCACATCTTCGAGATGTATTGAAACAGAATAGTGAAAAAACGCGGTAAAATATGTACAAATATAATGTCCCGCTCGTCATTGGCACCACATTTATACTCATTCCACAACCAGATGGGCAACAATGTGTTTCACCATCATCACAGTACAAGAAACAAAGGAGCACAAAATCAGGAACAATATTTGGGGGTTGAATGCAGACCTTTGTTCATTGTTGCTCAAGAATTTTCAATGGCATCAAATCATCGGCACACCTTTCAATCCACGTTTCGAAACACAGTTTTAAACAGAATCCAAGCTGGAAAAAAAATCGAATGCTGTTTGGTGAACCAAACCCCTGGAAAAACAAAGGGGACCTTTAAAACGAAGGATTTTGAGATATTCCATTTTGGGACATAAGCATTTTTTGGTGGTCACTCATGTGATGGCTCCTCCTACGATTGGCCCTTGTCTGGATTCCCAGACCTGGACATCTTGGGAGTCTCGGATGATGATGGCTTTGTATCCTATACTATAATAAAAACAAGTTCATCACCATAGCTGACAACAAACAGCAGGTTTGACAAGAATACAATTCGTTGGAATTGTTGCAGGTTACGTATGAAAAATCAGACGCAACTCAACGTAGTTGATGAAGTTTTTCCATTCTTGCTCCTGACAGGTACTGTGGTCTTCTACCTCATCGCTCTTGAGGACAACGGCAAGTTCTGGTGGCCGCCTTGCCCCGTTGCCTGTCTTCGCAAAAGACAGAAAGCAGGTGACCAAGTCAACTAGGACTGAAATTTTGTCAGAGTGGCTGCGCAGCCCGGAAGCTGCCGACTGGCGCAAGATGTGCGAGGAGCCGTGGGGCCAGGATTGAAAAAAGTAAATTTTCCTTTTTGGGTCCACAGCTTTATCCCGATTTCCGATTTGAGTCCAATTGAGTCAGGTTTCAGATTTGGAGTCATGTCAATTACAGTAACCGAAAAAGATTTTGGGAAACCACCGCTGAGTGCTGACTCAATGATTCATTAAAAAGGATGCCCTTTAGTTGCTTGGCAGGTACAATGAGTGGCAAACACAAGTCCTTCTATTTGATTTGTGCTGCTAGCTCCTTGATCGCACTTCTTGATGCAAAGGGCTGGAGTGGATGCAAGTATCTCCAACTGATCCTATTTCATCCTTTTTCCAGCGTGTGACAGCAAAAAAAGTAAGGACAGTCAATTGTTGTTAGCATTAAAAGATCTGAGATGAGAAATCAACTCGTCACGATGAAACCTCCATGTTAAGTCGAGGTGGCAAATGTTCTTGCGTACCTTGTACTGCGACATCTTGACTTGGCACGTGATCTCAAGACGGGCATTTTTTCAGCGATGAACGTTGACCATGAATTTTGTTTGTATATTACATGTAGATGTGTGTTGATCATTGATTGTGTTGTGTTCTTTCTTTTCATTCAAATTGAGGATGGTGAAATAACTGTGCACAGGTTACCGTCTTGTAGACGCCTGGCGATTGGTCCTTGATAAGCGACCGGTGATGTAGCTGGCTTCTCTTGGGTGCCAGATGGTATGGGCAAAACCCAGCTCAAAATGATTTTCTCCCACAGAAAGTTGTGTCCACTCAAAGCTGCATGATGCTGCTTGGAATGGGAGCCCATTTTAACCCATACCTAGAGAACTTGACCTGCGTTGACTCGTTGCGCCACATGTGAAGACGTGCATTCAATCCTTTTTCCACTATTACACCAAGTATGCAGAATATACATAAAATATGCTCAAGACATGAAAACAAATCAAGATCATCCAATGTAACACATTCTAATCTCCATTGCTGGAGGAGAACCATTCGGAAGCCCAAATTCAACTCAACAGTGTTTCCGTCTCCGGCAGCAGTTTTAAAAAGTCCGAGTTCTGCAGCATGGTAACTGTGATTTCAATAGTGACAAACCTCTATGGTGATTTGAGCAAAAGCGATGTTTACCTTGGAAACATAGAGAGTCCTGTGTGGGATTGTAAAAGAGGAAGTCCTCTCTTTGCCGTCTTTGCCTTCAAAATGTGGCTTCGTGATCGAGGTTGGCGGGTCACCTAGGTTTGGATCTGGCAAGTCCAAGACTCTTTTTGCACTATTGATTTGACTCGTCAAGGTTTAGAAGGTCTGCGGCTTAACCAACATAATCTCCGTGATGGCTGGAGATGGTACATGTTTGTGTGTTTCCTAAATCAAAATCGGCATGACAATATATGGATGTTTCCATCGACAACTTCTTGCAATTTGATTTCGCTCGGATGCGAAGTTTTTTGGATGATGATTGGACTTACCGGTCTGTGCTGCTTCGCGCAGTGCGCAGTCCGGCGGTGTTTCAAAGTCTTGGTTCTCAGGACTTCCCCACGCAGTGCGTGTGGGGCTGCGGTCAACTTGGATCTTGGAATCATTGTACATGGTTCTGTCCAAATAGGCCGAGTGATTTGTCGCCTCCCTTGGATCCCGTTGCTAGGAGGTTTGGGTGGTTTCATCGAAATGAAAACTTGGACAATGCCATGTGGTGTGCCCAGGTGGCGCGGAAGATCTGGGAGTGTCGTTTCGACACTCTCGGTGTTGGCTAATCCTGTTCTACTATGGTACGTGTTACAATTCACTTAGGTCTTTTGCTCTGGCGCGCTGCTGATGCGCTGGCTTTTTGGCTCTCGACGTCTTGCGCTGCTTACCTTTTCGAGCTGTGCAAGTTCAAACCACTACCTATGATGACTTGGGATGTTTTCTGAGATTGATGAGGAGATAATCCTTCGAAGCAACAAAATCAGAATCCCGATTGTTTGGCCTTTTTATCTTCTTGAGTTTGTTCTCAAAAAATGAGAACAAAAAAAACAACTTACTGGTACTGACATAGATTGAACAGTTGTTGATGATAAAACATCAAGTTTTGGAGTACCCGAGTTGGAGACATACCCGTCTTGGAGAACATGAAGCGGACGGGTGGCAACAAAGGGATAGAGGTCTGTGGGTGCAACAATCCCAAGAGCATGTCCTGATAATCAGCAACAATCAGCAGAATCAGCATTAATTTTCAGTTGGCTGTCACAATAAGCGGTTCGAATTGTCACAGCTTCCATAAAAATCGGCTAGTTGGGTAATCACTTAACTATGGTTGTGCTAAGCCCCGTCAATTCGTTTATGTTCACCGTCAACATTGTTGCCATTCTGACTAATCATGATCAATATTGCTGACTGAGCGTTATATGTCTATACCCTCTGGTTATGACTAACATAGCCATGGTATAGATGGACCATAGAAATAGATGGTTTACCTTTAAAAAAATGATTTTCCATGGCTATGTTAAATGGCCAGATGGTATATTTAAAATATTGAATTATTGTCCGCATAAAGAAACAGATTCACCCTCAGTATCTGTACAGAGGGTTGTGTGTACCTATCAGTGGGGTGCCGGAGTGGCTTGTGATGCGACCAACCCAACGGCTAAGCACTCAGCTAACCTGGTGAATATATGTGAATATATATATATATAACTATCAGCAATTAATGGCACCTGATAGCAGAAACATGCAGAAACCAATCTATCAAATCTCGGATTCCTTGGGATGCAAGCCAAGTGAAAACAGCGGGGTCCACGGTTTGAACAGATTTAACTATGGCTATCAATCGAAGCAGTTGATGGCTGTGATTCAATGTTCAACATTGTCAAACAACTACAAATTGATTATTCATGACTATATCAGCCCTCAACAACTAGAGCTAGAACTATAAGATACCATAAGTATGACTGTAATACTGTAACATATTATCAATTAGCAATCCTTAGCAATATCTATAACTAACTATAAAACAACCAAAAAAAATACAAACTATACAAACTAACCTATATATTTTTACTATATAACTAGCTATGTAACGAACTATATAACTAACTATTACTATGACTATAACCACCCAACATGAGCTATCAACACTTGGGCCGAACATGACGTTTGCGCGTCACCCAACTCAGGATCGCTCCCGCCTAGCGCAGTCTGCGGGCTTGGTGCGCTTCTTCAGTCCCAAGGCGGGGCAACATCACCTGATGATTGTATACCATCTATCATCATTTACCTGTTGTATCCTGTTGTTAAAGGGGTAAACAACACCCTCTATTAATCAACCAACCAATGGGAAAAGGATATTTATGACTGTGTATATATATAATTGTTGAAGTTCTTTGTGTATTCGGTGTTTATCTGGTTGGTGGTTTGGAACATGAATTTTATAATTTTCCATATACTGGGAATAATCATCCCAACTGACAAACTCATATGTTTCAGAGGGGTTGAAACCACCAACCAGTTATTGTAGGCACTACATGGCACCACATTTGTACTGTAGAATGTTTTAAATGATGATGTCATTCATTTTACAATATAGGATAATTTGCTATTGACTGTTGATTGTTCATTATCATGATGTCTCACCGGCGGACATGGGTGGTTTGCTTAGTGGAGTTAACCAGAACCACAGGGATTTTGCTGGATTTGGGTAAGATATATAACTAGATAACCAATAACCAGTTCTTCATATGATAACTTGGTGTGTCGAAAACGGTGATAAATTTTCCATCAAATTAAGGATACCATATTTCAATCAAACCCAGATTGTCCATATGTCGCTTCACATGTCCATTAGTTACATTTTGTGACGAAGTGCGTTTATACACTACAATATCATGCTGCAAATCTCTGAAAATATTCACTAGGAGCCCCCAAGGATTCATATTGCAATGTTGTTTCCGGGATGTTGTGGGGAATTCCGAGTGTACTGAGCGATCACGTGCGACACCCTTCTGATAGTTTTAGCCTCAAACCTGTGACAACGAGAATGGGGAAACACATAAATGGCATTGTTTGTGGTGACATTAACAGTTTAAAAAAAGTTTGTACAATTTTTGGTGAGATGAAAGTCAGTAGGTGGAGATCGGAATAGCATCAAGATTTGGAACAGGGATGTGAGGTGGGAGGGGTCCGGTCAAATCCCAGCAGCAAAATGCGCAAGATCAATGGATCTGGAGGATTATAACGATAAGAATTGGATTGGGGTAGCTATCCCAAAAGGGACATTATCAGGTTGGTGAAATATGATATAACGAAAGAACTGATCCAGAATGGATACGCAGTGTGCCAGGTTTTTATCACACATTTTGTCATTCTTTCCGTGGCGAATCCAACCTTTGCATATTCTGGAGGGTGATGATTCTGGGAAAACATGTAGCTGTCCATGACTAGATCATTCGTGTAAGCTTGCCTGGGAAGTCATCCAAATTTTGGCTGTCGTTTTCTGTTTTGTTTTTGTTTGTTGTTTCCTTTCTGCTATTGCAAACACCCCTTTCAGAAACCCTCGTACCTATTCATTTTGGTCTCTGATGCAATGTCCGGGGAATTATGCAAAGGATGGGATCCATGGATAGGATATGATCTCATTATTTGGCAGCATTCCCGCAGCGTTCCCAGGAGATTTTGAATTTCTTGGGATTTCCGCGCAACTTCATTCTGCCCAAAGACATGGAACTGAAGCATCGCTACAAGGCGTGCGGCCTGAAGACATGACGACATGGGGATTTTAGCAATGTTTACATGGAGCTTGAATCCATAGCTACAGGATGTCATAGATATTGATATAGTATGATATAGTACCAATGAAAACAAACCAATCTCTGAGTCTGGAACCCCGAAATGTGTAGGAATCATAGCGGAAGATCATCTTCCAAACCACCAACAACCACAGCCTCCGTGTGCACATTCCTTTGGCCGAGTCTATGTAGTGGAGACAGCCAGTTTCTTTTTTATGGAAAGAAAGAATTAGTGCCAAGTGCTCGTGGGCTGTGCAATTGAAATGTCATTCCCACAAGGGTTGTGTTCGTCTTCCAATGGCTTGAAAGTTATTTAAGAAGCATCAGTTGCACAACCAATCAAACAACAAAATTGGCCATGGTGGGTTGACGTTGTTTGAAATTCTATAAGATCTCATGGAATCCCATAGGCAAAATATCCCAGAAAAGAAGACAACCTTGAAAACATGAACAGCAAACAACTATTATCAAATCGTATATATAATATTAACTCCATCATCATATTTTAGATACACATAGATACAGTATATATATATATATACATACACATTTGCATATGATTACACATTATATATATAACATATATATATGATATATGTATATATTACTTATTTCTTTATTTATTGATTTAGTTAGTTATTTATTTATGTATGTATTTATTTATATAGTAAACATGTCAAATGTCCCCAAAACATCACCAGACTCAGAGAAAATCACACCGTCGCAGGTGGTGGGCAACTCCATCGCCGTGACCGTCGCATCGCAGCTCTTGAGGCTCCTGCTCCACGGCGAGGTTCGCCGGGGTTAAAGAATGGGGGAGTTTGCCGTCATTTAATGGGGATTTATAGGGGATATAATGGGGATTAATGGTGTCAAATAGTGTTTAATAGTGTTTACCCTCTGGTAAACTAAGATAGCTATTGAAAATGGCCATAGAAATAGTTGATTTACTCACGAAACATTGTGAATTTCCATAGTTATGTTAGCCTACCAGAGGGTAATAGGGATTACGGGTTGCTCCAACCTATAGAAGAATCATAACCACAAGGGGGGAAATTGGTCATTTTTACATCTCTACTTACTAAGATATTCCCGTTTTTTCTCCTTGTATTTGGGGTGTTGGGCGCAGCAAGGAGTTCATACTGGGTAAACATGGTTAATACTGGGTTGGCAGTGGCTTCACCACAGTATGCTCGTTCAATATGGCTGATTAGATCATCATGTCTCATCACCATGAAATTTTCGGCAACACGAAAGCGATGCCATGATGTCCACAGGGCGCTGAGCGGCTGAATTCCTTGGAAGAAGCGCCACCAAGGTGATCCATCAAGCGGTTGCTGGATTTAGTGGGATTTGATTAAATGGGATTAAATGGGAATATGAAGGGTAATCAAACATGGTTGGATATGGTTGGGACATCCTGAAGTTACTAAAAGATACTATGTAAATATGTGTGTATATATATATATACATATAGTAGGAACTATACTTGCTGGTAGTATCTTCATGTCGTGACTTTAATATTTGATAGTATTTGGCATTTTCCCTGTAATATCTGGTACAATCCAACTTTTCCCTGCTTCATATTAAAGCCTTTGATCTGATGAGGCACTCCATGTTTGATGCTTGGCCCCCATTTCAGCTGGTGAATTCCTTAAATTCTGTCAAATCCACATTTCTGCTGGTTATATCATGTTATAACCTCATTGACTCTTGTAACTGTTAGTTGTATTTTTTGGCCCTTACCTTTTGAAGTTGCTTGTAAAGCCTTTTTGTTGGTGACACTGTGGCGAGATGACCAAAGGGGAGTGCCACAGGAAGAGTTGGGCCACGCCCAATGCTAACGCTTTTCTCGATGGATAGCCAAGTCACTTAGATGGTGAGTTGTTTGTTGATGTTTGACGGCAGCGTGTGTGTATATATATATATATATACATAGTATTATACCGTGTATGATATATATATATATATGTATACACATGTATGATTTCCATTTGTCTGACTGAAAGTTGTGAACAGGGGATCAACCAAATCTTGTTGGATGTTTCATCCCGCCTGGTACCGTACATACCCTAGGCCCTAGAGGATTTCAGTGCCACGTGATCCCTTCCGCCGCTGCCAGGTCGCAGGAGGAAGTCGATTGAAGCGGAGAAAAGTTCGGAGTGGATATCCCATGGCAATTCATGGCCATATCTGGGATTTAACCACCAATTTGAGTCTACACCACGTATTTGTAATACTATATTATATATATATATATATATAATTGATATATATATATATTTATTTATTTATTTATAAATAATAATTATATATATATATATATATAACAATAATATATATATTATTATTATTATTCAGATAAATATTTATATATATATATATATTATTACTATCATTATTATTATATTTTAAATATAAATATATATATATATATATTATACACACATATATATATATATATATATAGATTTGTTCGTTTTTTTTTGACAACGCAACGTATATGACTTAGAAAGTCTGAGTTATAAGTGTTGTGATGGCTACGTGGGTATACATATCTATCTATCATCTATCTATCTATCCATCTATTTATCTATCTATCTATCTATCTCTCTCTCTCTATCTATCTATACATATATATTTATCTATACATATATATACATATATATATATATATATTTAC
>Ga0126342_10011188_pt1 | contig 16035 bp, 20 predicted proteins | sample Cyp1metagenome_FD_92528 | JGI IMG/M metagenome (GOLD analysis project Ga0126342, IMG submission 92528) | Coral microbial communities from Lord Howe Island, Old Settlement Bay, Australia - Cyphastrea 1 metagenome | ecosystem: Host-associated > Invertebrates > Cnidaria > Coral ... | reverse complement strand
GGGAAATTTTAAATAAAGAGTTAGAATTTAGATCATGGCACTGTGGAAGGCAAGAAGGGGGTGGAAGTTTAAATAAAGAGTTAGATCATGCCTTCGACGAACGTACCTTAAGGCGGCTTCGAAGCCTTCGAAGGTACCTTAAGGGGTCTTCGCCGAAGACTTCGAGGTACCTCAAGCCTTTGCCGAAGGGGGGACGGAGGGGGAGGGGGGTGAACGAGGAACCGAAGCCCTTAAGGTATACCTTAAGAGGGCCTTAAGGTACCTTCCTAGGGGGCGCTTTGTCCATGAAAAAGGTGGCCAAATGCAATTTGCTCAAAAGACCGTGAAAAAACATTGTGGCCGTGAAAACCATTTGGCCGTGAAAACCATTTGGCCGTGAAAACACATTTGGCCGTGAAAACCATGTATGTGAAAACCCTTTGGCCGTGAAACATCATTTGGCAGTGAAAACAGCAATGCTGCCGTGAAAACTCATTCGGCGTCGACATCAAGCAAGGATGTGGAGGAAAAAAAGGCATCCAAACAAACAGCAGGCACCACAAGGAATTGCCAAGAGAAAAAATCCTCGATCAGACAAGGCAGTCAACGGCTGTGATAACCAGGCAGCCAGGCTTCGTTCCTCGTAATGCTTTTCTTGATTCGAAACTTCCGTCATCTGGCTTGCCCAGGCTCTATACTTATCTATATATATAATATATATATATGTATTATATATATATATGTTAGGTTGTTGAAGAGTATCGTCTGAGTCCAATGTTTGTAGTAAAACCTTTGGGGTCAACTGGAACTGGAGGTATGCCGACTGCATGAAACCAAACATTGTTTAAACTTATTGAGGTTTACATACTTTTTTTTTTAATGAAATGTGGACTGCAAGCAAACCAAAAAAAACATGGAGGAGAAAAACGCACCAAGAAAGTTCGAACTGTGCTGAATCCAGGTGATTTCATCCGAGCTGTGTTCTCAATTTTCGCTCGTCCATTGATTCTCGCCGCTCATTCAAGCCAGCCTGTAGCAGCTGGAGGTAAATCCCGATTGGTTTTCATTTCTTGGAAGTGGCCAGCATTTTTCAGCCACATCTTCCACTGAAAATTGTAGTTTGTTTTGGAACCAATCGTTCTGAGCATCTTTAATTTGTCGATCGGACCAAGAGGTGAACGCATGTTAAGTGTCGAATGCATTTTTTTTTGCGCTGATAGTGCCCCATGGTATTTCACCCTTTGGCATGATTTCGAGGCAACGCGTGGGTGCAGGTCGATTTTCACACCCTTTGTTGCAAAAAAAATATCAAGAATTTCGTCGCTGAGGTCCCCGAAGTTGGTACAAGATGAGAAACATGATATCAAAATCCCACCATCACCCCATAGGTTTTGCAACTTTCAAACTGGATAGCCCCATCTGACAAATATCCCTGGATGTGAAAATGCCTCAGGCCCTGGAACCGGCTGGTGAAACTGCTCAGCTTCGCCGCACTGCTGGTCTGGCTTGTTTGAATCTGAACATATATCGGGTGATGACATTGGAAAAATTGCTGGAACGCAATTGGTGAGAAAAATCTCGGAACTTTGGAGAACTTCGATGTTTCGTAGTTATGTATATATAGTCTATATATATATAGTATTGTATTACGTGTATGAAAATATATATACATATGTATATGTATATGTGCATGTTTTCCTGAATTCTTTTTTGTCAAGGTGCGAGTCACCTCCAAGCCACGCCAGATTCCACCGATGCGCCAGGCTATGTATGGCGCATTTCACACACCTCAGCGGTACCAGCACTGGTGCGTGCCCGCCCCTGCCCAGTAGGTGGTGAGAGGATCGAGTGAGCTGAAGAATTGCACATGGTAAAATCTCAAGGCAACAGTTGTAACAGTGGTCGTATTTTTTGATTTCTGCATAAAATGCCGATTTTCATAGCTCAGCTTTTTGGGGAGTGTTCCGTCGGAACTTTTTGTAGGGTTTGTTGCGCAATGGGTGGCGCTCACGGTGAGAAGGGCGAACATGGGACGCCATTGGATTCTGATTTTTCGGATGATTCTGAAAGCCAGTCATCAGATGACGATGTGAATGTGAAGTCAGACACTGACTACATCCATTTCGTGAATGCCTACACCAAGCACCCCAAGTTGAAGGAGGTATTTTGGGGACTCTAAACCGTGAAAAGAAAATATCTTGTTTCAACAACCCATGTGGACTTAAGTATTTGTAAAGGTCGATGGATGTCTACTTTGAATGATGTCCTCTCCCTGGAGGTTGGTCTGACTCTTTTAGTCGATCATTCTGGACGCATCGCCAAGCGCCCTACGATCAAAGATGTGGTGGCCAATCGGCATGTTCCTTCACAAGAAATAGTAAACAGAACTTATTGGTTTTCCTTCCCATGGTTAATTTTCATGAGGGTCAACCGATTGTCCCTGAGGGTTTTCAACTTTGACGCTTCAAACTGTGAGGTTTTGATGGCAACAATAAAGGGAAGTCTTTCTTGTGAGAACCGAGCCCCTCAGATGTCGGCATACACCCTGCAGCGAGCCCTCTTGCAGTGGTACACGAAACAGAAATTGTTTCCCCACGGTCTTTCTGCACTTATTCCCGCTGTTTCCGATTGGGCGCTCAAGAATGGCGCAATCTTGAAGAAACTGGTCAGGGTCCCAGGTTTGAGAATTTTCCATGCGATTTTTCTTCATTCACTATTTTATTGACCGTTATTATGGATCCATTGGTCATCGGTATCCCCTAGGTCTCCAGATTCCGTAGACTCCTGAAAAAAGCTACGCGTGCGAAGAACAAGAAGCTCCAGCGCATGAAGGATTACGCAGTGAAAATCGGTTGGCCTTTGCCCAAGGTGGAAAATTGTTAAAATACTTTTTTACATGTATTTGGCCCATGGACCTTGCTTCAACTTCGTTTATTTCGAAGCCTTGCGAATATTTACTATAGGACCATGTTCACTATCCATTTTTCCTTGATTTCTCCCATCCAGGGTGGCCGTGGAGATCCAGCCAACCTGTCCGAGATTCCAGACATCAGGACATCGTCATCGAGCAGTGGTTCCATGGTGTCGGGCCTTGGATCGAGCGAGGTTTCGGCCCAGAGTTCGATTATGGCCAAGTTGGTTCGGGTGGCAGACCAGCTTAAGGCCTTCGAGGTTGGTAAGTCTCCGGGGGAGACTTCGCCCGTTGGTAAGGATCCCCCCCTAGTGGTGGGCGCCGAGTCGAAAATCAAGGAGAATAAAATCAACCAGGGAAAAGTCAAATTGGCTCAGATCTTCCAAAAGTCTAAGATGAGACGATTGAGTGGAGCTGGAGCTGCACAGTCGGATCCAGTGTCCCCCGAACAAAAGCATGCTGATGGGAATTCTGGCTCACCAGGGGTCCCAGACTATGTCCTTTGTCTCTAATTAGTCGGGGTTTTGATTTTAATTTCGCACATCTTTTAATTGTCCAACCTCTTATTGGGACGCTTATTAGTATCTGAATCACCGACACTCTTTCCAGGGAAAAATCCAACTTGTTTCCATGGCCAATGAATGATATTTTGCTGTGAAAAATGAAAAACAACTTGATCGAAATTTCATGGGGAATCAAGCCTAAGTTGGGTCCATTTTCTATCAGGTCATGAAAGCTTTGGGCGATGGTGCACCGGTGCCGAAAGCATTTCCCCTCCATTCGCAGTATGTGGCCAATATGAAAGCTTCCAGGGAGGCTGCAGCTGAGGGTGAGGGTGGTGATCAGGCTGTTGATTCATCAGGGGATGAGGGTTCAGAGAAGCCCCGAAAATCAAAGAAGAAGCCAACCAAAGAAGCCAGAAAGGCTACTACTCCATCAGGGTCACCTTGGAATTACAATTCAATTCGATTGTCTTTCATTCATGCCGCCAGAAAAGAGAAAGGGTTGAATTTCAAAGCGGCCAAAGAACTCTGGGATCACAGCCAAGAAAAGAGAGATTTTTTGGCTCCCATCTCGCTTGCTGAACTTAAGCGCCGCAAGTTTGTGGCGAAATCTTGCGCTGCCAGCCCTTGGGCAAAATTGCCTTAGCTATATATATGTGTGTCCTTTTTCATTTCATGCCTACTCTACACCAAAGGTGGGGCCAATTGGGTAGGGTACAGATACCAAACATCGGCTCCAGCCGGTGACATTCGATGTTCAAGATTCAAATCGTGTGGGGAAAAAAATCCAGCCTGAGAATCGGTTTCATGGCTGTTTCAACTGGGATTTCCGTCTTACCTGGCAGAAAACATGGCTTGTCCGAAACCCCAAATGATAATGATACAAATTTAGGGGAAGGAACGGTGCACCATTAGGTGAGATGGAGGAGATGATATGAAAATTTCACGTTTGAACAAACCTGATCGAATCTGATTTGGCTACATCTTCGAAGGCCCAAGAAAATTTTGCCAGGGATTGAACTTTCGTGGTTGGCACGCCATATCGTAGCTGCTCGCCATGGGTGTTTTGGGGATGCTTCAATGGAAGTTTCCTCCCTGTATGATCCTCTTATGTCTCCTCACCTGCTGGAACACCATACTGAAGCATGAAGTTGACGCTTCTTATGACATTCATAAGGTTGTTTTTGTTTCCACCCTTATACTGGTTTCAAGGGCAACTGAGAGAGCCGATTACGGGGCCTGATCGAAAGATAAAAATGATGTGTGTGTTTTTGATTTCAAACATTGTATTGAAACAGCCCCGCACAATGTCCACAACCAAGGACCGTGACTTTTGCGAAGTATTTGCTGGACGCGGAGCTGTTACTGAAGCGTTCCGCAATGTGGCTCGGATATAAGGATGGGACTGGCACTCCCAAAAAAATGCAAAGTTAAAAAATTGAGGCATGAAACGAAATTATTTCCACCACCTGGCGCTTTGGGCCACAGCCTGACACTTTATCAGGGGCTCCCGACACCAAGGCTCACATGCTTGGAGCAGCTATCGACGTGGACATCAACCCCCGAGTCTTTGACCTCACCACTCCGGGTGGATTTGTGAGCCCCGACACCGTTTACTCAATTTTTGTCCATATTATACCATTTGTTTTTTTGGTTGATGCAACTGTTGATCAGGGAATCACCATAGTAATTTCCATGACGAACAGGAATCTCTGTAGTTCCCGATCCGATGATACTTGAGCGAAATTCTACGATGTCCTCCAAGGCTGACTTTGAACGAAATTCTACGATGCAAACCTGGCTCTATGGTTCTACTCGCACCCTGCTGCAAATCGTTTTCCAGAATGCGCCTTCATGAATTAGTGATTTTTTTGGGTTTCTGATTTTTATCCATGATTTTCACGCTATGCAATATTCCTCCAAACTGAAGGGAACCTGTAAGAATATTTTTTGGAACTTTTCCAACCTGATTTGGAAGCCCCACTTGTGACAGATATGCCACAACAATTTTCATGGGTACTTATTGGGTGATGCCCGGCCAAACCCTTTATTTTTGTGACAGAAAACCGGGGGATGTATAGAAATGTCACAAATAAAGACAGGTTTTTGGGCATGATGATTTGTGGGGCGTGAAATTTCAAATTTCACGCCCCACAAATCATCATGCCCAAAGGCCCTCACAGCCATTTGGAACATCCCCACAATTCCGTCCATGGGTCATCATTCCTCAGTTTTCTGTGGCAGCTTCTTACCCGGTGCCCAGGTGCAGGCATACGTCTGGCCGATCGTTCTTCAGACCTTGGGGCAACGTGGGTTACATTTTTGTCCGGACTGGAAACATACTGGGGTGCAGAGTATGTTTACTGATATTGGTGTGCTGTTATAAGGGACTACGATGGCTATTGGAGCAGCCAAGCGGATCTTGTTTCCATGTGATGCCACGCTTCCAGATCATCCTGGAGCTGGTGGATGTCATTTGACAAATAACATTTTTAATGATTTTGATTTGTTGTTGTTGTTGTCCCGGCCTCCGCAATCTTGGAAACATGAAAAGTCATCGAATTCTCAAAATTTCTGTCGGGGTATCATGGTTGGTCCATGGAAATATTTTTTTCATGATCTCATGGAAACTCAGGTGTGGTCTGGAAGGTTTTGGATGGGCCGCTTCAAAAGTTTAAGCCCAAAGCCCCATGTCATGTATTCAAATGACAAGGAGATGATCTTGCCCCTCTGTCGGAAAGCCGGGTATATGTCAAGGGAAGAGGCCCAACAATGCCCTGTGCGGACAAGTAAGACATACCTAGATTCACGTGGCCAAAAAAGATCTGTGGGTCGCAAAAAGGAACTTCGTGAATCGCAGTCCCCTGCCTGAATCCCAATACAGTTTTTTAGTAATGGATTGTACTGTCGAAATTTCCCGTTTTTTTTTTTGAATTTTAGGAGCGCCCTTTTTTCCCCGTTTTTAGGCACCTTTTTAAGGCAAAAAAAGGGCGCGCTTTTTAAACCCCTTTCGCAATACCAAATTTCTGGGCCACCTGAGGTTCTACACCCCTGAGTTTGGACAATTCGTGCTAGAGATGGTGCAGTCTCGAGCTGGGGATTCTTGGGCGATAGCTTCAGGAAAATATGAATGCGAAAGTATCCGAATCCCCGTATTTTGAAACATTCCCACATGGAGAAACTTTCAAGAGCACCTTCCATTCCGTTAAAAAGTTATATACTACTAGTATATACAAAACCCCTTGTTGTATATATGGAATATATTCTGCGTTGGTTTTTGGTCCCCTTTGGGTTGTGAAATCTGACATTCACGTTGATCAGGAACCTCTTCCTGGCCCTCCGAATCCCCCAACTTTGGATGCAACTATGACCGACCTTGAGCTCTTCCGTCACCATTGTATGGATTTGGGGGACCAATGGCCAGAGGCAGGTCAAGACCAAAACCAACTGGATTCAGAAACTGATGATTTCTTATCCAAACTATCATTTTCATGTTTCATGAGGGGTTTGGCCAAAAAGCGGGCTCCCTCCCCACATAGGTGTTCAAGTGGCTCCATGTGTCCAGGCGAAGCTGATGGATGCAGTCCTTTACCTTGCGCGCTGCAAACACATGCAGATCCCGCATGGATGGGAACCTTGGGCATTGAAGGAGCTAGTTGCAGGTCGTCATGGGAATCCCTATCAACAAAAATTCAGTTTTCATGTTTTGCATTGCTATAGAACTGGTTCGCTTCGTAAAGTTTAGAAGAATGTGTGGAAAGGGGTCTCAAACAAATTGTGGGCTGAATCCCCTCCAAGCCTTAGTGCCCCAAACGTGTTGGAACCACCCCATTTTAAAATGCTTTGGGGCACTCAGTTTTCAATCCCTATTCCCATTTGTAAAACTATGGATTCATCGCCTCCACGGCTTTCACAAAGACTGATGAATTAACACCATTGTGCGTTCAGCCATCTGATCAACTGCAAGCGTAGGTCCAGGTGAACACAATCATAAAGACCATTATCCGTTCCATCCTTTAAGCATGAGACCCATGTGCTCAATATCATACCAATATGTACAAGAAGGAATATCATCCCAAATTATATATACAGGAATTTTATTTCCACTGTATATATTGAGATAAGGAATTTACCATGTTATATTTCAATAGGCTAATGGTGGCTTTAGCCCAAGCTCTCATCCCAGGACCGGGTGCTCCATGATTTGGGGCTGAGATCCATGAATGTGTGATTCCGTCACACTATCACTGGAAATTTCGCTGCTCTGTAGTTGCCAAAAGGGCCACAAAAGTGTTCTGAACAAACCGATGCCGCACGGTGGGGTCGTGTGAGCAAAAGGTGTGTTTTTTGTCTCTGTGATGGACTCTGCAGTAGTTTCATGAAAATGGTGAAGTTCAAAAGAGATGGGACGCATGAAAATCACGAAAAGCATGAAAATCACGAAAATCACGAAAAGCCCGAAAAGCCTGAAAAGCATGAAAATCACGAAAATCACGAAAATCACGAAAACCACGAAAACCATGAAAACACGAAAACCTTTCCGGCGTGAAAAAGCGTGAAAAGGCCATGAAAAAAACGCTCCTGGACATGAAACGACCATGAAAAACGTGAAAGCGGAAATTCGTTTTCTCGGGCGTTTTTACTTGATGGATTGGTTCTCCGTTGCTCAGAATCAAGTGTTTCATAGCCGTTTAGGATTTTTTCCCTTCTAGCCACTGGCGTACCTTCTTTTCGTGTTTTTCATGGCGAAGACGAAGTCTTCGGCAAAGGCTGCCAGAGCCAGTGCGCCCAGTGTGAGCCAGCTGTCTGATTTGGCCAGACACTTCCGTCAGCAGAAGGATACTGCAGCCACTGAGGAACCTGCTGCTCCTATGGAAACCTCTGAGGAACCTGTGGACACCAAGGAACCTTCTACCTCCATGCCCTCTACTTCCAAGGATTCCAAGGAACCTTCAAAGGATGTCCCGGAACGTCGTGCCCGCCAAAAGACCAAGCCAGCTGAGACCAAGAAGGCGAAGAGCAAGGGGAAGCCAGCCGAACCACCCACGGATCCCGAGGATCTCCAGATCTATGCCGAGGATTTGGTCTCCCTTAAGGACTTTGACCGGAGCGACTTGAACTTCGAGCTTTGCTGGGGCAACTTCGCCAAGCTCAAAGCCTTTTACGCCTTGGATGACCGTGAGACCTGCACCTTTTTGCTGGGTATGTGTGGAGCAACCTCGGAGGGGAAGAAGTACTGGGAGAAGTTCGATGTACCTTTGCACCTTTTTGATGAAGATGGCACTTTTAACTCCGCTAACCTCCTGCGTCCTGTGGAGGTGACAAGGGGACCCAAGACTTCTGATGTCAAGGTAGAAGGGCCTAAAGAGAAGAATGTTCGCAGTGAAGTTTCACAAGGTCGGGGTTCTTGAAAGTAACTAAAGCCTGCAACGTCACTTCAGACAGATTTTATCAGCAGTTTGCATTATGATTGTGGACACCTGTACTATCATATAAGAAATAAATTTGGGATTCCTGCTTTTTTCTTGCCAGGCCCACCGCAGAAAGTGAGGAAGGTGGCTGCAGCCGCCCCAGTGGCCCCTACCGATGTTTCAATGTCAGATTCTGAGAGCTCTGAAGAGGAGGATTTGCTTTCATCGAGTGTATCCCACCCACCACCACCACCGCCCCAGATTCCACCAACTGTGGCACGTCCCGAAGACCTCGATGTGGATTGCGAAGACAGCCCTTTGGACCCACCTGGCCTACCAGAACCTGTGAAGATCCCGACCAACCATGAAGTGCTGGACGCAAAGCATGCGTTGAAGGAGGGCATGAAGAATGTCCCGACACCAACCAAGGCGAATGCATTTTGCCCGAAATTATGGGAATTTTCTTTTTCCCGTTTTTCCCGTTTCCCGAACTTACTTTCTTCCGTAGACATTTTCATGGCTCCACCCTGTTTAGGCAGTTGCTTCGGGGAAGTCTTCGGCTGCCAAAACGCCTTCTCGGCTCCAGTTCCTCGAAGTGTTTGTCGAAGTGTCTGTCTGTTGGGAGGGGTTACATTTTTATTGCGCCCCGAAGAAATGGTATAATGATCCATTTTTGCGTGTGGAGGAAAAAGACAAGGCACGTTTTTGAACATATATAGTAAGTACATTCATCGGAAAGGGATATCGTTATGGTTTAAAAAGAGCCTTGTGACTAAAATGTCATTTTTGTTCTTGCTTGAAAATGATCAATCTTTTCTTCATTCTCTCAGGTCTTGCGAGACTTTGGTTCTGGGTGCCCAGGAGTTGACAAAGCAAGCCTCTGCAGTCAAGCCCACAGCAGCCCCGGAGGACACTTTGTCGGAGTTTCTTTTCAGCAGCTTCACCATTGACTTCCATTTCTCTATTCACCCCTGGGAATCACTCTTGACATGAAAACCAATTCCAACCCAGCTGTTTCTGGATTCCAATCTTCCCCGTTCCATTCCTGTGAACTTTTTGTTTCCAGACCTTTGGGCAAAACCAAGAAAGAAGCACCCCATCACTAGCCAGCATTAACTGAGGTTGGGCCCTTCAGCTTCCCATTTGGAGGCGGATCGATCGGACCAGATCAACCGAGACCACCTTCTTGCTGCTTTGACGGCCTTGCAGAATGGATTTACTGACCCCGATCTTCGTGCCATTTTCCGAAGTTTGGCTGACCAGTTTTGTTCAAAACCTGCTTCTGGTTCCGCTGAGTTGGAAGCGGCTCGGAAAGGTCAACCTGCATCTTCGAAGCCCCATGTGCAGCCAGAGCAGACACAGAACAAACCAGAGAAGCCACAGGTTGCCAAGCCAAAGGAGGCAAAGGACGGTGACAAGGTTGTGGAGCCAGCCAAGGGGGAGGATGAGGTGAAGAAAGCCGACGGACCCCATGAAACCACTGCCGACGAAGAGAGCGACGTTGAAAGTGTGAGAGCTGAGACGGCACCCCCGGTGGTGATCATCAACAGCTCGACGCACCGCAAAGAGCACGCACGTTTGGCACGCCGCATGGCTGCTGCAGATGCTGCTGCAGCCTGCCCGGAGATGTACAGGCTCTGGTCTGGATCGAGAAAGGACAGGTTTTATGCCGAAACCATTTGAAACCTCGACCATACTTTTTGCAAAATCAGAGTTGTTCGGTGCCTGTTGATTTTTTCTGAATTGTTAGTGATCAACTGCCGATCAGCCCGAACAGGAGAAGTCTGATCTCTTGAAGCAATGGATTGAGTCGGGCGAGAACTTGAACGCCTGTGAAACTCAGCTTGTCTTGACCAAGAGCCAAGAGACGGAGGTGGCTAAGGAAAAGGAACTCCTGACCATCAAGGATATGGTGGATCGTGGATTCAGCCAGAACCTCGCTTGCTTAATTCATTCACCTCTTCTTTTTTTTGATAGCCGCCCAAAGTTGAACAATCAATGGCCTGCACAGTGGAAAAGTATCTGTAAATGATGTTTGCATTTTCTCTTTGATCCCTGAAGGAAGAAGATCGACAGTATCATCTCGAAGAACCAGCCGGTCTACGACGAAGATTGTCCTGACTGCCCAGAAAGTGTGAGATTTTGGTGCTTTACGGCCGGTCGGTGCACTGACAGGGAAAAAGTGGCGGTCACTGGCCAGGCATCCATCAATGTGAGGTCCAATGCCGAGACAGTTGGATCATTGGTGGATGCATCCTCTTTGCCATCAAGTTCTGCGTGTGGATCTGCAGCTCCATCTGGTGGGCTGTCATTGTCGTCGCTGGTGACAGTCATGAAAGATTGCCAGGAGGGTGACAAGAACGGCAACCGGGACAAGAAGGAGGCAACGAAGGAAAAGTCGAAGAAGGAGAAAAAGGAGAAGAAAGCGAAGAAGGAAGATCCCCAGACCACGAAGGAAAAGAAAGAGTCAGCCCGTAGCTTTCCGTGTGAAAATTTGTTCCTGCAATGAAAATTTTCACCTTTTGCACCCCTTGCAACCTTTTTTCAGGCCTCGAAACTTAAAATTCAATCTGGGCAAAATAAACTTCCCTAAGCACTTTTGTCACATTTCTTTTTGATGATGCGCCATGCAAACCGACTGCAGGTAAAGACATCAAGAAGGAGCTGAACGCGTGCTCTGTCATCTTTGATTTGCCTGCTGACAATGCTCTCCGTCAGCAGGTTGCCCAGATGAAAACCACTTTGGAGGATTTTGTGGACAAGACCCTTGATCTGATTATGTTTCAATTTTTTCACTTTGCAGCCAAAAAAAATATTTTCTGGGATATCTAACCCGAAATATGTTTGGACCATTTCTTGTCACCGATGCGGCCCAGTTTTAAAATTCAGGATCAATTCCTGCACTGATGAGACCATCGATGCTGTCATTGAGGACGCTTCGAGCGAGGTGGGGGGTTCTTCATTTTAATATATAATGTACATATGTGTGTGTGCACCTATTTATTTAAATAGTAGCTGGGGATTTGAGGAAAGGTTCCACCCGTTACACAAATAACCTTCCACATCTACCCATGTCAAATAACCAATGGATCCCTGCTGCAGGTGGATGCTTGCAAACTTTTGCGAGCCCAGGCACGCGCTGTTGCGGCTGAGCTTCGGAAGACCAAGGAGGCCAAGTAGGATGCTGCCTCAACGCGGGCAATTTGACCGCTTGCGGGCAATCTTGTTGCCGTTGGCGTGGGAGCGGTAGAAACTCATAGGCCTATAGAGTTCGATTTCCTTTTGGCGCTGCCTATAAAGGTACCCCATTGGATTAATAATAGCATATATATGGTTCCCAATTTCGACCAAAAAATCAGAAAACCACGAACTTTGTGAATTTCAAGGGTGGGGTACCCCGCAGTGTGGGGCAACACGCCTTTTAAGCAACACGATAGCCCAAGTTTTTGTCGAAAGTTTGCACTGCAGAGAAAGCCCTGGGGCCATGCAGTTCGCAATGGCCAGTGGAAGCGCATCATCTTAAAAGAGTGAAAAATTGTTACGGGCTTTCAATGCGCCATATGGAAAGCTTTGAATTTAAACATATGGGTTTTGATGGGTTATAGCGAATGCCCCACGCAGGTTCATCCTCAGCAACACATCTTCTTCGGGAACGGTTGGACCAACAGCTACTTGGATAAATATCCCAAACTATAATTATTGGTAGGGCTGCAGCTGACCCTTTCGAAATCTATTTGTTTGGTTTCCCCATCACCATTCTACATAGGATGATGGAACAACATCGATATTTGCAAGCGATTATAGCCGGATATTTTCATTTCCACCATCCCACGGTCTTGGTTTGACCACCCAAATCGGTTGAAAATTACAAAGCCGACTGACACCTGAGGCTATTGGAGTTAGTTGGATCTGGTCGAACATCAGTACGTCATTCTCGCAATCTTGCGGCCGTCTATGACTCTGATGTTATGACGCCACTTGGTGCAAACGTAGGTGGAACACGATTTTTAGAAGCCAGAATGACACAAAAACATTCATGCCCATTGTTTCTTCGCAAGTCTGCAACTATTCAGCTAAGTTCTGACAGAGAATGTGGCCTACATGAACGGGCCCTGCGAAGTGGTGCAAGTCTACCGGTCAAAATGTCATTCATAGAAGTGCCCATGAAAAAGTCTTGCGATGATCCCACAATTGTGATGGAAAGCTGGCCAGCCCTTCTGCCTACAGACTTTGTGCCCTGTCATTTTCATGTTTCTTTTTTTTGGTGGGTAGAAGCCCCAGAAAGGAAACCAAGTCTGAATCAGATTTCCTCACCTTTCTTCCTGGTGTGGCTGAGGCCTCTACTTTGCTGTCAGAAGGATATTTGAAGGCCTTGGTGGACGATGTGGCCAAATTGCCAGACTATTGGCAACACTTCTTGGAGGATTACCCAGGACATATGGTTCGTTTGCGGGACCCACACCTGAACAGAAGTGTTGGTTGCACTCTTTACTGTGCCTAGCCAGGGGGCCCAACAAGTCTATTTCTGTTTCTTTCACTTTTTGTTTACAAATGTTCGCGCGGAAGAACCACCAAAAAATCATTTATGAAATGCATTTCCCACACCGTTGAGGCGATGAAATAGATGCGTTGGGAGACAACTACATGTTCCTGCTGTGGTCATCTGATTCTTCACCATTTTTGACGAATTCAGTGGCTAGTAGGTTTCCAATAGCTGTCGTACCTGCTTCACGATATGCTATGTCAGAATCTGGGGTGAACATCACTTTGGAAGCTATCACTCGATGCATTGTCTCTTCTTTCAACACTCTCTCAAGATCTGGCTTGAAGATTCGCAATTTGGAGTGCCAACGAACCCAACCAGTGACTGGGTTAGAATATTTTCTTGGCAGTTTCCCACATGGTTTTTCCTCTACAAAACACAGATAAACATACACTGCTTACTTGAAGGATACCTGGACCCACCTGTTTCGACAATTGAAGGAGTCAGTTTGATTCTTTGTATTTGGTTTGGTACCCATCAATAGAATGGTTTGGTTTATCGCCACCCCAGGTGGCTCTTCTTCGATTCTTCGTTGCTGGATTTAGAGGAGATTGGAAGGCTCTGGCGCAGGTGTTTTCCTTCAATCGGTCTTACAACAGGAACCAGGCCAGCAAATTTGGTTTTGACATGTTTTGACGAAATCAAAGGAAATCCATGAAATTGTTCAGCTCTGATCGTTCTGGTCGTTTTGAATTTTTGGGAACCACCAGCTCCTCCAAACTTGAACCCTCCTGTGGCACCCTGCGCAGATATGTTGGTTGTGCCGGGCCACAAAAGGCGCTCATGACGATATGGACCTATGCTTCACGAACGCTTCTGAAAATGCTCCGTTTTGGGCTACATATTTGGATTCAAACCCTTGGGAAGAGGACCCTCCCTATAGTCAACTCGATGGCTTCCATGTTGGCATGATCATGCCAGATTTACTGCATGTCCTGAATCTAGGAGTGGGAAGAGATCTGTGCGGGGCCATTCTGAAAACATTGGTCAAGGAAAACCATGTCTTTGATGGAGCTACCATTGACGAAAAATTAGCTACAGCAACAGTCAGTCTCCGGAACTTCGCACGGGCTCATGCATTGCCACTTCGGATGAAAAAATTTTCCAAGAAGAAACTCAACTGGGGCAGCAATCGTTATGCTGAACTGAGATCAGGATCTGGGTATGATGTGAGTGTTGTTGCAAGGTGGCTTCAAGATGTTCTGGCAGGTCACGACAATATCTACCCAGAATTTTGCACCCTACTTTGGGCCCTCAACAGTAGCATGGAAATTATGTATTCAGGGTCGTGGTACCTTACAGAGCAGGATCGCTCAAGGATTCGAACTCTTGGTTCAGTGTTCATGAGAGTTTATCTCAGACTGGCGAACGACGCTCTCAGTCAAAACAAATTTCTTTGGAAATGTCGGCCCAAGCTGCACTTACTACACCACATCTTTCGGTGCCACCGGAAGGTGAACCCATCGAAGTACAGTACGTGGATGGATGAGGATTGGTTACGGAAGATTAGCAAAACATTGCGTTTGGTGGATTGTACTACTGCACCACAAAGGGTTCTCCAAAGATGGTTATTAACCCTGCCGTTGCAGCTTCAACGAAGCATGGAAACCCAGTGACCGACCCGCTAAGAGGAGAAAAAAAACCGCTGAGTTTCTGGCATTTCACCAGGGCCATGCAGTCGCCCAAGATTGCAACCGCATACCCTCTAAGTTTTGTTTCTTTCAGAGACAACTGATTGTTGTGGCTTCCTGAAAACCATGGCCGCAATGCTGTTCCAATAGCAAAACCAAATTCACAAAGGCAGATTTTTTTGGGTTGCTGGGGTTGGAAGGCTTGAAGTTTTGAGATGCGCCGCGAGTTTCTGCTGTTTGCCGCCTAGGTGTTCATACGACAGCTTTACTATCCCTAATTCTGTTTTACAATATATATATATATAGATATGTGCATATATATAATATATGTAAGTATATATAATTATGTATACACACATAATTATATATATATATCATGCTTATGACTTATGACAATATATAGACATGTATTTCGTTACTGCATTTACATACGTATACATTCATACAGAAAATAATTGTCGAATATGACCCATGTACTTGGCTCACTGTGCCCGACTGGAGCCGGAAAAACCGTGGAAGCAGCTCGTGTTGCCACGTAAAAAAATGGCATGGCATGGTGGAAAAGCCTCTTCATAGCTGATGCAAAAGCATGCAAACCCTTTGTTGGCAGCGGAGCTTACAACCTCTATATTTTTCATACGCACGAACAGGAAAGCCGTGAAATTTTAGCTGTTGCTCACGAACCCGAATGCAACCGTGAAAAGAGCCCACGAAGCCAAATGCAACCGTGAAAAGAAGGCGCGAAGCAGGGGTCTACCCATTTGGCCGTGAAAAAACCATTTGGCCACACATTTGGGATTTCATGGTCGGGAGCACCTGGGGCTTTTTTTTTAAGGTCGAACTGTTCCCTAGGTTAAGGGGCCTTCGAAGGCTTCGAAGGTATCTTAAGGGGGCTTCGAAGCCTTCGAAGGTACTTTAAGGTGCTTCGACGAAGGGTACCTTAAGCCTTTGCCGAAGGGGGGACGGGGGGGGAGGGGGGGGTGAACGAGGAACCGAAGCCCCCTTAAGGTACCTTAAGGGGGCTTCGAAGGCTTCGAAGGTATCTTAAGGGGGCTTC
>Ga0126342_10011187_pt1 | contig 16037 bp, 14 predicted proteins | sample Cyp1metagenome_FD_92528 | JGI IMG/M metagenome (GOLD analysis project Ga0126342, IMG submission 92528) | Coral microbial communities from Lord Howe Island, Old Settlement Bay, Australia - Cyphastrea 1 metagenome | ecosystem: Host-associated > Invertebrates > Cnidaria > Coral ... | reverse complement strand
ATCTATCTATCTATCTATCTATCTATCTCTCTTTCTCTGTCTTTCGGCTGTTTCGCTCCAAGAGTTCTTGATCATCAATCCTATTTCTTTGCCACTGAGCCTGGTCCTCCAATTGGAGCCTATTCATTACCCATGAAAAACGCACACAAGATGTCCAGACAATTTTGGCCTCCATGGAAAAGTCAGAGAAACGCATGATGTTCCCTTAAAAAAATACTGGAACTCTGCGCGAAGCTTGTTGAAAGTGGATCGTATCATCACCACACCTTAATTTCAAGCAATACGACAGGGATGCCTCAACTTGCAAAGGGTGCAATAGCCACTTCATTGCATGGAACTGGATGGTATCGCAAGGTGAGTTTGCAGCCTTAAAATCATGTTTCATTACCTGCATTATCTCTTACATATATATAAATATATATGTATTGATATATCTATTCATATTTATGTATATATATATATGTACATCCTTATATCATGATAGTTATCATGATTCCAATCCCTTTTTTGTGGCCCAAATCCACCCATTTCTTGGGACCGAGCTCGCATGCTGGCCGCCAGCTCCGCTGCGGCCCGGGGCGCGTCGGCCATGAGGCCATCGGATGCCACTGCGGGCATGGGAGCGATGAAGTCCGAGCCGCTGGCCGCCTGGAGATCATGAATTTTGGATGTGATTCAGGGATTCTACCATATTATTCCATTTATACATGATGGTTTAATGGTGGTTTGATGGGATTTAATGGGATTTAATGGGATTTAATGGTGGTTTGATGGGATTTAATGGGATTTAATGGGATTTAATGGTGGTTTAATGGGATTTAATGGGATTTATACATGATTTCCCCAGATATAACTAATTAAAGATGATTTATAGATGGTTCCCTCCATTTATGGATGATTTTCCACTATCCTCTGGTAAACTAACAGTTTGCGAACTGGAAAGATCCACCATGCTATTAATGGGTAAATCAACTATTTCTATGGCCATGGTTTCAATAGCTATGTTAAATTACCAGAGGGTTTATATATATATATATATGTATGTATGTATGCATGCATGCATGCATGTATGCATGTATGCATGTATGCATGTATGCATGTATGCATGTATGCATGCATGCATGCATGCTTGCATGTATGCATGTATGCATGTATGCATGTATGCATGTATGTATGCATGGATGGATGCATGCATGCATGCATGTATGTATGTATGCATGTATGCATGTATGCACGTATGCACGTGTATGTATGTATGTATGGATGGATGGATGGATGGATGGATGCATGTATGCATGTATGCATGTATGCATGCATGCATGTATGCATGTATGCATGTATGCATGTATGCATGTATGTATGCATGTATGCATGCATGCATGTATGCATGTATGCATGTATGTATATATGTATGTATGTATGTGTGTATGTGTGTGTAAATATACTTGATCATATTCTATCATGATATACATATTTATGTACCTGCATACCTATAATACGTAAATCATACATTAAAGACACCATGGTTACAGCCCGGCACTGACGACTGTGACAATTTTGTTATCTAAGTCGTATGTATGTACATATATCCAAATACGAGAACCATGGGATATACCCAACTTTTCAAACTGATATCGGTCGCTACCCTGTTGCCCTGCTGCATTATTTTTGCAAGGTTTGAAAGCACAATTACTCAGTTAACTTACATTCCCTAAATTTCACATGGAACCCAAAAAATGGTCATATCCCATAGCATCACAATCTTTCGAAACCAGTCAGTGTTTTCTTGCTTTAGTAGCCCTGGAAGCTGAAGCAGAATTTCAACAACTCATGGCCTTATGCTGTACCTCATATTGCAATACATTGTACCACTTTAGTTGACTTAAAATCCCCATCTGGTGAAACCGTCCCATCCAATTGGATAAGCAAAATATTGATAAGCAAAATCTGCCCCGATGCCAACATCACTATCATCACCATCCAAGTGTCCCAATCCTGTACCTCATATTCTACCACTTTAGGTGACGAAATCCACCAGTCGGGTGAAATCATTATCCTCTGGTAATTTGACATAACTATGGAAAATCACAATTTATAGTGGATTTACCCATTGAAAATGGTGATTTTCCATAGTTATGTAAACGTTTACCAGAGGGTATCCTCCACCCTCCAGCGCCTTTTGCATCTCTTGCACTTTGACGCTACGGCGATCCGCCAGCCACACGGCTGGCTTCCAGGGATCAAAGACCGCATAGACCTTGCGCAGGAACGTCTGCCCCAGAATCCTGGGTGCCAGCGGTGCCCGGGGCATACCCAAATCATAAACCAACAGTAGCCTCTATTAAAACCAACATGGTTTGACATGGTTTGACTATGGAAAATACTATGGGTAAATTCATGTTTAACTATGGGTAAAACCATGTTTAACTATGGACATTGATTTAGCAATGTTATGATTTGGCAATATATCCATATCGCTATGTCAATTATTAAAACAAACATAACTATGGAAAATCACCATGTTTCAGTTCGGTCAATCAACGAACTAAATCACAATTTCCTATATCACTATGTTAGTTTACCAGTGGGGATGGTGTATCATTGGGTGTATCGATTCTGATCAAGTCCCCATTCGAAGAGGTCAAATCAAACACGTCGGACCCTGGAAATTTGTCACAGCTTGCTTTCGGACATCACCATTTAAAAAAATAATAAATCCATATGGGTATGGATCAATACCTATAAAAATACCATTACTATAGTGGGTTATTCACATCCATAAATCCCAGCTTATTTTGATGTGAACATCTTAGGGGTACTATTGGTTTTGACCCACTGCCATATAAATCCCTACATTGGTATGTCGGTATGACAATGTTCAACTAGAATTGGCCCACCATTCCCGCTTCCAGGATTAAGTCAATATTAAAATGATCGGGACATTTGCCAACTACATGGGCAATGTTCCATAGCCAACTGGATAAATTCAGATGCTTCGGGCTTAATCACTGGAACCTTGGATCATCCATTCCATCCACTGGTTCATCATGATCTTACCCCATTTGAACTGCCCAATTCGCCAAAACATGTGGAAATTTACCCAAATTATATCAAAGTATTATAACTGGTTGGTGGTTTCAACCCCTCTGGAAAAATAATTCATAAAATTATATAATATAAAATTCATGTTCCAAACCACCAAGCAGATAGTCAAACATGGCATGCAGGAAAAACCCACCACTCACTGATGATGTTCCAGCGATTTTGTTACCTCCATGGCTAGGCCACAGGGATTTCACAGCCACGTTTCTGAAAGGTCGTCGATAAACCTCCCATAAATCCCCAACTATTTTGAGAGTTTAAAACATGTTAAAACTTCTCTACTATATATGACTAGAATCATCAACCAATCATCAGTCATCAACTATATCCCCATAGATTTTCATAGTAAATCGCCCAGTTGATCCCCTTTGTGTTTTTTTGATGCCATCCCTTTCGCCGAGGCACAGGACAGGCAGATTCCTCACCGCAGGTGGCATGGCCATGATGTTGATGCGGCAAACCTCCTGGCAGGGGAAAAAGCTGGCAGGAAGGCCTTGAAAACCCCATTGGTTTTTGCTTCCAAAGATGGGATGAAGAATGAAGCCAGCCATTTTTTTTGAGCCAGCCAAGTTTCTCAGGAATGTGTGGAAAGTTGCTTACAAGAAACTGGGTAATCCACTCAAGAATCCAGCAACTAATAGGAGTTTCCTATCACCCTGTGTGTAAAAAAGCCCACTTAAACTCTGGCAACTTTTGATGGTTCCCTGATTGCTACTTGAACCATCCTGTCTTTACATGTCCGAGGGTGTCATTTTAGCACAAAACTAAGAATCACTTTGTTGGGGTTAACTTAGTTTAGTAATCATAATCAGTCAAACCCTTAAAGAAACCCTGGCTGAGGACTAGTTAAGAAACCCAGTCGCCCCCTTCCAGTCATCAGCCCAGGGTTTCTTTAAGTTTATGTAGCCCAGGGTTGACGTTAATGCCTTTATCCATTAAACCTGGGATAGTTTACCGGCTGTCGCTGGATGTAGAAACCCACATTTTTGGGATATGATCAACCCCAGCTATGAATCCGGATATATATATTTATATAGGGAGCTAGTATATTAGCCAGTATTGATCGATATTCATGGGATTATACTAATTATAATAGATGGGATCATGAGATTATGAGATGGGATAATGGGATATTAATGAAATTATGATAAATTATGGTATATTAATGGCCAGTATTCATTGATATTTGTATGGGATTTAATGGGAATAGTATTGAAGAATGTGGTTCAAACAACGGCACCTCAGCGACGGGAAGCAGCAACTCCTCCTGGCCGTCCAGCTTCCACCGTATGATGGGAATTGGATTGGGAGATCCTCCGAGAATTCAACATGGCTATGAAAAATGGTCCATTCATACTGAAGTTACCCAAAAAAAAGTGGGATTCTCCAGTGCATTCCATAAACCCCCCCCCAAAAAATGTAGAAATACTGTTTTCATGTATATTATATTCGCTATTTATGCAACTTTATATAGCTCGTTGAATCCAGTGTGCTCATTTTTTCAGGGGATAGCTATTCCACCCTATATAATAGCTGCATGTACCAGAAGTGGATGGTTACATTTTTTTCGGTGACAAATTTGGGTGTGTTGTGAACATGCAGGGGAGAAAACCATCCTGTGGGTTCGTTCTGAAAACTGACGTGTTTTTTCAACAAAACCACTGGTTTAAAACATATTTTTCCCACAAATTCATATATGTTCAACTATTTGCATACATTATCATACATACATGTATATATCTATATCATATATACATATATATCATATATATATGACCTATATATATATGACATATATATATATATATCATATCATATATATATATATATCAATATCATATATATATACATATATATATATATCATATATACATATATATCATATATATATGTGTGTGTGTTATGTATATGTCATGTTATGTTATATGTTCCTCATTTCCTCATTAAATGTGGCCGTAACTTGGTAACTTGGTCGCCTTTCATCTTGCCTTGGTGAAGTTCACGGTGAACTCGCCGAAGGAGAAGGATAAATCGTTCAGTTCCTCAGGGGCTCCAGTTACCTGTGGAAAAAAAACACTTTTTTAAAGGGATATTCATGGGATTATAGTGATTATAATAGATGGGATAATGATATTATGATGGGATAATGGGATATTAATGAGATTATAGTATATTCATGGCCAGTATTCATTGGTATTAATGGGATTTAATGGGAATAGTATTGAAGAATGTGGGTAAGACAATGTCATAAACCACCCATTTGAGAATGGTTTACATACCACCTATAAAAATCGTGATGACTGGAGGATGGTTTATTATTCTTTTACCTACATTACATTACCATATTTGTTTGTGTGTGAGAAAAAAACAATCAATTAAGTATTTTGGGGTACCTGGGGTGCCAAACTTGACTTTTTTAGCCAGCTCGCTGCCCACTTTTTCGACGACTTGGTTTACAGCTGATTTTTGATGTGGGAAACCCTGGCTGCCATAAACAACTACCGAAGTTGAGGTTGGTTTTTGTTGCACCCATAAAATATGTTGAGTCCTTGAGGGGGTGGAAACATTATTGGGCTTGCCACATGAACTTGATGTAACTTGTGTTTTTTCCCTGGCTTTGTGCCATATCACTGAGGTTTATGGATGTGATTACGGCCAAAAGTGAAAAAACGCTCCGCTGTCAAACATGGCTTTTTTTCATGGAAATCCCAGAACTAGCCATGGCATTTACCCTCTGGTTATGGCTAACATAGCCATGGTATAGATGGCCCATTTATAGATGATTTTCCCATTGAAACCTCCATTTATTTACGTGATTTTCCATGGCAAACTGTTAGCCATAACCAGAGGGTAAATGTGAAAATCATCGAAACATTTCTGGGGGACTTTCCGGCGATGTTTGATGACCAAAACTGATCTACAACTGTTTGCTGGGGGATCATTGGGTGGATTGTGCTGGAAAACATATATGAAAAATATATATATATATGTAATGTGATGTTTTGGTCATCAAACACATTGAAACTATATATAAATTCTGAAAAATATAGGTTGTGGGCAAGTTGTGGGGGATCATTGGGTGGATTTTCCTAACATCTTCGAAACCATGATCCCAATATTTTTTTTGAAGGCGCGCCGATTGCCATAATTACATTTCAGAAACCAGGCAAGTAGCACCAACTAGCCCAAGTGTTGAGAAAAATCACCATTTTTAGCCCAACTGTAACTCAACAACAGCAATGGTGATTAAACGCCGACAAAAAGGATTTGTCTGGAAACAGTGTATGCTCTGCCAATGGGCAATTTAGTTAAATAGAGATGAAAAAAGTGATGTGAAATGATTAACCAGTGGATCGAATGGGACATCCAAGTTTCCAAATGTTTAAATAAACCAAAGCAAACACATAAAATAAACTGGCAGATACCCTCGGGTAATTTAGAATAGCTATCCAAAATGAAATGATGTCCCCTATCATCATTTAGATCTTCCATAACTATGTAACAAATTATCAGAGGATACATCCGGCAGCTGTGCCCCGAGTTTCGGTGTCGCACATGCAGAGGATGGTATCGCCCATGAAACACCTCGCCGGCGCCCGAAAGAGATGCGTCGTCAGCTGCAGGTAGAGAAGCGCCGGCAGCACCAGCAGCGTACTGCCAGAGTCCAAGGCTCCAAAACCTGGATGCGATGACGGTGCGGTCGGAATGGGGGACGTTAAAAAAGGGGCGGTTGCAAATGGGAGGCAAGGAGTATCACACGCACGCAGATGTATATGGTATGCAAATACACACACAGACACACACACACACAAACACACACACATATATATATACATGATTGTACATTCAAATGTAACTATCATGCATGCATATAGTTGTGTGTGTGTTGATGCGTGTTTGAGTTATGCTGATGTGCGTTGATGTATGCTGTCATTTGTCAACATTAAACAATCGAATTGAAATGGCGTTGAAGGGTCAATGTTTTCATGAAGGGTCATTGGGGTTGCTGAATCATAAAGGGTTACAATGGGCTACATAAAGTACTTGTTCAATAGGCTTGAAGTTCAACTGGTAATACCTTCTGGCTGGCGATTTTACACCCTTTTCTAAGGCGACTTCCCGATGCCACGTCTGATCATCCCCAATATGATGGAAAAATCTTTGAACCGTTGAATCCACCACCAAAGCCAATGGCTTGGTCATACAATAACCAGATTACAACCCGAAGTTTAAAAGGGGATACAATTGCCCTAGTAATACTTCTTGTAACATAGGGGTTGTTGACCACTTCCCAACTGAACTCACATCATTTGATATACCCCCTAGTGAATTAATTACATATATCCAATCATATTCACAGTATATCATTCCAAAACTGCAAAATTGTTGGTTTCACACCCACATTAATGCAAGGGAGGGTGTCCACCGAGTTTTTTCATGTTCGGCTAGGGGTTACAACCCTGGCACGCTAGTCAACCCCAAAAGAGCTTGAATTTATACATGTTCAACCCAAGAAAAAGAAAGAAGAATGATATATTTATTTCATTCCTTCTGGCCCAGCCCATTGATGGTTAATCAGGGTTTATCCCCACATTCCCCTTACCCCGATCAAATAATCCTAAGTATCCCTTGCTGATGATAAAATCCCGCTATTATCCCAACTAAATCCCCTGAAAATATGACACCAAATGATTCTGAAATGATTGAGAAAGGTGATCCCAAGAACCCACCAATCAAATCAAAATTGATTAAGTTAAATCCCCATGTTTTTATGCCGATTTCGGCCACAAAAAATCGACCAAACTCATGAACGATCCAACCATCGGCCTGTCGCTGACAGCAGTGGTTTCCCGTTCTTCGAGTCGGTGATGTTGAGATCCATACTCACCTGGTTGGTGGTTGAGCCCTACCCTATATATGGTTAGTATGGTTTAATATGGTGCAAAATCCCATTGATGATCATACTTAGCTACTTAGCTGGTTGGTGGTTGAGCCACCAACCCCTCTGAAAAATCATGGGCTTCGTCAGTTGGGATGATGACATTCCCAATACCACCTGGCTATTTAACATAGCCATGGAAAGATCCACCATTTTTTAGTTCGGTAAACCATCTATTTCTATGGGCCATCTATACCATGGCGAACTGTTTGTCACAACCAGGGGGTATGATGGAAAAATCCATTAAAATCCATTAAAATCCATTAAAATCCATTAAAATCCATTAAATTCCATTAAATTCCATTAAATTCCATTAAATTCCATTAAATTCCATTAATCCCAATATCTGGAAAGTCATCAAATTCGTTCCCAGTCCCAGTCACAGTCCACATGGTGAGACCTATCTCCAGTGGATGCCTAGGCGGCGCCCGCGCTGGTCAGGTTGTGGGGAATGGGGAAATCGGACTGGAAAAAAATGGACAGTCATGGAAATACCATGGAAATACCATGGAAATACCATGGAAATACTGTATCATGACATACCCATGACGGATCCATGGTGCTGCTATATATGGTAACATGGATCCCATCAACATACCCCCTTTATGTTAGCATATATACCAGCACCATGGATCCTATGCCATCATGAAATATCATGAAATGTCCCGTGGAAAAAATATGTAAAAAAAATGATCTGCTAAATGCTTAGAAGAGCGGAACTAACTGGATGTTTCTGGTATGATCCCATTATATATCTTTATGACCGCGTGTGACATTCAAGGAATGACCAAGACCAACCCAGCAGATTCCTTTTTCATCCTCTCCACAATAAAATGAACACGTTACGGAATCTGTTCATGCGGAAGTTCTTTGCACAGGGCGTTTAAGGGCATTGGGACTAAATTCACCAGACTGCCCTTGAAAGGACATATGTCAGGTCAATCGCATTTGGCACAAAAAATGAAGATCCCTACGCAAGTAAATTTAAGGTATAAAGTTCTGATTTACGTATCCTTAAATATGCCTGGGGCAAAAGAAACACCATTTATTTGATAATATGTGACCGGAAATATCACAAACAACATAATTACAACAGCATGACGTTCGGGTTTGCCTAAACAACAAATTTAAGAAAACAGACTCAAATTAGGGCCATGAAAAGATGAGGAAAATCAACGTCAACTGTGCAACTTTGTAGCTCCGGTCCCTGTGCCCTATGCATTAGCTACCCACGGCGAGAAGTGTTTTCGTTTTGGACTCTTCCCAGCACCGTAAAAACCACCGTCATTACCTCGCTGCCCAAGCGGCACAGGCAACATGTGATGCTTGTGACCCTGCAACAACTCCTGGCTCAGTGATTCTCATAGCTGGGGCCACCCCAGTTGTGTTTTGTAAAGCCCATGAATACTATAGTTATATCATGTTATACCATGTCATGTTGTATTGACATTATCATATAAATGTTATATGTATATCCCCAAAAAATAGATCAATCTAGATCACGAAGTTATGTTCACCAACTTAGCTTTCGTCACTTTCTCTAAGCCAGATCTAGCTGGTGGTTTCGGCCTATATTCGGACGATCACCTCAGCGGGCCGAAGAAGATACCAGCGATAGATCAAAGATGATCAATGATGCTTCAGGGTTTCCACTTTTCTATCTTTTTTGGGGCTGCTATAATAGAAGTAGTTTGTATTTTTTCAAGGAAAACTTATGAAATACCTGCTGGTAAACTAACATAGCTATTGGAAATGGCCATTCAGTTCGTTTATTTACCTTTTGAAAATAGTGGTTTTCCAAAGTCATGTTAGTTTACCAAAGGGTAACAATCGTTCTCCTCATCTCTTCGGTGCTGAAACTAGGCTACGATATTTGGTGGCAAAATTCTGTGAAATGCACATCTGCATGGTGCAGTTTCATTAAAATCCATTGAGGAATACATATAATATATATATATGTGTGTGTGTAACCCTAATTACTTTTTTTGGCATGCATCAATCCATCTACAAGTATCCAGCTACCCCCACTGGGGTCAACTGGGCATGGCTCTCCTTGCATTCTCCGATTGCCATGAAGGGCTTCTTCGTGCCCAAAAGCAATGCGAAGGACAAAGTTACTCGGACAGGGCTCCCGGCAGCAAGGATGATGAGTCATTCATGACTGGCTACAAACATTAGGTTTTTACCAGCCAAAGATGTGGGATGAAACATAGTAAAACCAACCAATTTGATGGATATGTAGTGGGATACAATGGGACAAGAACAAAGGTGACAGCGCGATGAGGGTGGTGTGCGTTTACTGGCTTTCTAAAACAGTGAGAGAAATGGAATGTGCACAAAACCTACCCTCTGGTTATGACTAACATAGCCATGGTATAGATGGCCCATTTATAGATGGTTTACCTATTAATTATTAAAAATGGTGATTTTCCATGGCTATGTTAGTCATAACCAGAGGGTAGATAGTTCGTTAGCCCACCTCATCCCACCCCACCCCCACACGTGAACGCCATTCACGAGGCGCCGTCACGCGCTGTCACCAAGAACATGGCACATGTTTAGCAAAGAAAAAAATGGGTCCCCCACAAAATCAGATTCGTAGCTGTAAGATATTTTTTCATAATTAAACGAATATACATACATATATATATATATTTATTTATATATGTATATATATACTTCAAATAGAAAAACATGTCCGCGCATCTGACAATTTTTTGCGCGAGATTCAGGTACTCCAACCAAGGTTTCTCCAAATGAGAGACACCAAAATCTGGTTGGTGGTTTCAACCCCTCTTAAAAATATGAGTTCGTCAGTTGGGATGATGAAATTCCCAATATATGGAAAATAAAATTGATATTCCAAACGGCCAACCAGAAAATGGATAGATAGATCCAACGTTCAACCGATGGGAGTCGCATCCCCAGTTGGTACGCAGTCACTATGGGTATCAACTGATCCAATCCAGCTGACTTGGATGCACTGACTTGGTACCAAGCCAAGTACCATATACCCTCTGGTTATGTCAAAATAGCTATGGAAAATTGCCATTCAGTTCGTTAATTTATCTATTTAAAAAAATGATTTTCCATAGCTATTTTGACATAACCAGAGGGTAGACCGTTTTGCACAATGATGGTCTCCTTCCAGTATGAAGGCCCCAATGGACTATGCGACTATCTGGAGCCATCACCCGACGTGGGAGCCATGGATCTATTCTGCATCATTTGAAGCCGCCGCAGGAAGGGAGTACCAAACCTGAAATGCAAAGCGAAATGACAGGAACTCCCAAGCATGTCATCATTGGAGAAAGCAAAAACAAAATGTTTCATGTGGAATATGATTCCAATAATGACAATGGTGCCATGGGACATGTTGGGGCATGTTGGGGCATAACTTTGCAATGTTCTTTGAGTATTTCACCATTCGGGCTGAGACACGTGAAATGATGTGCGGCTCAAAATGTGCAACAGTCCTATATATCAAGCGAAAAAAAACGGATGGAACCTGCAACAACTCAAAGTACCAAACTATACCTCCCAGCGGTTTGCTTGCAAGATTATAGCGATTATACCGGCTATACCGCCATTTACTGTTGATTAAATGTCTAAACATTCCACCGTGTATGACGTTGCTAAGAAACATACGCCAGTCTCACACTAGTGATTCCACCAATTCCACCAACGACTGCCCATCAAACAACATCAAACATCTGCCTGGCTTACAGTCACTTCGAAAGGGGTGATAACTAATGTGAAGAAACATATGCGTTATGTAAATATGTGTATATATATATAATTATATATGCATGCATGCATGCATGTGTATATATATATATATATATTCGTGCATATGCGTATGCGCAACAGCTTAGTTAAGTTAATGCAACAAAACACCAAAAAACAAACAAACATACAAACAAACAAACAAAAATGTATGGTTAACAAAAACTGCATTGCGCAGAATATCAAATCAACCATCCAGTCAAGGGACAATAGTTGACAAATTCAAATGTTGTTTATTTTTGGAATCCCTTGCCTTTAGGCGCCGTTGTCGGGTAATCAAAAGTCATTTTCACAAAAAAAAACATCTTCTGATTGGTGCTTTGAATGTCCTTAATGCCTTCAAATGCCCAGTATGTCCTTACCCAATAAGGAATGCTAAACATTAGGACATATTAGGACCTTATGAGGATTAACATTATCATCCTTTGAATGTCCAATAAAACGTCCTTCTTGGACCATGGAAAACATGCCGTTTCTATCCTGTTTTTTGGCTAAGGGACGGATCTTGTGAATCCCTGGGAAAGGCCAAACCCAACAAACCATCGAAGGTGTTGAGCTCCAAAACGTCTTTGATCTGCAGACCCTGGGCCAGGTCGGAATCCCAGGTCGGAATCCCTGGCGCCGACCTGAATCACATCCTGAAAATATCCTCATCTAAACGTACCCTCTGGTAAACTAACATAACTATGGAAAATCACCATTTTTTCTGGGAAAACTCACTATAAATGGCCATTTTCAGTAGCAAACTGTTAAATTACCAGAGGGTAGATGTAGAGAAACCACCAATGGAGTTACTATCTGCAGATCATTTTCCGAAACCTTCGGGCTTTCAGATTCTCCAGATTTTTGATTGAAATGGTGATCACTTCATCTTCCTCCAGTGACAAAAACTTGCATTTGGGGGGGGGAAAAGGTGCAACTAAGAAAATCAGTTTTGGAATCACAACTAACCACGTTAACTCTACCTGCTCTGACTTCGCAACTTTGTGTTAGATCCTCTCCAGATTACATATATCGTGCAATCTTAGAAGCAAAATGTACAAGATAAGCTCATCTTGCCTGAAAAACACACGGGTGGATAGATGAGCCATTAGAAACATGGATAAGCAGAAAGATCTACAAAAACAAAACATCAAATTGGCATCCCTAGATCAACATAGATCCCTTTGCCCAGTTGCCATCACCAGATCTTGATCCTCCACGCAGATGCCAGCAACGCAAAAATCTTTCACCGTGATCGGGACGCCCAAGACGCTGCCTACGCCGAACCTCCATGATTGAACGGTGGATCTCCATGGGTTTCCGGTGTTCAAAACAGACGGTGGTCATTCCATGGTTCTGGTTAGGTACCCTCTGGTTATGTCAAAGTAGCTATTGAAGCCATGGCCATAGAAATAGTGAGTTGTCCAAATAAAAATGGTGGATCTTTCCATAGTTTTTTGTATGTTTACCAGAGGGTAATCAATAAGGATTCCCATAATGGATTCTGATTTATGGAAGTTTCCTGAAATAGGGGTACCCCCAAATCATCCATTTTAGTAGAAATTCCCATGATAGATCATCCATTTGGGCTACCTCTATTTTTGGAAACCTCCATATAACCCTTGATATTTCTATTTTGAAATATCATGAATATACTATCTGCAATCCTTGTTATACTATCTAAAATATTCTATTTTTGGAAATTCCCATGATAGTATCACAGCCTGCAATCATCTGAAATCTCCAAACAACATCAAACAACAAGTGTTTCGAACACTGTTCACGAAGATGGTATCGAGATGTATCGAGTTAACATGAGCCAACAAAGATGCGGAGACTAGGAGCCAACCTTCCCTGCGTCATTCCATGATTATATTATTGAAATTATATATTTAGATTTAAATTAATGATCAAAAAATGTTGAATGTTTTTTACAATAATTGTTTGAATATGTGTTTTCATGAAATGTTGATTTTTTATGATCTTTTAATGTTCGTACCAAGTTGACGATGGTTCATGATTGAATTTGATACATTCTTCGCGGAAATGGAAGCCAACAGAAAAGGGTCCACATGACTGAAACTGATCCAATCATCTGGATTCATCTGATGTTTACCCTTTGTCCTTACTCCCAGCATGGTGTTTGACGGCATGGGTTGGAAATGCCATGAAAAAGGGCTTCTCCAAAAATAGATGCCCGAATTCCAATGAATGATGGTTAGTCATAATTTTTCTCCCGATCAACCAAAATTCTTCAAATATTATACCTTTTGCCTGGCCCATTGGACCCTCAAAATTCCGGCCGCCACATCGACACCAGGCACTTTAAAAGAAGATACGGCACGCGAGGCTCCCCTTGAAACTGAAAACTTCGCACTTTGGCCTCACGGTCGGCGAATTGCTTCGCAGCCACTTTTTCGAAGCAACAATGATCAATTTTGCAAGATGTCACCTCTAATCAAGAAAACCGATGGTTTCATGACCCACAATGGATTGGTTTAAGGGAAAACCTACAGGAAACCATTGATTTTCCCATTAAATATGGGGTTTTCCTGTAAATTTTCCCTTAAACCAATCCATTGAGTCCCACAACTGGTAGATTTTCCATATCGATGTATCCACTCGAAGGTACGTATACCTCCTACCTCTCTCTCGAGGACCAACCAAAACGGTTAATCCGGCAGTTCATTTTCCCGTGGCCTTCAATACAATGTCGATGCGTTCGCAAACAGAAAATACTCGGCGGGCGCGTTCGTGAATAATAAATATGATTTTACTATAGTTAAATGATTATTATTTATATTTACACCCAACTGAATTATTGGGTAATTATAATTATTGTGTATTTAATTATAATTTTATTGCAATCTAATTACCGGTGAGGCCCTGCCTATTTTAGCATGATTGATTATCAACCAGGATCAGGGTGAACGATCAAATTTTGTGATGAAACCACCTGCAATGCATGGATTGCAGGTGACCCTCAAACAACGGGCAAAAACATGCAAAAACACAATTTATTATATTTATTTTTTAACATCGAATTGAACATGCGTGGCTTTGGCGCCCTCAAACGCCCCTAATTACTCTAACTGCAGCCTTGCAATAGATGTTGACTACCATTGCGTGCTATGTTTCCTGGCAGCCAAGAAGCTCTACCACTCTCCACCGAGGATGTGAGCACAGACTTCTTCGCCCAAATGTCGGAAGAACCTCCGGCATGGAAACATCAACGCGAGGAAATGCACTGGGAGTATGGCAAAAACACATGCAGCAACTCAGCACCTGAATTGTTATGACATGCCCGATTTTATTTTAATTTTTACCATCAATGTGGAACATTTACAGTAACTACAGCCGTTGACACACCTGAAAATTGACAGATATTGACAGTCTTGCAACGGTTGCCCCTAAAAACACGACATGTCGCGGGGTCGGCCACTAGAGCCCTCACAACGCATCATTGAACGCGAACTGCAAGCGTATGCCGCGTATGCCTTTACCAAAGGTTACCCAATTGCCTGTCTACCATCAATATATCCCCGTACAAACCATATGTCCCGTTATGTTCATACATCGTGTGATCTCAGAAAAAAAACGTCTTTCCCATTTCCTATCTTTCCAACATCAATATGGAAGTTCGTGTAAAAAAGTAAGGTTTTCAAACACAAACAGGTTTGGAGATATAACCTTTTGGAGATATAACCTTTTGCATACACATGACCATTTACAAACATCCCAACAAATCTCCGCACCTGTGTCCACGACTAAGCGCGCCCGGGTGCCGGCCACGTCAGTGCCGACGGTGTACAGCACATCGTTCACCGGCAGCAACCGCTGGGAGTTGGGCATCGCTGCCAGGACAGGAGGAGAATCGGCCTCAGTGTCAAGGCCGGAAGCCCAAATCTGGTTGGTGGTTTTTCGCCACCAACCCCTCTGAAATATGGTGATTATATGGTTTAATATGGTGCAAAATCCCATTGATGATCATACTTAGCTACCTATAGTTCAGATGTGATTCTGTGTGCGTGTGTGTGCGCTACATCTCTGCAATAAACATGCTTTAAAACGGCTGAATACAAATACCTGTATCCTCGAAAAAACTCAAATAAATGCTCATTTGCGAGATTTCTGCTTTTTGAGCGGTTTTTCTCCACATGAGCGTAATTGCACCACTTGTGGCATTTTTTCCACTTTGTGCATTTTGAAGCCAAAAATATGAGCATAT
>Ga0126342_10011186_pt1 | contig 16037 bp, 19 predicted proteins | sample Cyp1metagenome_FD_92528 | JGI IMG/M metagenome (GOLD analysis project Ga0126342, IMG submission 92528) | Coral microbial communities from Lord Howe Island, Old Settlement Bay, Australia - Cyphastrea 1 metagenome | ecosystem: Host-associated > Invertebrates > Cnidaria > Coral ... | reverse complement strand
CTGCCCTTTTGGCACGAAGGGCCCTTAGCCAAGTGATTTCCTTTTACCATTGCCTGTGGTGTTAAAATGGCCGCGCCTTTGCACTGCATTTGATTTGAAGCCATCAAATCTGAGATTACGAGACTGACAATTAAATTGACAAATTATATGACAATTATAGATCATATTTAGCCGTAAATGTACAGATTTCTCATGATTTCCCTATGTTTTCCCAATGGATCCATGGCTTTTTCTACCGGTCACATGGGTCACCGGTGAGGTCTCCCGCACCATGCGTTTCTGCTTCGACCTGGACGGCACCTTGGTGCATCCCAACGAGAGCGGCGGGGTGGAGCCTGTTCCCAACGCCATTGAACTGGTGCGGCAGCTCCACAAGGCGAAGCATACCATCATCATCACCACCAGCGCCTGGGAAGAACACCATGGAAGTTACCCTCTGGTAAACTAACATAACTATGGAAAATCACCATTTTTAATGGAAAAACTCACTATAAATGGCCATTTTCAATAGCTACGTTAAATTACCAGAGGGTACACCATGGTAGGGTTGGCAGTTGAACTGGGATATTGGGATTTGGCGAAATTTTGATGATAAAGATGATGAAAAGATGTTGCTACGTGAATTTTTCCGGGGATTTTTTTGAGATGTTCCATAGATTTTGGCTTGAGATGAAGATTCATGAGTCCACCAGTTGCTGGGTGAACGTTTGGGTTCAGCGCTGGGGTTGTTTTATAGATGCGTGCCGGGAACAAAAAACAATGGGTCTCACGCTGACCATTCTCCTCGATAAACATTTGCTTGCGCAAATCCTGGGTTTGGTTCTTATAGGGTGGAAGAAACATCAGTAGAATCGATGGATTGAGATGGTGATGCCGTGATACGCTGTTTTTGTGACAAAGCAAGATTGGTTTTGTTGAAGAAAGATGGGTTTGAGATGGTTTGAGGCCTTTTCATGTTTTTTTCCACGGTGCTTCGATCTCCATTTCCGGCCAACCATGGACCATGGAGAGCACAACCATGGGGCCCAGGTCGCGGAATGATGCCCGGGGGCGGAGTAGACCTGGCGATTGCTGACCAGGGCTACGACACCTTCAAACTCCTGGAGCAGTTGAATATCCCTTACGACGAGCCACCTGAGAATCACCATGGAAAAAAAATGGGTAAATCGTGTATTGTATACCTGGTTGGTGGTTTGGAACATTTTTCATTTTTCCATATGTTGGGAATAATCATCCCAACCGACTAATATGTTTCAGAGGTGTTGAAACCACCAACCAGATTGTATACAGTACAGTATACAGTATACATGTTTCATAGCTATGTTAGTTGACCCAGTTGAAGGGTGTGGAGTCATATCGATGGACATTACCACTTTCGACCCATACCTCGGTATGGATCAAGATGGGGGTCACCCCATACTCAAAAATCTAAAAATCTACATAAATTGACCACATTCTTCCTGTCCTGGTCAGGCGGGTCAGAAAAATTGCCCCCCGGGCTCCAGCTGAGCCCTTTATTTTGAGACTGCTGAGGCTACATTTTGGGAAGCCCTATGCGGACATCACCGTCGATTCACATGCGATCAACTCCCAGGGAGATCTGAGCCGAGAGCTCGGCTGGTATGTGGGTCAGGCAGCTCCGAAAGCAGCATAAACCAACTGGATCTTTGCCAATCCATTTCATTGTCAATGAATCTCCCAGTCTTTCTGTAATTGCATCTTCTATGGCCATTATGGCCTATAGCTTTCCTATTTCACATCAACATTGTAGGCTTTTGCAGGTCCACCAAGTTTCCAATCCCTTGCAGCTTCCAAGCTGTCAGGCGGGAGGTCAAATGTTGGAGGGCGCTATCGATGCCCGAGCCTTCAACACGGTGAGATCCAGTGGGAAATCCTTGGTCATCAAATCCTCCACGCCCGACGTGCTGAAGGGCGAGTGTCCCTTGCTCAAAAATGGGGGGATGGGGATGCTGGGGACTAAGAGGGGATGAGATGATTGAAATAGATGGGAAGTCTGGGAAACAAGTTTTCATTGTCTTTTTTTGGGGTCTAAAAATTGAAGATCTTGAAGGCCACCAATTTCTCATCTTGGGTGCAGATAGATGGGAGCACCGTCTTCGGAGCACCGAAGGATCGCCGCACTTGATGAGGCCATTGGTATCGGAGCATTCCACCGGACTTGGCGTGTCACTTCCCACATGCCATGGATATCCAGGAGGGCGATGCCTCCAAAGATGGTTCGGTGTCCACCATCACCATGTCCAAGGCAGGGTTTGGCTGGGTGAATCTAGCAGTGGACTAGATTCCCTTGTAAGTTGCGGAAGGTCTTAAGCTGTTTGATTGGTAATATACCACCCTACCACCCCAGTTAGGGATATTCCAACACCAAGTTGCAAGTGGGGCCCAATACTTCATATCTCCTGTCCTGTCCACACCAAGCGCAGCCACGCTGTGTGCAGGTGACGGGTGTGACCTTCTCACATTTGGTCACGGCTCGATTGCTGATGCCTGAGTGGCTCAGGCGCTGAAAGATGCGGGCGAGCACCGGGGATTATCCAATATCAGTCTCAGATTTATCATGATATCCACATGACATCACGTACATCCTCATGATTACATATGATTACTATGATATCCCTATAATATCACCATGATATCCTCATGATTTTTTTTTGGCATTATTTTGCCCGTTTCCACCACTGGACTCGACAATCTTGAGGGATATTGAGGGTCATTGAGGGTCTTTGGGTCTTGGTAGGCGCTTAGTTCGTACCTTGCGGAAGATCCATGAGCAAAAGGCACCTGAAGCCTGGAAGGAGTTGGTGGCTGGGGGCCATTGGGAGATGGGGGGCTGAACCATGGCACGTCTGTGCAAAAATGCTGCGAGATGCTAAGCTGCTAAGACTTAGACAGATGAAACTGATGAGGCAGATCCACTCGGATCGGGGATACATGGGATACGCAGATCGACGCAGATCTACACATTAGGACCCTCCCTGTGACGCTACCATTGGAAACTAGGTCCGAAGGAGATGGTGTGGGATTGAGCATGGCACCTTGAACCGCGGGCCCAGGAGGAAAAAGTCACCAACGCTCAGCTGTGCTCCAACTATGGGCCCAAGGCAGTCACGCGCTCCGGGTGTTAGGATGAGATAAATGAAGGCTTCTTGCAATCAGGACATGTTTTTCTGATCCGCAACGCAGATACTCCAAGATTTTTGGACTTACTTGGCGCCCTGAAGAAATTTGCAGGTCAAGAGAAGAACTTTGGAGCACATATCTTTGTATGAGCCTTGTCTCGACCCAGCGCGTGATGATGATGATGATGATGATGATGATGTTGATGATGATGAGGTGGTGGTGGTGGTGGTGGTGGCCATGTGCCCGTGTGGCCAACCCCGTGCCCCATGGGGTTCTACCACCAGTTACCCACAGTTACCACAGTTCTATCCCCAGTTGTATCCCAGCTCGGCCTTCATCCGACTTTTTCCAAGGATTCTTTGGCCGAGGAGCTGGGAATCAACACCCGGCAGATGGCGGACGTCTTGATCCGCTTTCTGGAGGAGTTTGAATCCTCCCAGCGGGCAGCTTGACCAAAATGGGATGGGAAGGTGAGCCAAGAAATGTGGGGAGCATGATGAACCATGATTCTCGCATGCTGCAGTGTAAGCACTCATGTTTTCTCATCTCTTTCATCCTCTGAAGACTGAACCCCTAAGTAGAACCGGCACGTGGGCACAATGCGGAAAAAATGTATACTTAGACTTACTGTAAGCAGAACTTCCTTGGCCGAATAGACCGCGAAATGGCCGACTTTGTGAGGTGTTAGTTGGCAAATGTTGGTCATATCTCCAGTTTTCGCTGGTCAATTCCCACTCATTTTGACACATTTTGACATATTTTTATCTTCACCTCACAATTGCAGCCCTTTCATATCAGCACATCAGCAACCTAGGCGCAACATGCCAACTACATCCATGGCGATCCGGTGTTTTCCAACATCCTCCGCACCAATGATGACCAGATTGTGATGATCGACATGCGTGGCCAACTGGGGAAGGTGATCACCACCCAGGGAGACGTGCATTATGACCTCAGTGCCACGGCTGCGGTGGATCACGCAGATTGGTTGATGGGTAAATGATGTTAAATGATGTTAAATGATGTTAAATGATGTTAAATGGTCAGAGTTGGGGGTCCATCCTTTGAAATTAAATACGATTCCGGAACATTCAGGGAGGTGGGATTGCTAGCTTCAACGGGGACTTGGAGATTAAGCGACCAGCCAATAGAAGGGACAGCAATTTTTCTTGTGCCGCACGGCTTGGAAAAAAACCATCTTGCTTTTCCTTTCCGCTGGATTTCCAAGCCGAAACTGTCCGAGTCTCGTTTTTTTTTTGGGCAATATACTTGAATGTTACTTGAACATGCCTTGACATTTTGTTTTCAAATGAGGAACTCGCGGTTTTTGCGTGCTTGGACATGATGCGGCAAGAGACGGACATCCATTGATCAATCAGGATTCGTCCACTCCAAAGAAATGCATAAGCAATTATTATGTATGCCCCGATTCCCGATCTTTTTTTAAAACTCAGTTGCGATGATCTTCGCAGCAGTTGGCACCTAAGGCAAGGTGTTCCAAAGCCTCTGTGGCTACGATTTCATGCTGTTGGATCAGAATCTGGACGAACCTGCGAGTGAAACCTTTGATTCCCTGCGCGCGGCCTTCTGGGAAGAAGTGATGCTTGACAACGAATGACGGCTGGGAGAGATGGGATAGGCCAGAGGATTGCACTGCTCTGAATCTGGGGCTGAGGTATAGGATTATAGGGAGGTTGAGTGAGGCGAATTTGCTATGGAAAACCATGGAAAACCCAGCTCTCAGAGTACCTTTTTTCCCATCGTTTTTTCCTCATTTGTTTTGAGCAGCATTGACTTTCCAGCTCTTTCAACTGCTGTTTCTCCCCGACAGCCCAGCTGCCCAGCACAACCTTGGAAACCATCAGCTCCGAGGAAGGCCCTGTACCCAGAGGTCTCTCATCGCCAAGTGCGCCTCTTGACGGCGGCACACTTTTTCACCATCGTGCCACTGCACGAAGTCAGAGGCCGGATGGCAAGATATCTACGCGCGGCCCATTCGATGCTACATGTGGAGGGCCTCCTTTGAAGCCAGAAGTTCTCAATATCTAACCAAGTTGCTCAGCTGAAGGTGACAAGAATCTGGATGAATCAACAGAAACATACAGAAACTCATTGCCACCGGTGGCGGATTGCTGAAGCTCGCGCCTGGTCAAAGCTACCTGGCCCGTGATAGGACATCGATGCATCGGCACAAATCGCTGATCGTCACTCCAGTGGAAAATGGATGAAAATGGCAGTGATTGAATCGGTTTGTTGGCCAACATGGCACAAAAAAACATGGGGCAACCTGAAAATCTCGCGGTTGATGCATTGGTTGGGGGTACAGTCTCCTCCCCTGTTGGACTATTAGGGCCGCACTTCAGTGAGTCAATCTGCCTAGAAGTGGCTCAACAAGATACGCACACACACACATAATTAGAATTATATATAATTATACAGTACACACACATATATATAATTATATATATATACTATATACACATGCATATGTTTCCTTTAAATCATTTGCAGATGTCCATGTACCGCATTTCGGTCATCTCATCGCGACCGAGGTCCCCCCCGCCTGGCGTGGATGAAATTGCGGCTGTCGCCAAGGCCATCACCGAGACCGAAGGCCGAAGGGGGCCGGTGGCCTCCGTGGGCCCTTGGGAAAACCCATGGCTTTGACCGTGGACCGTGGAAGATGCATGGTGAAACCCGGTGAAACCCGGTGAAACCCGGTGAAACCCGGTGAAACCCGGTGAAACCCGGTGAAACCCGGTGAAACCCTGAAATATGCTGAAGATGTCCTACAAATGGTGGGTTTTCCATGGTTTTCCGATGGTTTTCTGAGCATCTGAGAACTTACTGGAGGGTACTGTAACTATAGATCAATTGAAAGGAGAGAGAGAGTTTCCTGCGACCGAGACCTGCAAATTGTGGTTAGTAGGGGGATGTAAGGGGCATCATTTGCAAATGGCTGAACTTTTCAGGCGGGTGAAAAAAAATTACGTAAATTTATCCACTGATTCACGTGGTAAACCAAAGGAGGAAGGAACGTATTCATCATTTTCTTTGTGCACCATAGATCGGGGTTGACTTTCACCGTCACGGGCATTATACATTAGGGGGCTGTTAAACTCCCATCCCCCATGGGGGAGACCAAGAACCTGAAATATCAGGGGCTGACTTTTGTCCATGGAAATCACAAGTTCAAACACCCAAATAGCACTCAAGTTTGGATGGTCATGATGGTCATGATGGTCACTGAAGAGACGTCCCTAAAATTCATTGATCCCACCCAAAGGATCCGTGGCGCCATGGCTGAAATCGATGTTTCATGGAAAGTCTCAGCAACTACAAATCGGCAACAAAACCGCGCCAGGTTTTGACATGGTGATTTTCGACACTGCACCCACAGGCGCCTTGGCTCAGATTTCCATCTCACTTCAGCGTTGGAATGAATCCAACAGAGCTTGAGGTCATACTCTGAGATTACTGGAAGTTCCAACTTTCCTCATCAGACCGGGGCCTCAGTGGAGTCAGTTGACTTCAGGTAGAGGAACTTGGAGATTGATGTGGGCAAGTTGTTGGATAGACATTGAATGATTGCCATGCTTGTCACCAAATGATCTAATGTAGGTTGCCACTGATGATCTAAGATATTCTAAGATGTTCCTACCATGATCAGATATGACAAAATATGAAGATCTCACCCATAGGATCCATGGTGCTGGTATATATGCTAACATGACTGGGGTATATTGATGGGATCCATGGCACACCATATATAGCAGCACATAGCAGCACCATGGATCCGTCATGGGTCATAACATATCCGTTTTAACAACGGATGATCCCTGTGGGATCTGTGATCGATTCGGATTCGCCAGACTTCATCGACCGCGCCTTGAGTGTGCGAAAGAGCATCGGCGGGGTGTCGGACAGCCCGAAGAATGCGATGCCCGGGGTGAGTTGGAGGTTGTTTTGGTTGGTGGAAAGACGTCGGATCCCAATGGATGTGAAAGAATGGTAAATTACTATTATAGTGGTAAACTATGATATATGGATGTATATGGATCCCAATTACTATATAAAATATTATCACATGACATAATCAACATTATGCAAAATAGTGGTGAATGATGGTAAATTACTTTACCGGGCGTTTTTGGTTGTTCCTCCGTGGGGTTGCTGTATTGAGATAACTTCAGATATCTCTCATGATGTCGCAGGGTTCGGGATGTATGATGGCCAGAAAGGGCACGGGAAAGTCATGAAGACATCCATCGATCGACGCATCAGTGGATGGCTCAAAGACAGTCCCAAGATGGCCAGAGTTGCCCCTGCTCTTCCAGACGCTATTGGGGCCTCCCCATATCACAACTCTATTACAGCAAAGACGTTTGAGGAAGCCATTCAAATCATCTCTTGCATAATCTTTCATAGACATTTCTGAGAAGGGCTGGCAACATTTTTGCCGACATCCAGGTCATATCTGGTGGCATTTTCAACACCTTTGATACCTCCACATGGGTTTTTGAGTGAAATTTGTCGCCCTAAATCCACCAGTTCATCATTTCCCCCATTTGATGGCTATTTTGCGGGGCCCATCCCCATTTTCAGACCTTCCTCGTTCCATAATTCATCGATAAAATTGTTCAACATCCCTATTTTTGATGCTTACCCTCTGGTAGACTACCATACCTATGGAAACTCACCATTTTTCTATAGGCAAATCAACTATATGTTTATATTAAATAGCTATGTTAGTCATTACCGGAGGGTACATTGCTTCGGATCGCGAATTCGTTGCCTGAACAGCGATTCAGTCCATCGCGCCATGGCCGTCTTTTCCCTCTTCGAGCGATTTCTGGTGCCGCCGCGGTCCGCAGAACTGTCGCCCTCCTCGGAAGTGGAGGCCACTGTAGCTAAGGTGGTGTATTAACTATGGTATTAGATGATATAACATATATAACATACAATATATTGTAATATACTAGAATCTTATCTAGAATTAATGCATTAATATCTATAGTTAGGTGGTGTGAGGTGATGTTGGGTTAATTTTTTGCAACTGATCAGTGGGGGAAGCACTGATCGTATGAGATTGTATGAGTAAAGATATTCTCCAAGACCGTTGTGGACGCATCATCCAAGAATACTCTTGCTTTATGGACCTCAGCTGATTTCACCACATTAGGACCACTAAGGAGTGGGAAGAACCTCTCATGCCACAAAGGGTCAGAAAGACCAAAAAGGAAACAAACGCACAGATTAATGATTAATGTGACCAAGGACCAAGGAACAATTATATCAACACATCAAAACAATAGTAAACATGACAATAGACTGTGCAAATCTCAAATTTGCTGTAGCTTTTTCATGCAGTAGGTCAAGTAAAAGCCATCCCCAGTACCATCAGACACTGGGTAGGTAATAGTCCCCGATGAATAATACATGACTTGACTTAACATTCCATTCATCAAGTAAATCAGCCAATATTGCATCAACGACATCATTTTCGTCAAATTTCGTCAACATCAATTCCATGATTTCAATTCAACATTACCTATTTCTGGTTAAACAAAAACAGGTTGCCAACTCATGATGCAGCAAACGCTAGCGCTGCCCCGTGTTATATGTTTCTTGGCTTACAGCCCAAATCGAAGTAGTTTGATATACATCTGCAACCACAGAATTCCCTACTGTAGTAGCAACGCAGCTAAGTATGGGACACCACTTTGTTAACAATATCTATACTGTAGCACCAAACCCTGCATTCCATGGGCGCCAAAAACAACTTCGGGTATGTCCACATGCCCGTACTCTCCAAATGAGTCGAAAATCACCAAGGTTTTGCAGTAAACTTTGGGTGATTTATGGTGTTTTTCTGGTGTTTTCTCTTGAATTTGTTGAGGAGCTCCACGCTCGCCTCACAGCTCTCGAGCTGCGCCTGGCGCCGTCGTTGTCGAAAACGCCGACGCCGCCTCCGGCGCTGCGGCGGGTGGCGGAGGCCCTGGAGCGGCTGGCCGAAGCGGAAGCGCAACCGAGGTGCCCAAAATTGGGGTGGCAGAAATGGAGGTTTCAGCGTTTCACCATGTTTCACCAAGCAATGTATGGAAATATCTATGGAAATATCACTTTTTTTCCAGTTCTTTTGCAGGGAGGATGGATGAGATTCATCACTTCTCTGTCGGTTTTAGGGATATAGTTTGTGATTTTTAGAGTTTTTGTGGTGTTTTATTGGTGGGTGTCTTCAAATGATAAGTCACTTACTGTGCTGTATATAGTACCTGCAGGATATATTTCTACAGCTACAAAATCCGCACACATATTTTGATTCCAAAACGTAAATTTCACTTACTGAGTAATTTAATGATCCTACACATTCACATAATTTCACCATCCTATCAAATGGGGATGGGTCAAAACCTTGTACCCCTTCTGTTCACATCAAAATAGCTGGGATCTATGGATGTTCATCCCACCTGGTAAATGGTATTTTCATAGGTATTGACCCATACCCAAATCAACAACGTTTCAGTCACTATTTTGTGCTGTAGATCACCTCCCACCGGGGCCCGCTGGACCAGGAGCTGCGATGACCGCGTGGATGAAATCAGCTGGCTCAGCCCTGATGCCACCAGCAGTGGCCCATCCACGCTGCGCAGCAAGGACACTCGGAGGCTTTTGGTCCCGCCATACTGTGTGAACCGTCCATGGTAGAAATCTCAGAACTTGGCCAGGTATTGTTTGACATTCATTTTATTCATATTTAGTGACCTCAAAATAGGTCGAACTCATTCGAACTCTACATGTTTGATGCTTCAACCCTCGTCAACATTCTTCAACCCCATATTCTTTTGATCAATCCCCTTTAGTTTGTGTCCAAATCCAACATGATTGCGGAAATCCACTACCATTTTTTACGGTTAAACCATGTCTAAACCATGTCTAAACTAAACCATGTCTAAAACCATGTCTAAATCATGTTTAAACCATCTTACATCATACATCACTATGTTAAATTCATTTACCCTCTGGTTATTTCACATAGCTATGGAACATATGGCCCATAGAAATATATAATTACTGTAGATGATCAACATGCTGATTTTACCAATTTTACCCAAACAAAATGGTGATTTTCCATGGCTACCTTAAATCACCAGAGGCTAAATCCCACATTTCTTGGGAGGACGGCGGCCACGGCCTGACGGCTGCGGGCTTCGGAGGTCCCTGGCTGCCGCGGCGCCTGGCTGGCGTGGAGCCTTTGGAGCGCCTTGGAATCCTTGGAATCCTTGGAAGGGGTGGATCTACGGAGGAAATCAACCAGCGATTTTTGGTTTGAGTCAATGGGATGATCATGGGATTTTACTGGTTTTTTTTCTGGATTTGAATGGGATTTCATAGACTTTCTAATAGGATTTGAATGAGATTTCTATGGGTTTCAATGGGATTTTGATGGGTTTTGATGGGATGTTATGTATCATTATCCAGCGGAAATAGTAATAAAACGACTTTTCTTTCTTTTCGGGGATTGCGATAATGAACCAAAAACAAACTATAAACGTAAAGCGTTTGGACACGTTAAACTTGCTTATGTTTACTTAGGGCCAACAGTTGAAGACTTAAAACTTGAAACACAGTTTCAAAAGCCTAAAGTCAGCAAAACAATGGGGGTTGATTCAAGGCAAAAAGACTTTGAAGATTATACCCAGGAAGAATTTCATCAGTTCTTGAAGGTCTATTCAAAGGCGTTGACTGTTGAAATTAGGTGTGGTCTACTCGTGGGCTTACCATATCATTTCGGAAAGCTTGTCGTTCGCCAGAATGAGTTTAGGCAGAACGCCTCGAAAGTTTAAAACCCGAGTTTTCTATTAGTTTCCAGCAGTCAAAACTTGAAGGTTTTGAAGGATTTGAGGCGCTCCGCTGCAAACAAACCTGTTGAGAAACCAGTTGGAACATTGTCGCCGCTGGAAGTGAGGCCAGACCCCTGGAAGGCGCACTGCCAGTGGCTGGTTGGCCAAAAAGAACTTTATAGTAGAATGCCAAAAACATGTTGTTATCACTGGAGCTTCAAGAACATGTTTCAGCTAATTGTCTTTTTCAACCACCAAAACTTGTTTTGAAACGGCATGGTTTTATATTCTTGCAGCCCGGAGCAGTGACTGGCAGGCCCTGGATGGATTGCTGCTGAGTCTGGAGATGTGTCGCCGCGACCGAGCGCGATACTTCGAGCAGGTCTTGGAGTGTAGGGAGCTGATCCTCACGAGCCTTGGCCGTGGTGAAGTGCAGCTGCAGCTGTTGGTTTTTGGGGCAAGTCAGCCTAGATTTGCGATGATTTTTCAGATACTGGTTATATAAAAAATATATTGGGGATCTATTGGGAACATGTTTCACCTTTTTGGGCCATCCTTAAAAATCCGAGTCAAAGCCTTTATCTGCACATTACTATACAAGAGTCTCGGCTGGATGCAAGTGATCCAGGAATCTTGGCTGCAAAGTGATCTTGCCAACAAAAGTTAGGACAGCTGGGCGAAGTGGTGGAAGCGCACCTGCCGAGAACCGCAGGAATCACGCCACACAGGTGCCTCCTGACTTGGAGAACCCCGGTTCCAAGAAAATATGGGCTCCCAGAATGCCAGCATTGGAACAGGTTTCCCAATAAAGAGGATAGTGTCTTGAAAGTCCAGACACGGCCACATGTGCAACCGCAGGCTGCCGCGTTCTCAGCACCCCGGCGCTCCGCTACCCCCCGCGGCCGCCTGCCGCCTCTGCCACCGCCGAAGCAACGGGGGTCGGCTGCGCCGCCAGCGCGACGATGGGATTTGTTTTGGCAGGACCTGCGCCCAAGGAAGTGGAAGGCTGCAAGAAAATGCAATCCTTGAACTTCATGGCTAGTACCCGGATATTTGATATTTGGGGGCTGGGATTAGTGGCTTCAAGAGCCCTTCTCCATGGCAGGAGCTCACCAGCAGCGACCCAGCCATCCTCTCCTTGGACCGCGGCCGGGGAAGCGACAGTCGCCCCTCGCCGCGTCAGGGCAGCCAGGGCAGCCAGGGCAACCAGGGTCGCGCGCCGCTGTCGGCGCGGAGTGAAGAGGGTTGGGAGAGCCACCGCAGCAGCAAGGCTGGGAACCAGAAATTACTGGTGGGGAAAAATTCCACCTGAGACAGCCTGAGATCTGAGATGAAACCCAACATTGGAATAACTTTAAATCACTGGCAGAGAGAGAGAGAGAGAGACTTAGAACAATAATCCACACCCATCTTCAATGACACTTCTCGGGTGCTGCATGGTGCAATCTTGCAATGTCGAAGTCCCGGATCCAAGCATATCATGCAGGATTCAGCAGGATTCTGGCGACTTGCAAGCTTGACCCCCAACAAATGAGACCAAACAAAACCTGAGCTTGTTTGACAAACTCACGCGAAATCGAGACAGGCAGATATACTGATATATCAAGCATCATCAACCATGGGGAAGAACAACTAAAGACGGTTGGGAATCATTAGATGTATGCAAATACTCCCCTCCCAGTTGCTGAGCTGTTGGCCATGGATACTCGTTCTTCGGTTCCCTGAAGCTGGGTTCGTCCCCATTGCCGTAAGTGGGTAGCCATGGCTACAAGGCGGTGTAGCCCAATTTTGTTTGGTGAACCCCAGTAACAATAGAGACTTTATACCTAGAATCTACCATACATCCTATCGTGGCATGCAGTCAAGAAGACACTTGGCTTAGTTTGTCGGTCGAAGACTTCGAAAAAAAAAGGAGCGGCACCTGCCAGGAAGCCATGGTGCAACATCTCCAACAGCGACGGGAGCTGGAAAGGCAGCAGATGGGAAGAGATCAGAGATAATCTCAAACTTAAACTCCTGATGTAATTGATACACACATAGTATATTATGTATATATATATATGTATGTATGTAGATGTATGTGGATACACCTATTTTATGATTCACTGGATCATTTCTTAATGCTGGTGTGAAGTTCTGGAGATATTCGATTCATCTCCAGATTTTTGATTCTCATCCAAAGTGGTCCAAGCAAAAAACAAGTTTTTGCACGCCCTCCCAACATATAGAAAAGTAGTTAAGTACAGTACAGTTTATCACTAAGCGGTTTAAGTTGAAATCACTATTTAGTGGGATTTCATTACTTGTTTCTTTTATTTTGGGTGGGGGTTGCCTAGTTCCCAGGGCAGCACAGAAACGGCACCACAAAATTGCCAGGCAGCTTTCGTTCTGGGAGGCGGAGACCTTGAAACTCTGCGAGCGCCAGGGGCTCAGTCCTTGGTTTGTTAATTAGGGGAGAGTACTCCACCAATAGGAATTCAACAGCCGTTTGGGGTTTATTAATCCATTACTCCAATTACTCCAATCTTTTGATCATGGCACGTATCCAGTTGCTTAGAAAACTCCTATCCCGATGATGATCTCCACTATATCCCATTAAATCACTAGACGTTGTTGGTGAATTTCCACCATAAGACATCATAAAGGCTTCCATTTATAGATCCCCCAGTTAGTAATGGTGGCATACAGTGGCAACACTGGCCACAGATTGCCGTTGCTCCTTCGCCTTTGCCCTCGCCGTGGCAGGCAATCGCCGGGCGGATGTGATGTTGAAGTGGGCGCAGCGCGTGCTTTGCGCGCGAGAGGAGTTGGAGGATGCCCCTGGGCTCAGCTATACCAAGCAGCTACCCAACCCAGATCTACCCAGGGTATCCAGGGCCGTTTTTTTTTTTGTTCTTCTCCATCCTCCATGGATTTCATGGGAAGATAACCAAATCACCGGGAAGCATTGAGGAAGTTTCATGAATTTCCATGGCTAGGTCGGGCTAGCGGCTACCAGAGGATATTTGAAAGGATCTGATGTCTCCCAAAGCATTAACTAACTTTAGTATGAGCACGCGGATGAGCAACGGAGTTGAGGAGAGAAGGATTTAGCACATGCTCCATCCACAATTACCGGGGGTTGAGTCATCCCAACTAGGTCTGACAATGTTCGAATGGGTTGCTACTACGCTTGAACTAAACAGGAAATTCCTACCAAGGATATTGACTTGCTGTAAATCACCACCATAGTTGGCCCAGAAAATGCATACGCCCATTGATACATAGGCGTTCTTCCAGTTGATAGAAGAGTTGGCTGATTCTGCCTTCATGGTGAGAGTAATCTGCTTTAAGCATCTTTAAGCGGCTTTTTCCGTTTCAAGGGAACCCTGCCAGAACGAGCTGCAAAGAAAACTAGTTGGCGGCCGTTGGTGGCTGCAAATATCCTTTTTGCTCTCCATGGCTCAAGATTCTAGCCCCTGAAACGGTGAAAGTGGATGAAAGTGGTAGGGTCACGCCAACCTGGACAAATAAACTCCCATCGATAAATTTGGATTGTCACCCACAGCAAGTGATTATCTCTAGTAAAAAGCACAAATCAATCCGCCCGATTCGACCGACATAGCCAAGAAGGCCCTTCCAGACCGTTGATTCCCCATTGCCCACAACCATCCAGGCCACTTTTCAGCTCCTCGCGCTGTACCCGGCCAAAGTTTGCCCCGACAACTCCAACAGGGAGATGCCGGCGCATGCACAGGGTGAAAAGGGGTAGGGCTTGGGCAATTTGGGACATGGGTCAAAGGTCGTGATAGGTGCTGTTGAACCCCCCTGTGGCAACATGTGACGACATGTGGCAACAGTTTCACTAGCATTCCTTGAGGTTGGGCATGCTGGGGTTGGGCCTGGCGAGTGGTGCTGATGACAAGCTGGATGAGGCAGGAGCCTAGAATAGCCTAGATCAAAGGGAAGGGCCATCAAAGGCCAGGGATGATAAGACCTGGATGCTTTTGGCACACGATGATCATGGGTGCAGAACAACTTGAACTGCGCGGTTCCGTGGCCCAGGGGCCCAAGCGGCCAAAGCTGCTGCTTTTTGAAGGCCACAAGTTGACCACGGATTATTTTTGAGATTTTTGAGTCATGCGTGGTGCTCGAAGCTCCTTTCACCATGTCCATCTCGGAGATTATGTAGTAACTAGCTGTCACATCCAATTCAAGGAGGACATACCTTGGAATCCATTTTTCCAGACTACTCCACTGGTTGGCAGCTTTTTTTGATTAATTAGCAGCTGCTTTAAACGTCGAAAAACGTCGGATGCCATGGTTTTGCCACTGCCCAGAACTGGGCTTCACCGGCCTCAAATCCCACCCAGCTGCCTTCACCCTGCTAACCGCCCCTGGGAGAGACACCTGGACGTGCCATCCTGCAGACGAGGCAGGGATAGGCTGCAGTTTGAGACTTCTCCGGCTGAACATTTCGGGTAATTTTCTGGTCATTTAGGGATGCTTCAATTCAAGATTCAAACATGTTCCAAAACTCGTTTGAAACATTTTCGGGAATTTTCTTGAGCCTTGGCTTGCCACTTTCATGACACCAACTCAGGGGTGAACTGGGCTCATCCGTACACCATATACCAGGAATGAAAGCCAAACATGTGACTCTTCAACTTCATTTTGCCTAATGTGTTTCCCATTCTTGTCCATTCTTGTGCCTTTAGTCAGGCAATCAATCGTTGCCCATGGAATCTTGGCCCTTCCAACCTCAGGCCTGCTGCCTCTGCTGGCCCTGCTGCCGTCCCTGGCTCCGTCCAAGCCCGCCTGGGCCAAGCCCGATGCCACGGCGCAGCGGCTGAAGCGAGTTCAGGTGCCACCTGTGAAGGCTACAGCGCCGGAGGTGTCGCCAGCGCGGCAGAGGGTGTGGCACCTTGGATCAATGGCCATTTCAGGATCCGATTCATTGGAGGTACCTACCATATATAAGGCCTATTTTTTAGGCCTATGTAAGGGAATATCCCCACAAAATATGGCCTTATATGGTACAGTACCTCCATTTTAGGATCCTGGAATTCCCAT
>Ga0126342_10011185_pt1 | contig 16037 bp, 18 predicted proteins | sample Cyp1metagenome_FD_92528 | JGI IMG/M metagenome (GOLD analysis project Ga0126342, IMG submission 92528) | Coral microbial communities from Lord Howe Island, Old Settlement Bay, Australia - Cyphastrea 1 metagenome | ecosystem: Host-associated > Invertebrates > Cnidaria > Coral ... | reverse complement strand
CGACTTTCCTACCTTTTCGCGCACCTGCATCTTCTTTCTTCTGATCTTTTCTCTTCTGACTCTTCTCCCTGCTGACTGCTTTTTCATCTCTCCATATTGTCGGAAGTTTGACTTCTAAACTTCTTTCGATAAACCAAGTTAAGCTGCTTGGAATTCAGTGAGAATCCAATATATGCCATGTGACATAATACAACATATTAAAAATTGCGTAGGTAATATTAGTCTAGTTAGAAAAGTTGGAAATGGTATATTCTGTTGGAATGAGCCGAGAAGGCAAGAAACTTTAAAGGTTGAACAATGTAGTGTAGCGCACTTCTGAGTAGAAAAGCCAGATAGGCTTGCTACTGCAGGTGCTGCGGAGGCACCCATCCCCACTGGCTTGAATGTGCCGGGCTCAGATCTTGAACGCTTCATTGGCCGGAACAGGGCTTACACTATCTTTTGCTTGACCTGCATGAAGTGCTGTGAGAGGTCTCTGGCCCCAGAAAGTGGGGACCGAGTGGGTACAACCAGCCTCATGGAAAAGCTGATCCACCTCAGGCCGTGTTGCCTCTTCCTAATCAGACATTGAACGCACTTCACGCGCATCACACATATCAGCCACATGGTGCTCGTTGCAGGCACCTGTGCAGGAAAAGCCAGCGGTGGCTCAAAGCGAGAGCTTCAGCCAAGCAGCAGACCTAGAGACATGACATGACATGACAGCTCACATCAGCTCACATTCCAGCCAAGTCTAGCTGATTTCAACCTGTAAAGCCAACATAATCTAAGTGGTGAATTTTCTGTGGGTTCTTCGAGTTTCAAGGTCCACCACTGATTCAGGGTCCACCGCTGATCGATGTTTGGGGCGCATTTTCAGGACCAAACCCATAAAAGACAACAGAGTCTGGGAGGATGGGACAGCGTGCTTTGTGACTGCAATGTGGCTTGTGATGGCTTGTGTGTGTGTGTAACATCTGAACAGATGTAAAACTTCTACTTTTGGTTATGTATACAAGCAGGAGGCACAGGTGTGACTCTGGTTCCTGTGCCAACGAAGACGGCCAGAAGTCACAGTGATACCAAAGGGAGACGTCCCTTTGACGTACCTGCAGTGTTTTATTCATTTGTTTTCGACTGTCGTGGCAAGGGGCTAAGCCGAGAACCCCAACAACAGAAATCTTGGTTTGACACGGTCGTCGCAATCTGAGATTTTCTTCGGCGTCAGGTTTAACCTTATTTGCACGGTTTTTTAAAGTCATGGCAAAGGGCTAAGCCGAGAACCCTGCAGTGAGTATTTTCTATTTTGGGGGACTTTGTCTGTGGCAGGGTTGACGTTCTCGGAATACTTTCAATTTATTCGCATTTTTCATCGAGGAGATCTACTTTAGGTCATTGTTTCTAATCCAATTGCATGTGAGGGGATTCAATTCCCAACGGATCACTTAAATGATCCATTCTTGTCTAGTGTGTGCTTGGCTTTTTTCGCGCGACAGGGTGCGCCTGATTTGTTACGCAGAAATGCAGCCGTCCTTTTATGTCCTTTTTGTCAAGAGATTTAAAACGTTCAGGAGTTCAGAGAAAGTCACAGAGTCGATTCTACTCGTTGTAAAGAAACGCCAGAGAGATGGCCTCTGCGCAGCATCCAAGTCCGATGTTTTTCTGGTGCGGCGAGCATAGCCTTCAAGCACACTGTTCCGTTTAATATCGCCGCAGTTCGAATAATTTCCTAGCTGGTTCTGTGCCTCCAAAGTCAAGTGTTTTGCAAGAGAGGAGGGTGTTGATTACAGCATACATATAAGTATACACCAACACGCACCCTTTATAAGGGTATATAATTTGATTTGTAAAACTTCTAAATGTTTTCCGGCCTGGGATGTTCTTACGGCTTTTTGCTTCTTGGCTTTTGTGGCTTGGCTTCTTGGTTTTTTCGGTTTCTTGGCTTCTTGGCTTCTTGTTTTTGCTTGGTGGTTTCTTGGCTTCTAGTCAGCATGCCACAACTTTTTTTAAAATAACAGTAATGGGAAGAAAAAACGGCAAGAATGCCATGAAAGACAAGATCCGGCATCAACCAACAAAAACAAGAGCATAATTCTTAGCCCCAGGCGTTGCAAAAAGACCAGCCAGATATTTCAGAGCCAAAATTCCGCAGATATCGGTTAAGCATCAGACATTCAACCTTCAATGCGTGGCACGCATTGGGCAAACAAACAAAGAGGGAAACGTTATCAGGCGTTGATGCTGAACAAATCAAAAAACATGCCAGGGAAATGCAAAGTCAACATTAAGCGGCAAAAACTGGGAGAAAACAATGTTAGCAACAGAACGCATGCTCCTTTTTCGTTTTGGGGAGGCGCCAATGTCTGGCGTGCATCTGCCACAAATCATATTTTTCCACACAAAATTAGAAACTGCTGCAAATGGCATGCCAATGAGAGATACAAACTCCAAAATCCCTGCAGGTAGGATGGAAACAAGAGATTCAAACTCCAAGCTGTTGCAAATACTCGTAGCATGGAAATGACGCGTTCAGGCTCTGAAATGTCGCTTTTGGCTTCTTGGCTGCTCAGGTTCCTGTGGCTGTATTGTGGCTCTATTGTGACTCATTGTGGTTTCTTGGATTGTTGGCTTCATCGTGGCGTCTTGGCGTTTTCTGTAAAAATATCCGTTCCAGCCAAAAGAGTCACAACAACGCAACAGCAGTAGCAACAACAAGCAGCAGCAGTATCAGCAGCAACAGCAGCAACAGCAGCAACAGCCGGAGCCAAACAGCTTCGCAGGACAACAGTGATAACAAGAACAGAAAAGACAAGAAGTATCACAAGAAGATAAACCATTGCTGTCAAACGACACTTGCACTTCTCCATGCGAGAGTACTGCTACCAAATCATTGTTTTATCTATCAATTGAAAGGAAGTTTCGTAGAGGAACTCCGAGGTAGGGATTGGTTTTCACCACCTCTTGCAACCTCACATGACCTCAACCTCGCATTCACCCAACTTCACATCCACTCAACTTCACATCCACGCAGCCTCACCATTACTTCAGCATCACATTCACTTAACCTCACATGACCTTAACCTCACATCTTCTCAACATCACCTTCACAAAAGCAGCCGCGGTAAAGGGAACATAGCATAGCCTCAGCTTAGCCAGCTTGAAACCGCAACTTTGACTGTGTTAGACCAACAAAGTAGAAGTAATTCATGTTGCAATCGGGATTGCTTCATGGCAGCTTCAGACGCATTCAGTCTTTGATGCCACAACGTGCCAAGGTTCATCAAACAAATCAGAAGCCTGCGCCGAAAGCTGAACCTCCAGTGGCTTGCCTAAGTACTACTTCAGAGACAAGATTCCAACTCTCAGACCGTCAAAAACCCAAAAGGGATTTGTGATATCTGTGTCAAAAGTCAGGCAATGAATGAAAAGCAGAAAATGGCTGCAGCTTTGTTCAGCGGGCTTGGCAGTGCGGGCGCTACGAGTACTACAAGTGCTGCCCCTCCTTCAGCTCCCAAAGCTCAAGCCGTGGCTCGACTGGGTCCTTTCTCTGACGAACTAGATTGCGTTGCGCAATCGTGACGCGTAAGTCTTGTGTTTGCTTTTTGGGGGAGGAACTGGGGTTTGGGGGTCTTTGCGAGTTGGAGCCCTTTGGCCTCTAGATCATTGAGTTTCAGGTGCCATTGGAGGTGGATGCATGAAGCTCATGAAGCTGCATAAGACTGCAGTCTGTGCAAACTGAATATAAGCAGGCGGTGCTAGTCATGTAGGTTTCAGCTGTGAAAGCGTAGCGTCACAGTGGACAGCAATGGAGCTTCACGGAGTGTCAGGTACACGCAAGGTCCTTTGTTGATCTTTTGACGGGTGCAATTATGTTCGTGGTCAAAAACAGGTGTCAGAATCCTGTCTACAGAGAGACAGTAGGAAAATGAGTGCGTCAATTGACCTAGGGGTGGGTGCAACGTGCAAATAGCCAGGATATTTCCAGTCATGGAATGGCCGTATACATAAGTATTCATGCAAACCAAATGAGAGAAATACAAAATACTGTAATTGTAATTGTGGTATTTTCGTTCAGCCCAAACGCTCCCGGCCCTTTTCGGGATATCGGTCTGCCGGTTTCTTTCAAGGTTTATGGCTATGCTTTTAAGATAGTTTCTGGCGCGCCAGGCATAATGAGTGGTTATGCGAGATAGGAAATCAATTGCTTGTCAGAAGGCGGAATGACTGAGGCAGCATTGTTGAACTGACTGAATGCCTGGATGGTTGACAGGCTGGATGATTGAGTGGCCGCGCGGGCCAGCGCAACTTTGTATGAATGACTGACGGGTGAAGAAGTGACTAAGCTATTTCTTCCCTCAGCATTTTTTCTGAGGCCACCCTCCTCTGAGCCACTCCTTCTCTGACCAGGCTCTGATTCTTTGGGCCTCCTCTCTGGACTGCCTCTCAGAGCGACCTCATCTTTCTCCTGAGCCGTCTCTCTTCAGATGCTTCATGCACTCGTCTTCACTGCATTCCACACTAGCAGTGTGCAGCCAGCACTACCAGCACGCTTCGCGCACCGCTTCCAATTTGCTTTGCAACTCTTGTTTGCGTTTCAGAATAGAATCGCGCTGGGAGCGGTACCCTGATACTCTCTGGGTAGCCGTTCCAAGTTACGAGGCGTTTAGCAATCCTGCATTGCGTTCGGTGATAGCAGGACGCAAGAACAGCCCCTGACATGCAATTAGTGGCCTGAAATTTCATTGCCCCACAGCAGCAACAAAACCAAATTTTTCGCGCCCCAACCCCACTTCGGATTTTGCTACTCTGACCATGTGCAGGGACCAAGGAGAAGCAAGCCTTGCGCACATTGGTAGAGGATCAAGTCGCAAAACTGTGGCAGCACAGGCCGTCCTGTAGCGACCCTGAGAGGCAGAATGTCGCTCCAGAAACTTTCAAAAACAGCCTTTTGCGGACTTGATCAGTGTCACCCTGGCCCAACAAGTCAATTAGCTAGTGAATTAACACATGAACTGGCAACATGCGCTCCTTGGGTTAAGTTTAGTGAGTGGTTGAGTTGGCGGGTGAAGGTTGCTGGCCTATTGCTATATACAGCAGTATTCGTAATCCAGAAGTGTCTCATCTAAACTTAACCTGTTGCAGCTTCGTTTTTTCTGTGTGCTTCACACATCGTGATACCATAAAACGGAAAAAAAAGCAATCTTCCAACCGCCTGCAACTACCGCTCTTCCCAAGTAGCCAACTGAGAGGCGACGGGCAAAGTGAGGTTGCGGGTACTGTTGCTTTCAATTGTTTCCAGGATGCTCATTGCAAACTGCATTTTAGGAAGGGTATGAAAGTATGCATTGACGGTTTACACCACAAGGCAGACAATATGGTGACTATTTAAGAGGGGGGGAATCAGCAAACGCTTGTCATTGGTCGAATGTCTTGTGAAGGTTCGGACGCAGCCACGCGAGAAAGTGGCTTTGTCGCACTATTCAGCGTTTCTTTCACTGTTGATTGGCTGCTTTGTTCGAAACTTCCCTAATGAAGAGATCCGAAGAAGCAATTTCACACGCAGGGTTTCACGGTTTCCCGATTTTCCAAGGTACTGGAAGCGCCAGCAGTGCCAGCTTCATCTCCTGTGGATCTGTTGGATTTGGATGATGGCGCCAGTCCTCCAGTTGCTCCGATCTCGCAGTCTCCATCACCCAGCGCCCCGAGTGGTGACATGCTTTTATTGGACATGGTTCGAAGCCCAGAGATCTCAGGTCTGACCACAAAAGGGAAAAAAGACACAGCAAGAGGAATACACCATTTTAAGATTTTAAGTCATTTTAAATGATTCGGCTGGAAATGCCTTCCTTTTGTCTTGTGTGACTATTTGTGACTATCATTGTTCATGTGGTTGACTTCATCTCTTGTCGCTTCAGTGCCTGTTGCAAGTTCCACAGCGAAGGGCCAAAGCGCCAACGCTGAATCTCACCATGATGTCTTTTGATGTCTTTTGACGTGTTTTCATTTTGTTTTCATTCTGTTTTTGTTGAGTTTCGCAGGAGGAGTCTGGCCCAGCCCAGCCTTTGTCTGTTGGTGTCCCAGTCAAGGGGACAGTTGTTTAGCAATATTGTCCGTGTGCAAGTTGCCCTTGTCACAACAAAAATAAGATATTTGCATTCCAAATCGTTGCTTGAGCACTTGCCCGGTTGAACTTATCGCACCAGACATTGCAGAAAACTATGTAGCTTGCCTGGTATAGCACAACACGATTGAGCTTTTTAGCATCAATGGTCTGAGGAGACCAAGTCGCCCATGATCCCCAAGCTATTGCCGCATGCGGTTGAAGAAAAGTTCACATGGATTAACCGTGCGTTTATGTTGTTTTTATCTTTTTACTTTTCATCTTTTCGCCCTGCATGCTCTGGCAGTAAATAGATGCGCCTTTCTAGGTGCCGGCAGTCCAACCACAGCCGGTCCAGCCACCTCAGTTGCTGGGCCCGCTGCAGGCTACGGCCTTAGGGCTTTTCGTGTCACCAGCGTTAGGCATTGTGATTGCTTTGTTACCAGATGTCATTAGTGTCATGCCAGTGAGCAGCCACTGTCACCCTTCCTTCTCCTCCGTGCAAACTTTGAGGTTACAACTGCTCAAGTGGCGACCATGTGGCCTCAGCTGGCTTCTGAACGAGTCGCGCAGATACACACTTCCTTAGGAGACTTGCCTGTGCATGTGCTATCAAGAAGTATATATTTTCCCAAGCATCAAAGCCGCATATGCATGACTCTGCATGAGTCCAATACACCTAACCCCACGCTTATTTCTCCACGCCCCTCGTTGTACTACCATATTGGCTAGATACCAGCTTCATCTGAAACAGAGTATCATGCTGAATGATACTGCCTACTACAATCTACGACACACATCCTTCATTCCACCGTTGCCGGCCCCTGCACCCCACCCACCCACCCATCCATCCATCCATCCATCCATCCGTCCGTCCATACAGACGAAGGGTACAGACAGACAGAAAGACGGACGGACAGGCAGACGGAGGGGACAGACACAAAGACGGGCAAAGACACTCACACCAACGCGCACATAGATACAGACCCACGTTCATAAATCCTATACGTCCTTACATGCGTATATTATACACACATCACATTACAGCACACTACACACAATACACCGCACTGAGCCAACTCACAATATGTCACATTAACACTAACTCGTATTACATCACATTACCTTACAGCACACCACCCCACATTCCATTCCATTACATCACATCATATCACTTCACTTCACTTCACATCGCAAGCATGACTACACGCATTGTCTACTCTATATTGCACATGACATGAAATCACATTCCACTGGAGCATGCTTCAGGTAGTTACTGTATGTATCTAATTAGGTATGGCCTCATACACATATTTGCATAATATAACATATATATATATATGTTTGATTATGTTTGTATGTATGCTGTATGTGTATAGTATATACATTATATACATGAAGAGGATTCGTTGAACATGTCTTGCATGAAGCCATAGATCTGGAACATATTTGCATTTTTTCAGGTGCAGATATCCGTGCACATGATGTTTTGCATCATCAAAATTCAATTTTCTATGCGTTGCTTATTGAACAGCCTTCGGCATTCCGCCGGCCCTCTGGCCATTGGCCAACAGGCCCAAAGCCGGGGTTTTGTAAAGCCGGTTGGTGTAAAAGGTTGGTTTGATGATGATGATCGGGATAATGCTGATGATGAGGCGGAGGAGGATGATGACGATGACTATCGAGATGAGGATGTTGTGACGATGTAAATAATGTGAGTTCGCTTGAGAAAAGAGACGAGACGAGACTAGACGACACGACACTAACCAGACGAAAATAGACTAGACTAGGCTATAATTGTCATTGGTTCACGGGTTGGAGCCGGTCCTGGCTCAGGTGCGAGGGAAAAGTTTGTTGCACCGGTGCATGCTTTCAGTGGTAGCGGAGCCCCGAAGAAGTGGGCCTGTAGTGTCAGGTGCCTCACCTGGCTGAGCCATGGCGGGTCTCGCACCTGCGCCAGCTAGCTCAAGCGAGGAGCTAGTGGACGTGGTGCAGGCTGTGGAGAGTGCCCCGGACACGGACGAGCTTCCGTTGCCTCTATTTGGAGGAGTACGACGAGGGCATCCTCCTGAACTTCATGAAGGCAGAGCAGCAGCTACGAGGACGAGGCAGCCTACTCCCGAGTTGGTTAGGACTTTGGGTGGGAGTAGGCCTCGAACCCTGTCTGGGGAGTTAGCTGGCGACTCTGGCATGTAAATGACCCCAATGGAAGACCCATGGATGCGAGATGATCTCTTCCAAAAGGTTCGGGGTGAAGGCACGCGGATTGAAACAATCTCAAGGTGGTCACTATTTGCTTCCCATTGATCAGTTTTCAGACAGTTTGAGTGTTCCTGCAGATTTACATGTACCTTCTCACTTGGAAGTGATGCCGTTGCGTTGCAGTGGTTCTGGCGCGCTCCCAGCCAGTCAGTCTATGACGGCTCTTGTCCTGGAGGCAACTCCACATGCCGGGCTGAGCGTCGGCGGCGGCATCGGGGCAATCAACGCTCGAGAGCCCATGGGAGAACGTGGGCATGGAGCCCGAGGAAACCGACGAGGAGGAGATGGTGGCCGACTCGAAGAGTCCTCCCAAGAGACTCAAGGCCAAGACTATGTCTTTGAAGAGGCCTCCAAACGCCGGTGTCACAAGTTTCTTTGGCGGCCATGCAGGTGCAGATGGCCACGATGCAGGATATGTGCCAGCAGATGCAGGAGATGCTGGTGAAGGAGCAGACATCGCAGGAAGCGCAAATCGGGACAGACCACATCGATGGGCGAGAAGAAGAAGAAGGAGAACAAGCCCAACAAGCATGCAGCACTCACGGGCAGCGAGGCACCTTTCCCTTCGCTCTCCCGGATGTTCTCCATGGACGCGACCTTCAACGTGGCCAAGAGTGTGTACGCACAGAGCGTGACGTACAAATGGAAGATCCTTCTGTTGATGTTGCGTCTGAAGAAGGCGGTGGAAAAAGACCCAGGCCGACGTTGGAAGAGGAACTACTGGTGGCTCATGCACATGGAAGGCCGACATCTGGCCAGCCTTTGGGGTCATCTAGGGTCGGCCAGGCAGCTGTGTTTCAACCCCAAGATCTACTACCTGGCGGAAGGCGACAAGGTGGACAGACAGGGACGACCCAGAGAGAGTTGAAGGATGAGCTGATGGACCCAAATGCACCGACACCGCAAGAACAGATTCGTAGAGCTGAAGATGGCGTGGATGTGGTGCAGAGCGATGGACTATCTCATGGAGCCCTTCCTGGAACTCTATCAATATCCTGGAGTCCTTCATCCTTCGGAGGTATATCAACCTGTCGATCCACGGCTACCCGGTGACGGTCATGGGGCGATGCATCAAGAACTACCTGCACACGGACCTTCTGATGTACCATGCGGTGAGCCTCAGAAGGTGGAACGTGCATGACGGTGGAGAGCGCCTGAAGATCACATTGAACAGAAGACCAGAACGATCAGACAAGGCGTCGAAAGGGCCCTGAGGACGCACAAGAAGATCTATGAGGTGTCCCAGATGAAAGGACGATCCTTGTCCCTCCTGGAGGTCTTCGCTGGAAAAGCCAACTTGTGGGAGCTGGCAGAACGCTCAGGTCGCTGGAGGGTACTTTTTGCACAGGACAAGCTCTATGGTTTGGATCTATTGAACCCCGAGCACATGGAGATGATGAAGGACGTCATCAGGACGCAGGAGCCAGATGTGGCGACCCTAGCACAGCCCTGTGGGCCCTGGAGTTCTTGGCAGAGAATGCGAAAAAGCGGCGGGAGCATCTACCCTTTTGGGAATTTGTGCTTTGGGGTTGGTCATTTCAGACTGCAAGAGGAGCGCTGGCTGTACTGGAGCAACCCAAGCAGAGCGAGGCCTTGAATACCCGGCCTATGGAAGCACGAGAAGTGGTGCATGAGAAAACGGTGGACCTGTGTCAGTTGGGTCTCAAAGATCGAATTCCTGGAGAACCACACAAGAAACCGACTGTGGTGCAGATGAATCATCCCGTCATTGAGACACCAGCCTTTTCAGAAAAGAGGTGCAGTTGCGCTCCCAGAGCTCATCAACCGATTGAGGGATCAGTGGCATTGACGGATCCATTGACGGGAACTTGGAGGTCTGTGAAGCGATCAGCATTGGCTTCAGAATGGACCCCACAATCTTGTGGCTGGCTATTGGATGGATTGCAACGTGCTTTGGATGAGACTTCGATCCCTGACGAGGACTTCTACCAGCCGGTCAAACAATTGCACCGTCGCAATCCACCCAACCGGTTTTTTGAAACGGTACCAGTGGAGGTTGAAGCCACACCAGAAGGACAGCTTCGACAACACATGCAGATCAACGACTACGGTACGCGCTACGACTACATCCACTTTGACTCCGAGGCGGCCTTGCTCAACAAGACAGTGCGGTCCACGATGGCACATCTTCATGTCGCCTTGGGACATGTGTCGAACGATAAGCTCAAGCGCATGTTGTTGATGAATGGCGCAAAACCAGAAAAATTGTGGGCAGTGGACCATCTTCAATTTCAGATCTGCAATCAAGTGCGATCTCCCGCAGCGACGCCAAAGGGAACGCCAGACCTATGTCTTTCAATGAGCGCATCCTGGCGGATTCATTCTACATTTGGGATGCGGCTGGGGGAGAAGTTTTGCGTGACTCATGTTCTGGATGCCTTTTCCTTGTATCAAGTTGCAGTGGCGGCCAAAGACCCTTCATCCGAGCTTACTACAAATTTGTTGAGGGATCGCTGGATTGGAGTGTTTGGGCCGCCGGCAGTGCTCATGACAGATCAAGGCAGTGAGTTCAAGGGCACTGTCGAGCCACTACTGCAAACATTTGCAATTTTCCATGAAATATTTCCCCCAACAGCCCCATGTCACTGGCAGAACGACATGGTGCAGTTTGAAGTTCATTTTGATGAAGATGACGAAGGAGCTGGTCTTTGGCAAGGACACGAGCATTCGGACCAATTTGATGGATGCGATGGCGGGCCAGTTTCAGTTTCAACTGGCAAGACCGGAGGAGGCTTTTCATCGTGCTGCACAAATGAGGAGAGCAGCCAGCGATGCCTTTCAATGGATGGAAGCAACAGATGCATTGAAGAGGGTAGCAGGATCACGGGCCAGATTGCCGAAGTTGGAGTTGCTGACACAAGGAGCACAGGTGATGTTTTGGGAACCTCCGGCTCATAGGAAGGGGCTTTCCAGGAGACATGGGGCAATCAAGAGAGTTTGGGTGCGTTATAGGAACAAGCTCAAGGGCATGCCGTTGGAATTTGTGAGGATGACGGTGGCGGAGGAACAAGAGGCAGCCCAAATTGCAAAAGCGGCACTCGAGGAGCTTGAGGAACAAATACGCACAGGAAGGGCGAATGCCGAAAAGGTGAGCTCTTCATCGTCCTCGTCGTCTTCGACCAGTTCAGACGAGGAAAAGAATGACAAGAACCTGCAGAAGAAGAAGGGCAAGAAGCCGACTTCGAGCAGCCAAGATGCTCCGATAGAAGAGCAGCAGGTTTGGGAATTCAGCGATGAAGAGCTGGAGGCCCCTGACCCGATACCGGAGCAGCAGGTCCGACAATCCGCATCATGCCTGGACGATCTCCCTATGGCATTGCACCGAAAGAATGCCTCTGGCCTGCCCGGCCCTTCGAGACCACAAAAGAAGGCACGCGCAGAAAAAGGAGCTCAACCAGGAAAAATCCAGCACTTCGACCCTTTGTGGAGAAGCGGGCTACGTTTGATGCGGCCATGAAGAAGACGGAGAAGCATTTCAAGGCCATGAAAGATCGTTTGGAGCCGAAGCCTTTCAATGTGGTTTTGCCGACCCAGATAGGGTCCAGCAACCCGGAATTGGTGCCACTACCGGTGAAGCCCGCCGGACCACTGTATTTCAACACGCACCGCTTCAAGATACCCATTGAAGAGCCGGATGTGGATCAGGAGCTCATGGACGCCTTGGCCGTTGACTTGGACATGGACGTGTTCAATCATTTGAATGTAAGAGCTCCTGAAGACTTGCGAAGATATGCAGTGGAAGATATGCCTGAAGGGCGCCATGTTTCCATGACACGGCAAGTACCACACCTGGTGAGAACAGGTACGAACGTGGTGCGATCACATGCTATGCCGCCGACTCCCTCTACGAGATCTCGTTTGCCCGTGCCTCTCACAGGGATGCAACATGATGTTAGGAGACGTCTCAGGAAGCCACGGGCTCAGAGGTTGATCTTGAAGCGACAAATGATGATACCTGCGCCCACCACGGACTATTGGGTGGTGACAGATGAAGATCAGGAGCTTTGTCGAGTACATGTGGTGCCTCGACGATGCCTATATGACCCTTGTTCGTCTTCACCGTTGCAACAGGATCAGAACGCCACGCTTCCGAAGGCATTACACAAGATTGGCTGACTGGGGTGAGGGCGACACAGGCCTTTTTCTTGCACAACCCAATTGCCCGTGCAGATCGTCTACGAGCAGAGGCTTCACATGTGTTGGTGCCGGAATATCCTGGAGATCCAGATCCTAGATTGAAGGAGTTCATCCTGGACAACATCAAGTGGCACCATTGGAACCCTCAAGTTGATTTACAAGATCTGTGGCAAGGCATCACAAGGCTTGAGAGCAGGAAACCAGGCACAGACGAACAGTCCTCGACCCTGGTGACATGGTTGGAAGGCAGGTGGCTTGCCGAAGATCCATGGCGAGTTAGGGAGTCATTGGCGATGGAATACATGGGCACGCGAGAAATGACAGGATGGCCAAATGCGACATTGATGTCGCAACGACTGTGCCGAGTACACACGGCTGAGATCCAGGAGATTGTACAGTTTTTGCAAGACGCACAGAATCAGTCGTTTAAGACACAATTCGACCTGATGGACATCTTTCTTTACCTTCGTGAACTACAATGAGATCAAGCAGGTGAAGCCGATGCAGATGCACAAAGGCATCACTGAACTCACACATCTTCCAGAGGAGGTGGTGGACGTCACACGCCCTGAGACTGGGAAGGTGCGATTGGAGCTCAAGTGGAACGACTTAACGATCAGATGGCAAGAGGCATTCGAAGAACCAATTTTGGATGCCCTCAGGATCTACTTCGAGCATGATGCACTGGCACCGGTGATGGAGGATGATGTGGTGGACTCCATAGAAGTTTTGCCGTCGTGCTTTGTCCTGGTCAACAAATCAGATCCAAGAAATCTTCACCCGTCTGATGACCAGTTGGAAGGCGCAAAGCTGAAAGCAAGATTGGTTATTGCCGGTCACAAGGACCAAAAGGCCGGCAAATATGCAACAGAATCCCACAGCATCCTTACTGGCCCACAAATTGCTTTGCTTCCCGTGTGGCACTATGAGATGTACTTTGCGGACATCAGTGCAGCCTGAAGGAAGACGAGTTTTCATTCAGAGCCCACGGAGCTATCCACATTTTGTCAGGAAATTCCTGCTCACGCAATTGCCCAAAAAGGAGCCAGAACCAACATATTCAGGATGAAGAAGGGCGGATTTGGCTTGTCGGAGAGTCCCCGACTTTGGTACCAGAGATTCAAACGTGGTGCTGAATCAATTGGTGGACGGGAGATGGCCCTATGCCCTGGCGTTTTTGGTTTCTTTGTGGATGCGCAGGAGCGACCTCGAGCACTACTGGCAGTTCATGTGGACGATGTGAGGTTGGTGGTAGACCCGGAGGCGAAGGAGGAGATCAAGGGCAAGTTGGATTCATTGTTCAGTTTCGGGGATTGGCAGAAACCCGAGCAATGCACAAAGTTTCGCGGAAGATATGAAAGACAACTGCCTGAAGGTGCAGTACATCTACAGATGGATGAATATGCTGAACGACTTCTTGATCCTCCACTACGGCTTCCTGGACAACGTCATCCCCTCCAGCCAAATGAAAAGAAATGGATGGGGCACCATTTGCGGCCAGCTCAATTGGATGGCAAGACAATGTCGGGCAGACCTATCCTTTGGAGTGTCCAGGGTACAACAACTTGCAGGAGTAGATGACCCTGGAGCGCTGACGGAGCTCAAGATCCTTGTGGAGCGGGCCAAGATCAGCGCGACGATCAAGTATGAGAACCTTGGATGCGATCTACGACGAATCTACGACAGATGGTTGTGATCGCAGCGTCGGATGCGTCCTTTGCAGGTATGCCCCGTGGTAGATCACAGGGCGGATGTGTGGTGTCCATGGCCAATCCGGCCCTATGGCATTCTGGCCTGCTGAAGCGCGTGGTCAGATCCAGCCTTGCAGCCGAAATCAGTCAAGCAGCGTTGTCTCTGGAGGAAGGGGATTCCTGCCGAGCTCTTCTGGCAGAGATGGCGCTGAAGACTTTTAGTCTAGCTGGTTGGCTGCCTGCCGTATCCATCTGGCGGCTGATTTTGGTCCTGGATTCCCGCACGGGATATGACCTGCTGAATGGCACAGCATTGGGGGAAGACAAAAGATTAGCGATAGACATCGCTGCAACGAAGCAAGCATTGCAAGAGGACGGCGCGGAGCGCATGGTGCGATGGGTGCCTGGTGAAGAATTGATCGCCGACGACCTCACGAAGCTGACTGGGAATGTGAAGCTCATGCAGGTGCTGGCGGCGACGTGGGCACTCAAGGACACCGAGTCCGCGCGAAAGCTGCGACAAGATGCAGCAGCACGTAAGCGTGCATACCGACAAAGGCTGTCGGCTGACCGGGCTGCAGCTGAATCACAGCGAACCCGGTGAACACAACCTCGAAAAGGGGTTAGTGTCATTGGTTCACGGATTGGAGCCGGTCCTGGCTCAGGTGCGAGGGAAAAGTTTGTTGCACCGGTGCGTGCTTTCAATATAATAGACCATTAGACTATACTAGACTATAGTCTAGAGTCTCTAGGGGAGGTGGGAGGGGGCAGCCAAATGGAAAATCCGTCGAAGAGGAACATTAGCCTAAGCTCTAGTTGAGCTAAAGATGTATCAGAAGAACATCCACAAAACACGCCGGGAGGCCGGCGGATTTTTAGCCCACAACTATGAATGATTTTGCGGCCAATGTCTCAAACCGTTGATCTCGCTTGACCCCGCCGTTTTCCTGCAAACGCCCTTTCAAGGAAATCTTCTGCATGTCGGCAATTTTTCTCCCTTCCTCCCCAACTGCGTGTCCTCTCTGAAGGGTTCATGTTTCGCTAGTTGTTCCCACCACGATACTTGAACAATTCATACTTGCTGTGGATCAAAAGGTTGGAGACAGGTTGGACACATCACATAGGTAAATCGATCCTCGTGTATTATTCGGTGTGTCAGGAAGTTGTCAAGAGATGATGTTCAGACTGCAAAATGCAGTGAATGTCAGTCCTGTGGAGATTATTGGCCAGGCCCCCAGATGGAATTTCAATTTATTCGAGGTGTTTCACAGCAGATCAGGCTGATTGACCTGACTAGCTTTATAAGATTCTTACTGCTACAGTCTGAGACCATCAAAAATTATTATTTTTTCATTTTCATTTTCATTATATATCATTTTCATTATCGTTTTTTTCATTTTATCTTCATTTTTTTCATTTTTGTTCATCACCTTTTGCCATCAAACTTCATTTTTTTCATTTGCAACTTCATTTTTTTTCACTTGCAACTTCATTTTTTTCATTTTCTTTTGTTTTTGATGGTTTTCCATTGTTTTCCATTGTTTTTCATGGCTTTCCTGGATTTCAGGTGCCACGGGCAAGGAAAATGAAAAAAACAATGATAAAAAAATGATAAAAAAAAATGAAAAAAAGGAAAATTTCCGCGAGTTTTTGAAGATTTCCTGGTTTGGAGTGAGAATCTGCAACTTTGAGTCCAAATTTTCTTTTTTTTTTCATTTGCAACTTCATTTTTTTTCATTTTCCCTTGTTTTTTTGATGGTTTTCGATTGTTTTTCATGGCTTTCCTGGATTTCAGGTGCCACGGGCAAGGAAAATGAAAAAAAAATGATAAAAAAAATAAAAAAAAT
>Ga0126342_10011184_pt1 | contig 16039 bp, 15 predicted proteins | sample Cyp1metagenome_FD_92528 | JGI IMG/M metagenome (GOLD analysis project Ga0126342, IMG submission 92528) | Coral microbial communities from Lord Howe Island, Old Settlement Bay, Australia - Cyphastrea 1 metagenome | ecosystem: Host-associated > Invertebrates > Cnidaria > Coral ... | reverse complement strand
GCTTCTTATTCTTTTGTTATGTATTGTGAGATCACGCACCACCCTTCATCATAGTCAATTCCATCAAGTATAGATCGCGCACCACCCTTCATCATAGTAAAAGTCATTCGTAACTCGGAAGTAGTGCTTCCCAACTTCCTTTGATTACCAAGCATTTTGCGTGGAGGAAAAAAGGAAATCCCATATTGATATAGGACCAACATATAAGAGAATTGCGAACCCCCAAAAATCGGGGATACTCCAAAAACGCTATTTTTTCGCAGAGAAACTGATGATAAACCGCCGGATCTGGGGTCTCGAATGTTCCATGTTTCAGTCTAAGGGATCCCCCCACAGCTGGAAAGAATCAGTGAGTTGAACGCATTGGTTCTTTGACATCTTGGAGTTCTTTGCTCGCCACAGAACCTCACTGCGGCCTACCATGCGGCCTACCATGCGGCCAGTAAATGCATGCGGCCTACCATGCAGCCTGTAAATGCACGCGGTCGACCGTGCGAAAGACTCAGTGCACGGGGTGCCGAAAGGCACTTAACGGGTTTGTTCCGTGTCCCGCAGGGGCAGGATGATAGTATTTAGCATCAGACAGACGAGCTGCGTGCTGTGAAGAAATGGAGCTGCTTCCCATATCCGCCAAGCACTTTTTGGAAGATGCTAACTAGAAAAAAAACTGAGCTGCTAAAACTCTCTTCATTTCTTTCATGTGGTCGCTGGTCGAAGATTAATCTCTGCTATCCATGTCCTCGCCGTATATATAGATGGAAAACCAATTTAAAATCATGAGCTGATCTACGGTAGTAGATATTGGTCACAATTTCGAATATAAGTTCCCATAAAATCCCGTAATGATGTTGACTGTTCCAAAACCACCCACATCCATGCTGTACAAGTCCGCCATGTAAGGGCAATGTCGATCCATTCTGGGCAGCAGTTGAGAAATGGGATGATGACAACTACCGATCCCAGCATGCTGGGTGATTCTCAAAAGTTAAACGGGGATGGATCAAAACCTACTTGGATGGGATAAACATCCATTCACCAGGATGGGTTTTGACCCAATATCAAATGGACAAGAGTGCCCACTCGTGACCTGGTTTGTGTTCAGACCTCATTGGTCTCAAAAATGTGTCCTACATTCAGATGCTGTGACCTCCGATAGCGGACAGTATGACTATCTATAGATCAAATGCAACACAGATAAGTTGACTCCAAAAGTCCATAGATCATATAGAATCATATAGATCCATCAGATAGTTTCCCAATCACCAAAAGTGTTGGTTTGTTTCTGCAGTTCCAAATTGGATCAGTGATTCCATGATCTTTCGCAAGGAGATGACCACAACACAAAGGCAGCACATTCTGGGTGGTGGTGCTACGGGATGCTGAGCTCATGGCACCAATATGGCGGATGTACTGGGATAGAATAGTATGTACTGATATAGAATCCCCATTCATATGCTGATTGGTGGTGACTTTGATAGAGGATGATAGAGGTACCGGTTGGTGACTGGAACCATGGAATTTTTGATGACTTTCCAGAAACAGTTGGGAATGTCATCATCCCAACTGACGAAGTCCATCATTTTTCAGAGGGGTAGGTATACCACCAACCAGATATTAAACACCCCCCAAAAACCATGGTTTAGTCGGAGGATTTACACATAATTGGGACCATTTAGGAGGTGTTTAATATGAACGGAGGGTGAGATTAGTTGGTATTTGGCTCCCATCAAGCCCATTAACCCCATTAACAAGATGGAACTGTTGTGAAATTGACAATGAACGGTTTAGATTGGGCTGATTGAATCATCAAAAGTGAGAAGTGATGCTTGATTGATAATGAATTGGCTCCAAGGTGTCATAGAAAGTCATTGGTGATATATGATATTATTTGACGAGCAAAGTGTCTACGGCTAGCCATTTGCCGTGCACAAGTCATTGGTGTCTTATGACTCTTTTTGCCGTGGTAACCCTGACCACGTCTTGGTTGATGCTTCGATGTTGTTCCTTGGCAGTGAACGCACCAGTCAACGTGGTTTGGTGTACGTCATCATTTAATGAATCTGAAAGACACCAATAATAAGTTGTCATCATCCTCGAATAAATAATACATATATATATATGTGTAATTAGTAAATTTGTCAGCATCCGAGAGTAGCTTTACAAAAAAAAACACTATACTTCTTTGCCAGTGAGTACAACAAACAACTGGCAACCCTATATGCCTCTCTGCCTTCAAGCTGAAAGGGTGGGAGTTTCGGAACGCCCATCCGTCTTGTTGGCTGATATCCCCATTTTTAGCGCGCCCCCCCCGAAAAAAAACATAAATTCTGCAGAAGTGTTAAATCCAACTCCAAAACCAAGTGATTTAATATAGCATAGTGATAAATTATGGGATAAGTGATCCTATCAGTGTTAAATTCAACTCCAAAACTCTACCAATCATCACTAAGTCACTAAGTGATATTTAGCCTCGGGGCTTCACGGAGGTGAACCCAGCGAACCAAGCGAACCAAGCGAGCCAAGGGCGGAGGCGGACCCTGGACGAGTCTAGGGTTTGGTATATGAAACGACAAGAAAATGGGGAGAAAAACCACCAACAGTAGAGTAAAATAAAGTAGATATGATAGATATGTGAGATGTACATCCACTAGGGATTGGCTGAAGGGAAATTTGACACGAAAACCCAATATTTTGCTGTGAAGACTATGGTCAAAACAACCCAATGAATGTCTCAATGTGTGATAGTTTTTGGGCAACACTCGGATTTCCCTCGTTAGAGGTCCCAGTCTGCCAGTCATTTCACAAGATTGGCCACGATACACCTCGATACACCACGCAGGTTCTGCATCCATTGCGGCGCCCCTCAAGTTGCAGCAGCAAAGTTCTGCTCGGAGTGTGGTGAGCGATGCACCCTGGCAGCGAGAGCACTGGGTTTCCCAAGGAATTTTTGGGAAAATTCACCCCTGAAAAACCCCCGAAAAACGAACAGAATCTAACAGTCTAACAGCAAAAATTGGATCCGTTGACTCCCAAAAAATGGGATTCCGCTGTGGAAAAAAAGGGAGACAGCACGCTGTTTTCGGTGCGGTGTTTTTTGACTTTGGGGTATCGGGGAGAACAAGATTCCACGAAGAAAATTCACAGACGAGACTCATGGAGGTGAGTTTGGTAAAGACGAGATTGATAGAGGATGATAGAGGTACTGGTTGGTGGTTTGGAACCATGGAATTTTATGACTTTCCATTCAGTTGGGAATGTCATCATCCCAACTGACTTTCATATTTTTCAGAGGGTTGAAACCACCAACCAGGGTATGTTTGGTAGAGATGCGATTAACAGAGATTTGTTTGATGCAGGCAAGTTTGATAAGGATCGGTTTGGTAGAGATAAGTTTGATGGAGCTAAATTTGATAGAGATTATAGATAAGTTTTATATAGAGATTAGTTTCATGGAGGCAAGCTTCATAGAGGTTAGTTAGATGGGGATGGATTGGCAGAGGTCTGTTTCATGGAGACGAGATACTGTACAATCTGTACGCCGAGGTACCGTAAGTTTTCCCCATTGTTTATAGGAAATCCCTATATTTCATGGGGAAAACAATGGTTTCCGGTTAAGATGTTCCCTTCAACCAATCAAGTGGTGAATTTGTTTGGACATATTAATTGTTGACGCCAGATGGAAGGAGAAAGGAGGTGAGGGGATGGGGATGGCTACAAAGCCGGAAGCCCGCACAAAGATGAGTGGACCAAAAATTGGGTCGATGCTGGTGTTCTTTTAGTATCCAGATCATCTACAAGGGCTGTTTCGCAGCCAGGAAAACACATTATCCAGCTGTCCTGCGTGCGGTCATTGTGTCCATTGCCATGTTGATCTTGAGGAGTTTCCCTGGGGAAGGCCAAACATCATGTACCGCTCGTAGCCTCCCAAAGCAGCACGACCCTTGGTTCATCCTTGCTTAGCTGGCTTAGCTCTATTTGTGTAACACGGTGAATACTCTCCAGCAAACTAACATAGATATGGAGAACGACCATGTTTGATGCTGGATGTTCATGGATTTTCCATATCTATGTCAGTTTACTGGAATGTTTATTTGTATAGTGAAACTGGGATGTATTTTAACAGATGTCATATCCTGCACGGAGGATCTTCCGGTTTCTTCAGATCGGCTTTAAAAAAAAACACGTGATGAGTGTTTTTCCGGGTGGGTCAGAGATCTGGTTCCTTATGAGATTTGGTTCAGGATCCAACCCAACATTCTGCCATTCTGCAGGCTGCAAAAAATCCGAGTTCCATATCCCCCCATGGGTTATATGATTCCCCGGTTGTTAGTTGAAACAATGCAATTGATGTTGTTTCTCCGTAAGAATCAAAGATATAGGATTGTTGGACATAATGAAATTACCCTCACAGCGAATTCGTTCCTTTACATCTACAGGCAATCGTGACAATCTTTATCAATGTTTGTAGAATGTCTCCCAATGTGTTGGAACTTAAACTCTTCAATTCAAGATTATCGTACAAGTTCACTATGTTTGGATTTGTTAATCCCATTTCTTACCATTTCGAAGCATGGATGAAACTGATGGTACCATCCCAGTTCAGCTGTTCCTCTGTTCCCAGGTATCAATCCAGGCGCCATATCGCAGCCGGAAGGCGCGTCTCCGTGTTCAAAACCTGTGTTGCTTAATGGGTGTTTGACGGGGATCAGTTTGACCGGTGTTGATTTGGTGGAAGATTTTTTTTACTTATTGATTGATGAGTCATTCATATCGCGGATTTCGCCAGAGATTGGTTTTAATGGTTGATATGGTTGATTGATGATTGTAGGCGACTGTCCAATATCTTCTGGATTGTCATCATGCATGAACTGGGAATCCCTCTTCACCAACCAGTACATAGTACTAGTAGTAGAATGAAATGCTAGAGAGGTTGAAACATGTTTGAACGCTGTTCAAGTCTGGAGCATGACTGAGCAATTGGGGTAAGCAGAATAGAATATACGCCATACCATGTCGCCGCTAGTTTTACCATTTGGGTTTCTGTCTAAGCCTGAAACTGAAAATGGAATTTCCCCTTGGGTTTGCAATTTGGAACATTGGACACCTACTGAAATAATTCAACAGTGCCTTTCATCACGAAATGTCATTTTCTTGCTGCACATTGCCCCTCACTATTCAAAAGCTGGAACTCATAGATTTGGTCGGTTGCCACAACAATTCCATGAATTCGTGCTGTTTGGATTTGTTTGAAAATAGATGGGATACCCATTAAAAAAAAAAAACGCTTTTTTTTCAATAGGGAAAACGATGGTAATCCGGTAATCCGGTAATCCATTCGAATCGCGGGCAGCCCTATTTTCAGAGAAACCCATTTGGAGCCGCTCAAATTCTTGGAAAATCCATGGTGTTTTCACTTTGACCTGACGGAAATTTCTGGGTGAACCGGTAGGTGCTTTCCACACACATGACACATCCGAAAACCAAAAACCAGGTGCTTTCCAACGGCGTGGTGGCTGCTCCTTGCCATGATGACATGGTCATGTATGGTCATGTATGGTCATGTGGATTTGGTACCACGGGGTTCAAAATCATGTTGCCCACTAAAACGGCCATGGCCCATCAATTTGATATGTTTGTATATATATATGTATATAATTATATATATATGTATAAGTATAAGTATATCTATACTGTATGTATGTATGTGTGTATATATATGTGTGTGTGTGTAGAGAGAATCCAGGTTTGAGAGCGCCCAATTCCGAGCCATTGCCCTTTGTGTTTTCCACGGGTTGGTTTTAGACTCGCCCTGTGGAATGAATCATCCCCAAAGACCTGGCTCCTGGCGGAGTTTGGGGATCCGAAGTTCACGGACATTGTGAATTTCTATGTGTAAATCACCATTTTTAATAGGTAAACCATCTACAAATCTATGTGAATTTCCATGTCAAATTCTTGATACTTGAAGCCCATAGATCCCAATTTGTTGGTCGTTCCATATGCGACTGCTTCAATTTTTTGTTGCCCCAAAGTTTGGATGTTCGCAGAATGTTGAATGCTGGAAACGAGAAGAATTTGATGCATCCCTAAATATTTGTTGCTTGTGCCATGGCCGCATGCATACTGCAGGAATCCTCATTTCCCGCTTATATTCCAATTCTTGGAACGTGAGATATCCTCTGGTAATTTAACATAGCTATTGAAAATCACCATTTATAGTGGATTTTCCCATTGAAAAATGGTGGATCTTTCCATAGTTATGTAAACGTTTACCAGAGGGTATTTCTTGTGTTGTTGATACATTCACCAACGGAAAATTGCTTTATGTCCTATTGTCGTGGGTTGAATTGCAACTTTTGCATGTAAGAGATTAATCTTGCTGTTTCAACAGGTTCCCATGTTTGTGGGCGTGTATATACATATATATAATAATTATTATTATTAGTAGTAGTAGTAGTATTATTATTTTTTATTTTTATGTTTATTTTTATTTATTATTATTTTGTCAAGTGAAACTACTTGGTTTTGATCTCCCCTGACATGTCAGTGGTCAACGGCCACAGCTACTGCTGAGATTTTGAGAAAGCGCCGGAGCCGCAACATGGGGCAGGCGCAGCTATGGATACGCCTGCAACCAACATCTGGGGATGGGTCAAAATAGGAATAGAATGGGAATATGCTGCTCACAATATGCTTGTAATGTGGGTAAAACAATAATAAACAATCCCCCAAATCACCATAAAGTTGCATAAACCATTCCCAAACGGGTGGCTTATTATTGTTTTACGAAATGTTGGAATCTTCTGGAAATAGGTGGGAATATACTAGAAATATTCCAAATATCATGGGAAGATTGCGAATATGATGGACAGATTGGGAATGTCATGGAGTTCTATGTGAATAGACTGGGAATTAAAAAAACGCCTCGGAACTAGAGACGTTAGTCACGTTAGTCGTTTTATCAGTATGAAATGTTTCACCTGCAGGCATGCACCAGTTTTCCTTGCTGGTTTCTCCTCTCAGATTGGTGGATTTTCAAGGACGTACAAGGTGTTTCCACCATCCCAGATGGGATGATGAAAAAACTCCACCAGAAACTCAGGCCATGCCATGTTTGGGGGAGAAAGCACTGGAGATCCTTCTGCTTTCATATCCCCATGTTTGGCGTTTGAAATCGTCTCATAGGTTTCCGAAAATGGTGGTACCCCAAATCATTCAAACTTAGCTGAAACCCATAGTTTTGGGATCCCTTATTTTTGGAAGCCTCCATATGGGTAAAAAATGGTAAAAATATGTGATGCAAATTCGGAACATCGACTCTTGGTCTTTAGCGTTGAACCATCTCACGTTTGAATCATCAAGTTTGTTTGACCCATAGTCATATTGGTTAAATTATAAATTATCAATAATTATCACGACCTCACTGCGACCTCACTGCGACCTCACTGCGACCTCACTGGAATCATGGTTAGCAAGGGAAGTCATCCCCAAATGGCCTTAATTAAGATTAGTGAACTATTATAACTTACCCAGAATTATTGTATGACTTGTCCAGTAATGCGGGATACTCAGTCGAGAATTAAGACGAAGTCAGGTGTCTCAAAGCCTGAGGATGAGGCGGTTCTGGGCACCATCGACTATGTCATTTGATGCAGGATGTTGTGCCATGTGATATGATATGATATGATATGATATGATGTGATTTACTATAGTAAGTAAGAACTGAAAACAAAGAAGTAGATACTCGCAAGTATGGATGTCTTTTGTCATATGCATACAGAGTCTATGTGTGGCCGTACAAACAATGTGTTGGGGGAGTTCATGTGCTATCCATCCGCCAGTATGCAGACATCCTTGGCGAGTCACGAGTCAACATTTCCGACAAGTTGCCAGTAAAGAGCCCTTGCCAGTCGAGTGCCAATATTATGACTGAAGTTGGCCGATCCATTGAGAACCAGGAGATATTGGTACTCCTCCTTCAGAATCCCATCTTTTTTCACATGATGTTGCCACTTTTTCTGTGGTTCTTTCATGGTTTTTCTTCCTAGTTTGCGGTTTCATGAGAGTTTTTTGTTCAGTTTTTCCCTTTTTTTCCCCATGTGTCCCCCGAAATCCACGGGCTAACCATGGTCGCCGCGAAGCCCCCAGGTAGACAGCTTCCAAGATTACAAAGCGCAGCTGCGGAAGGAAGTGTTGAATGCCCCAGCCACCGAGCGCGGTGTAGGTGCCATGGGATGCCATGGGGCCCTTGTGATATCCACTAAATGGAGGCTTCCTAAGTCATGTGGGTACCCCCAGTTCTCATCCGTTTTAGTAGGATTTTCCATGATTTTCCACTATAAACCATCCATTTGGGGTACCTCCATCTATGGAAACCACGAAATAGCTATCAGTTAAATAGCCATGGAGAGATGGGTTGATGTTTTTCGGGGGTATGGCAAGCCCTACCTGGTTTTTCTAAATTCTTTTCGATGGTCATCCAGGCAGGTGTTGGACTTTATGGATCAACCCATGAGTCGTTTGCAGTGTCAAAGGACAGTGATGAGGCTTGGAATAGATATCCTGTTGATTATCAAACCAAGGGTGCATTCAATACATCAATTGCTAATGTTCATCGATTCACGCATTTGTAGACTATTATCAACCCTTATCAACCATCATATCCCCTTCCTATCCACGTGAAACATGTGGTTTCTGACCCTACAAGATGTTCCCACCCAGTTAAGTGCGTGTGGGTTTATAAACCCCATTTTACTAGGTAGTTCGATGAATATCTACCATAACTGGCTGGTGATTTCAAAGATTGTGTATTTTCCATTTCATATATGGGATAATTATTCCCATTGACGAACTCATTTTTTTCAAGATGGTTATTGCACCACTAACCAGTTTATTATTAACCATCATTAACCATCATTAACCATCTATAAACCATATATTAACCATATATTAACCATCATAAAGAACCATGTTTTTAGCCAAGCCAAATACACCAAGCAGATCCAAGCAGCCAGGCGCCTACATCCGCAGCTTGGAAGGTGAGTTGTGGGGCCGCGTGGTCTGCGACCAGGGCAGGTCTTGGCAGCTCGCCTCTGGCAGATTGGCCAGGAAGGAGACGCCCTGGTCGCAACCAGGGTGCGGTTTTGGTTCTTCGAAACCAGGGAGTTTTGACATGCGGAAAAAGCATGTTTTGGTACGTAATAGTACGTAATAGTACGTAATAGTACGTAGTTTTACTGGACTTTGTTTTGGGGGATGATGTGAGTCCAAGTTGATTGTTTTGTTGGGGGAAATGAATCAAATTCATCAAAGTTCAAAATTAACAATCATGAACCAACATTAACCATCATTAACCATTCATCAAAGTTCAATATGTCGAATCAATTTCTAGATTTCAAACAGCGAAGCAGATACCAAAGATTTCACCAGTAATTCTCTCTGAGAATTCTCTGAGAAAACTCGATTTATGTAAATGAACCATACCTGCTTGGTGGTTTGGAACATTTTTTCCCATCTATTGGGAATTTCATCATCCCAACTGACAAACTCATATTTTTCAGAGGGGTAGGGCTCAACCACCAACCAGATACAATATTAACCATCATTAACCATATAATAGCCATTAATATTAACCATATATTAACCAGGTATATTAACCAACCAATAGTAGGTAGGTGGCTCAGCCACCAACCAGATATCGTTTCCCATCATGGTGATTTTACCGATGGAAATCACGGAGATTGAGAGCTGAGACGTGATCCAAGACGTGCGTGCCTGCTATGAGTAACTCGCAAGGCCATAAAAAGATAGGAAAGTCATTGGGATCTTACCCAAGATAGTGGTCGTAAATCATGGGAATTATATGGAATGATCACGTTTCTATCTTACTAAAGGGTGATTTATGTTATATGTTTTTTCCTCAGGAATGGTTTGTCTTACAGCTGGTGAAATCAGGCTTAAGCCATCTATTCTTCGACTCCATTCACGCAGGGGATACGACCACGGGACCACTAGGGGGGAATCTACATCCATAAATCCCAGCTGTTTTGATGTGACCAAGGTAGGAAGGCTTTTGAGCCAGAGCCAGAGCCAGAAATGACTGTTTTGAAGACTGTGTTCGATCATGTTCGATTAAAAACAAGCCGTAGACGTTGTAGAAAGACCCTAGAAGTTGCGCTCCCCATTCAAGCTTGGGCTCATGAGCCAAGAAGGTTGGCCACCTAGACAATTGCAGTAACTGAGGAACGAAGGGAAAGTCTGGGTGTTTGAGAACCCCAACGCCATCAGGGCGGCGTTGCACGAGGTTTTGCTGGTTATGGGAATGTAATGGGAATATCATCGGATATCGAACCAACATATATGATTTGGGGTTGTCTGAAATGGTGGTGGTCAACTGTTTAAGCCCCCAAAATTGACCCTTTAATACGGAAAATGATGAGTAACTAGTGGATGAAATTGGGTATCCATGGCTGTCCTATTTTTAGACCAACCCACATGGCTTTGAGACAAAAAAAGACATGTCCTTCTTTGAGGGTCACACTCCCAAGATGCCCAAGCTCAACCGCCGATACAAGATGTTCCAAGGTTCCAAGTGGGTGACATGTTTCAAAAAGTCTTGTACAGTATATGGATGTTTCCTAAAATGGGGGTACCCCCAGTTCTCATCCATTTTAAATCATTTTAGTAGGATCTTCCTTATAAACCATCCATTTGGGGGGTACCTTCATTTTAGGAAACCTCCGTATGTGTGAGTGGAAAAAATCCGAGGTCCGGAATATTTCACGACCCGGCAATGGTCTTTTGGATTTCAGGTTCATCCCAAAATTAGCCCAATTGGACTACTGAATGTTGGGTTCACCGAACCCAGTACATCCCAGATGGGTGCTTTGCAAGATGAAATCCGGATTACCATAGATTACATTATATGATATTATATATATATATATATACACAATTATATATATATATATCCATCCAACCCAATCTATCTATCTATATCTACAGATATCTATACATTATGTATATATCTATTATTCATTGCTATATGATATATGTCGCTTCACGGCGGTTTACCACAGCGCTATATGATGTTTGTCGCCTTGTCACAAGGCTCCCAAAGTGGTGCCAGAAGTGACCAGGCAAACACTCCGCCATGGCGGCGCGACTGTTGGTGGATGAAGCTAATTCAGCTATGTTTAAGGAGGAATATCATACATGTTTAATATATATATATATATATACATATTAATTATTGCATATTTATATATATATACACACATATTGGATATGTACATATATATATATCATACACATATGTTATATTATACTATACTATATTATGTTATATTAGTATATTAGATTAGATTATATTAGATTAGATCATTTTAGATTATGTTACATTATTTTATGTTATTTTATATTATACTATATTGTTTTATATTGTATTTTACTACATTGTGTGTATATTATACTGTATTTGATTACATTACATTACATTATACATTATATTATATGTATATATTTTATGTAACTAGTATGTGTATATATATATTATGTGTATATGTGTATATAGAGAGAGATAGAGAGAACATTATATGCATATATCTTATATATATTGTGTATGTATCTTATATATATATATACATATGTATGTTTGTATCTATATATATACCATATTATGTACATATACATATATATATATATATGTATATACAAAGGTGGTGTGTATTCTATATTTGTTTGTTGAAGCAGTATGAAAGGTTTGCCACGGTTCTACTGGGAGAGTTCAGCACTTGGCCATTCACAGGTGATCACGAGCGCGTGGATCGATGAATTGGGGGGCCATTTAAAGCCATAGGGAAGTGAAACCATGTGCGGAGATCATGTGTTGATGTGTCAAAATGTGATCTCTGATGTGAACAAGCCATTCACATCATGAAACATCCCAATTTTAAAGCCATTTTAAGCAGTTCATGAGGTGCTTCATGTGTTCCATGTTCATCTCCAATTGTGATGATCCTATCAAAAGTTTGATCCCACTATAGAAATCTCATGAAATCCCCATGTGTTGATGGCCGCTGTTCCATCCTCCGAACGGTTCAAGGCGCCTCACAAGAAAGGAGCCGTCTCGGTAGCGCACAACACGTGCTGCCTTTGGCTTAATGGTGTTTTCTAAAATTGGAACTCCAAAATCATCCAAAATCCCATGATTTATCATCATTTATCCCTTTCCAAAGTCTTCGAAAAACTGCAGAAAGTGAATCCTACCAGCTTCAAGGCAATCATCAAAAAAGGGGGAAAACGTTCACGGCCAGGTTAGTGGACAAATCTACATTTCGCATCTCTCCCGCTCGCCGCTCTCCGGTTTATGCCATGCGGGTGACCAGCTATGCGTCCTGGACGCTATGGGCGCTGTACGCAAACCTCTTGGTGGTTCAAAGTGAGACCGTGCCTGGGAGCGTTTGGATGCGGGGATGGAGGCATTCTGTATCCACTGTTCTTCCGTGTGATTCATATGTGTTTTCAACCCCTAGATGGTAATTTGGGTTTTGCAAATGTTATAAATGTTTACAACCCGAAATGATCTTGGTAGAGATTTTTTTTTGGTGGGTGCGAATTGTTTCTAACCCCATAATTTACAACCCCAAATGGTAATTTTGGGTTGGGAATGGTTTATGGCGGTTTATGTATGCTTATGCTTTGAATTTACCCCAGATAGGTTTTTTTCGCATGGTTCGAGTCATTCGGGCACCGACTAAGTTAGCAATTTCAGTGGTTCCAATAATTTTGACCTACTGTGGATGGAAGAAATCCTGCACCAGTTGGTAACTATTGGCAACTATGAATCACTGTAGATAATGGGATTATAGTGGGATGTTTACCATTTCCCAACTGGTGCAGGAATTCGCAACCATCCACAGTATGTCCAGAGAGTAGGTCGATACCCATTATTAAAGGGATAAATTTAATACCAACAACAATGGGGATACTCAGGAACGGTGGGTATGTGGAGCATATTGGGATGACAGGGATGTGTCAACAGCGATCTTACAATAAAAGTGCAGGGTTTACATGGGATTTGGATGGAGGGGTTGGGTATGAAAAGGTTGAGACAGGGACCATGCAAAGTTGTGATATGCTCAGACATTCTACCATTTTACAGTTGGATCGTAGTTCTTCCAGCTGTTTGAAAGCTATCGTTCTACCTACCCTGATCATATGTTGTCCAGTGTAGTTTGCCAATATGTAGATATCCAGATAACTTACTTGCTATGCTGTGACATGGGTAGAGGGATAGATGTGTACGTATTTACGTATGTACATCTGCACATGTACATTAGCATGATTTTGTACGCTGTGTATTCCAATTTGTAGTCTAAGTCTAAATGTATCCATATTAGCATGCTGAGACTGAAAGAGCCAGTAGAATTGGTGACTCTTCTGCAGACCCTTGATCTTCCGATTGAAAATACGGTATTTCAGATTCTCGATTCTCGATTCGCCTATGGGACCATTGGGTATGGTAATTTCTATCGTTTGACCCCATTTTTTGCCCATCCTGACTTAAGTCAGACTTCGGAACACCAGATGGTTGGTATAGTCGATCATCCGAAACATGGCTTGTTGCTGACTAGTCATGCTGTGTCTGATATAAAAAAGGGTAAACTCCATGAAAATCACTACTAAAAACGAGGGAATACGATGATGTTTTCCATGATGTTTTGCATCAAGATTTGGGGTACCCCATGTTAGCCAAGTGGACACGATCCTATTGAGATTCCACCGGGAGTGATGATTCTCTTCTTGGAGATGGTCAAATGCGATACCCTCTGGTAATTTAACGTAGCTATGGAAAATCACCATTTTTGATGGGAAAACTCACTATAAATGGCCATTTGCAATAGCTATGTTAGTTTACCAGAGGGTATTCTCTCTGCTCAGCTTTTTTGGTGTGACATAGAATGTTGATTTGCCCAGACATACATGTAATGCATGTATGAAAAAAATCGATATGCATACATATATTTTTTGAAGGCCGCTATACATTTTCCATCATGCATCCTTTGTAGAACTTGTTGAATGTTGTTGTGCTACATACATATATGTATATAGTATATATGTTGATGTGTACATATATATATGTGTGTGTGGTTGGTGGTTTGGAACAGTTTTGATTTTTCCCAATAGTTGGGATGATGATCCAATCTGACTTTCATATTTTTCAGAGGGGTTGAAACCACCAGCCAGGTATTGAGCGACGCCGACCTCTTAAGCCTCATGCAGCAGAGAGAGGTGCGGCGCTTCCAACAGCCTGAGTAGAATTATTGATGGATTGTAGTTGTTAATGGTTATATCAATAGTTAATGGTTAATCAATAGTTATATAAAGTTATGTTATGATGGATTGTAATTGTTAACCATTACTATGTTTTTGATGGATTAGTAATGGTTATATAAAGTTAATCAATAATTAATCATGATTAATATCAAGGGTTAAAATGTTGGTGACTAGTAGTTGACAACAGGGAATAAGTATTGATGTCAATATAATGCTTTATATGATATCCTCGATGGTTCATGGTGTAATTGACCACTAATATCCATAGTTCATATGGTTAATAATAGTTTATGACTATGGATGGATCCTGGATGTTGATATAATATTATATACATAGCATATTGTATACATAGCATATATACGTATGTTAGTGGATTAGGTTTTGTCATTAGTGGATACCCTGGGGTTTATTTCAACATGTCGATATGAAAACCTGTAGTTTTCTGATAAGAAGCTGGGGAACAGACAACTCTAGGATTACCCTCTGGTAAAAGTAAAAACAGTTTGCGAACTGTAAAATCACCATTGTTTATATGGGTAAATCAACTATAAATGTGCCATTGAAACAATGGCTATGTTAAATTACCAATTAGCATGGGTGTACATGGTTTTGATAAAGATAGAATGACATCTTTAAGTCCATGTCTTTGCCATCTTGACGGGATGTAGCAAGCTACAAACTGTTACAAGCTACAAGAACAAATGCAGGGTATCTACTACAGGATGTCACCATGAATTGGGGATGGCTTAGCCTGCAAAGAATTGGATAAAACAAGGGGCTAAAACAAGCTGACATGAGGACAAAGCAATACAAAGCCAATAAAAGCGGAATGTTAAGCAATAAAAATGCTAACCTCTGGTAATTCAACATAGCTATGGAAAATCACCATGTCTAATAGGTAAATCATCATAAACCACCTATTTCTACTGGCCATTTTCCAGAGTTATTTTAAAGAACCAGAGGGTAATCAAGGAAAAGCACATGTGCATCAAACGACAACGACACTGGAGATCTTGGCCGTCCAACTTGCCATTTGCGTCTTATCCACAGTGGTCAGAATCATCTGCAGGTAGTGTGGGCATTAAAATTCACAAGATATTTGGACGTATACCCTCTGGTTATTTAACATAGCCATGGAAAATTGCCCATTTATAGATGATTTTCCCATTAAAACCGCCATTTATAAGGGATTTTCCATGGCTATGTTAAATAACCAGATGGTAGATAAAAAGACAGAAAGGCAGGACAGATCGATCGATCCATTGGTTGGAGAGAAATGCATATGCATGCATGCCTCCATACATACGTACATACAGACAGACAGCCAGGCAGGCAGGCAGGCATATAAAATATAATATAGTGTAATATTATATAATGTAATATATAGTATAGTATATAATATAATGTAATGTATAATATAACAGGATACATGATATAACATGTACATGGTATGGTTTAATACAATATGATATTATACAATATGATATTACAATATAATATGATATTATAATATAATATGTTAGTACAATACAATATGATATTATAATATATTATGATATTATGATATAATATGATCACAATATTTTAATATAATCTACTATATTATAATATATTCTACTATATATATATATATATTAATATATATATATAACAATATATATATTATTGTTATATATATATATATAGTGTTATATATATTAT
>Ga0126342_10011183_pt1 | contig 16040 bp, 17 predicted proteins | sample Cyp1metagenome_FD_92528 | JGI IMG/M metagenome (GOLD analysis project Ga0126342, IMG submission 92528) | Coral microbial communities from Lord Howe Island, Old Settlement Bay, Australia - Cyphastrea 1 metagenome | ecosystem: Host-associated > Invertebrates > Cnidaria > Coral ... | reverse complement strand
TCTGGGGAGATCACTGCCCAGTCCTTTTCTTTGGTGTAGAAAGGATGCCCCCCAGTTGCCTTGATCCTGAAGTCCTTGCCATCTGGAGTTTGCAAGAAGAGCTCTCGCATGGTGTTGCTCTGGACAGTCACGGTCTGCGTGGTTGATGCCATGAAGGAGCAAGATAGCTAAGGACTATGGGAAGAGAGTGGCTCGAGGGCTCTAGGACAAGAAATTTGTCCGCAGGCATGAAACATGCAATAAGAACTGTTGCGTGGTGGTATGCAACATGCATCTTCGTACAAAGTCCACGACATCCTGCCCTTTACAAATTGTGATGCATCCTCTCCAAACATTCAGTCGTTTCACCGGGCAAAACATGCAAAACTAACTGATGGGGGGAAATTCTCAGCAAGATAAAGGAAGAGCAGGATGCAAGAATTCGATCAGTATGATGAAACAGCAAACGGCTTCGAAGATGAGATCCAGGTGAAACTTTAGCAAAAATCATCAAGTGAAACCTTTCCAAAAGGGCATCCATTTTTGTGAACTTTTCCCGCCAAGATCAGTGCGCGGCGTAAGTGCTGCTGGACGGTACATCTGCCAGGGCTTTGTTGGATTGTTTCGGGGCATCTTTCTGCTGCTTGCTGGGCAAGTTGAATTGCCTCCTGCCACTGCAGGTCTTGGATTTGGGCAGGGTGGTCTTCTGTAAAATAAACCGGTTCTTCCATGTGCTTCCTGTATATGCCCCAAGTGTTCTGTTTCAAACAAAAATGACGTATATAGATTCGTAGTTGTGCGTTGGGAGGCAGCATGGCCCCTCAAGCTCCACGATTTACTGTGATCAGTACGCCCATGATTGCAATAAATCAAAGCATAACAGGCATAACGGCATAACCATCAAACCATATCAAACCTAAGCTCTACATGAAATCTCCTGTGTACAGGTCCCTCCTTCCATCGGGTGCCCATGGCAGCGATCACAGCACCCAAGGCGATCTCGTTGAGCGCACCTTCGGCGGCGAGCGACAATGCCATCTCCCAAGCCTCACAGGGGGAAAACTTTCACAGCCGCAACCACCTGGATCTGTCCAAACAAATACAGAGATTAACATCGTTAGGTTAAAGGGGGACACGTGTAAATGCTCTTTTCATCCAATTTTTGGATACAGGACCATACATTGCACAGGCATTGTTTTCGTCCGAAGTTCTTGTTGAAGATTCTTGCCTGACCAGCCGCACAAGCAGCAAGGGTGGTGTTGAATGACACTCTGTCAGCGGCAGCATCAAGAGACTTTGCCTGTCCATTGAGTTGCGCAGCTGACTTTTTGTATATGGATTTTGCATGTGGCGTGTCTGGGTATGGGCCAAAATCTTCACAATGGATGCTTCAACATGCACAAAATGAGCAAATTGATGGGTGCATCTGGTACCCCAACGACTTAACCCATCAATTGGTACCGAAACACCTTCGAAGTCCATCCCCGCTGTAGCTGTTGGAACAGCTCCACGGCAAACTGCCACGAGTGGGTTGGAACACATGCTGCGATGGCTGCGTTGGCCACGGCCTTAAGAGACTTGTGCTGAGGGCTGAGGGCCCTGATTCATCAGAAAGCTGCATATATCCCAGGTGATGCATGCGTACTTCCACAGCTTGTCGCAGCTTGAAGCGACCGGCAACCAAACTTTCAAACACTAAATCTGATCTCAGCCAAGTGACGGTGCTCACGTTTCCGTGGCACTTGAATTCCTGGAATAAATCCAAGGCGAGTTCAGCCTTCTGCCCATTGCTGCAAGCAGTCATGCAAGCATTCCACGTCACCTCACGCCAAGGAATTCTGGAAATCAATCTTGAAATGATCCTGAAGACTATCATGCGATTCACGTCATCTGTATGATATCTTGGATTGCAGATCTCTTCGATATCATTTGATATCTTGACATCATACATATGAAAACACATCAAATCAAGTATCATGATATCAAACCATCGCTTTCTTTATTCGCATCTTTGACATCTTGGATTGATCCAAAAAATAAGCATGTCACAAATCCAATGCTCAAACGCAATGTTCATCAATGTTCCACCAAGAACGGCAATCTCTCGGGGCATGTCCCATTTTCAAACAGATCCATCTGCTTTCGGCCAGGTCAGCCGGGCAACAGCATCTTCCCGCAGCTGATGTTGCTGCATTCGCCGCAGCAAGGCCAAGGCATGCTGCCACTTCAGCCGAGCACTGCAGCAGCTGATCGCCGTGTTGAAGGAAACCTGAGTGAAGGGGCCAAAGGCTGGATATGGCTGGATACATCATATTTTTGGACCGAAGCTAAGTTTTGATGCTGAAAGAACCTCAAACTACACAAGCATCAAAGATGCTACATCGTGAAGAATGTTCCGCAATTTAAAAACAACGTTTTTTATTTTGCACAAGGAAAGCTGTAAATTCAGCAGGGAAACTTCATCAGGCTGTAGGCGTCGCAAGGGAAGATCGTTGATTAACATGCAAATCGCCAGCTGCCATCGGCCTCATCAACATCAATCGGCATTGCTTGTAGGTATCGCCCAGACATCCCTATAGGCATTTACAATAAAATGATCAGGTTTGGAGATCTCCAGGCATTTGTAGTAATTAAACAATTTCAAAGTAAGGTTTGGATAGGTTTGATATTTTGCGCTGAGCATCTGGATCTTTCTAAAGCGCTCAAACAGGCGTTCGATGACGTCAGACTCGGTGCTTCTCCTGACGAAGCTGATGCAAGGTCTGACCTGAAGGAATCCAATCTACCAAGACATTTGTTAACCAAAAAATCATCTGAACCTCTGGAAACCAACTTTTGGGGATAGGTTTTTTAAAATGGTTCAAACTTATGATGATACTATACACTTGCAGTATCTTTATCCTTTTACCAGTTTCTTCGTGTGAATATCAGGGAACGGTTGCATTTTAACTATTCCCAGTCAAGTTTCATTGCTCTACCGTGATGTGTCTGTCCTCGTTGCTGGAAGGGACTTGGTTGCTGGTCAAGAGCATCGAAGAGCAAACCTACAGGTCTCTCTGGAAATGGGCTATGGCATCAACTTTATGGTCATTAAATAATGGGGAAACTGATGATACAAACCAGATAAACCATGGGATAACGTTGCCGCTTTCTCCCAAAAAATGGACAAAACCAAATGAAGGCTCTGATCTTTAGAAATCCTGAGCGTCTACTCTCTATGTTTGAATACTGTGCTATCAAGTAGTCCGTCTTCTGTTTCAAGTAGTGCTGCTGTGGGACCAAGAGCAAACTGCCAATTGTGGCCATCACGGCAAGCCTTGGATCTTGGGTCAGATGTGGTGAGGTAAACTGCAAAATATCACGCATGGCCTTCCCGTTGATTTCCGAACAAGCTGCGTTAAGCGTGTGGGTTTCATAGACAGTTTCTACTTCGAAGTCAAATTTGACTTGGCCAAAGTGACTGTGATTGCTGCAGTACATGTCACCGCATCGAGTGCTTGTCCTTCCTCTTCCAGCAGTTGCATCACTGCCTAACTGCAACTCAAACTACAGAGTGGAGACTTCCAAAAAATGCTTCTTGCACACTGCAAAGTGGAAACTCGTGTCATCCGGCCAATTCTTGACAATTGAAAAGGGCAAACTTGCAGCGACGCCTCCCACTGAGATGACTTGCTACACGCCAAGATGGTGGTGGAGAAGGCAATGAAGCGGGGTCTCACCTGTCCATTCGTCTGGCCATTTGACTTCCGTATGCCATGTGTTATTCTTCATGCTGACCATCATTGACCATCTCACAAACACAATGCCTGCAATGTTTTATCTACCACGAGTCGATACATCTACACTTTCCCGGCAACCTTCGCCCTCAAGTTCTTCAGCAAAGCAATTGCCACTTGCCATTGAGCCGAGCGTTCAGCTCCTGCATCCGTAATCGCTGTGTGGATCTGGGATGGGGAAAACACTAGCTCTGAAATAAGCTGGCAAGTTGCGACAATGCTTGCAAAACAAGTCACCTACTTCAAATCTCAAAATAGGGTTTCCATTCCTGTCATCTTACCTCCAACAGTTTCTGTTTATCCCGAACAAAAGGGACCAAAAGGGCACTGACAGAAGATGTCTCATGTCACTATGTCACTATGTTCACACCTTTGACAAATTCTGAAATTGGAGAAAGCTCGTTGGGATTTTGGGGGAACGTTATTCTCCCCCAATGGTTTTTTTGAGAAATTGTTCACCAAATTTTGGAAAGCAGCATCATACACAGTAATTTCTAAATTAGATAATCACAGTATATACATAATATATCCCTACTTTAGCCTCATTATGGTTATAATTTTTATACCTTCGGGAGAGATCAGGCGCTCCTGAAATCGCAGCACCAACAGCCACGGTCGACTCCACCTTGAACTTCGTCAGGAGAGCCAACGACACCTGGTCAAGTTACGGTGGTTCTCAGCCACCCAAAAAGCAACGATTTCATGGGGTCATCATGCCGTTCATTGCCGTTCTATCTAAGATATCTAAGTCTCATTGGTTGGAAACAAGATATTTTTGACACCAGTGATACATGCAATATCACCACTTTGCTATAGTGATTTTAACATCTAGTGGTGGAATAGTGGTAGATTCCCGGTTTACGCCAACTCTTGAAACCAACGTTCGAATCCATCAACCAATCATCACCCCAAGAATCATGTATGTTTAGCCCTATCCCCATAAATATACTAAATTCTCAGTTGACTCTGATTATTCCTTCGGAATTCTCCCTGCTCTTGTTGGATATTTGAAACCGCTGTCTGGATCAAAGACGGTGAACAGCTCAGCTCACCGGGCCTCCCACATAGACTCGTGGCTGCAGGAGCTGATGGCTGCAGATGCAACCATCTCCTGACGTGCGATGATTGCGATTCCTGATATCTCCTCTGCATCAGCAAAGCCCTTACATACCAAGCACATATTTTGATTCCGAACACAACTGTTGAGTTCTAAAATCAGACCCTTACTGAAACTCAAAGACTTTGCCTCCAAAAAAAGGGTTATTAATAAGTTGTATACATCAGAATTGCCATTCAAGATCCGCCCTAACGACAGGGCATGCATGTCACAGTCAAGGCACATCACTTTGCAGCTGCCATCGCTCAGAGGCTTGCAGCAACTGTAGCACCTGTCGCCAAGGTGGCTTGGCACCCAAGGCTGCCGCCAAGGAAACTGCGTCCTGCGAAGTGCCAGTGGTTTATCATTTGCGCCATTAGAAGAGGAGTATGACCCGTAAATACCGGCGGTGACAATCCAAATACACTCATGAACATTGGCAATTGGCAATGAAAGTCCAAGTGTTTATCAAAATCATTCCCATTCTTCCCATTGAACATGGCCAGACAATGGGAATCTTTTGCATTTTTCGCAAAACTCTCAAGTGATTCAAAAAAACAAAGGACTTTGCTGAAGGTTCATTTGCGGGGCCTTCCCAAAGAGATGGAACGTATATTGATGTGTTTTACAGTTGGATTTTCCTACTTTTCCATCTGGGAGATTGATATCCGAATCTTCGCTTCGACAAAGTAACGGTACTCCGCAGAAACCGGCAGTCCCGTCGTGGCGAGTCAACCAAGAGAGCCAGGGCCTCAAACGCACAGCAAACACCATGAGGGGTTCATTTATCCGTCCCAGCATATGGTGTCATGGTATAGTCAGCATTATCGTTCATAGCTTTTGATCCATCCCCATGTTGCTTTAAATTTACCACATCAAAAACATAGACCAAACCAGATAGAATTTGTGAATCATCCACTTCTTAGTGTATTGGCACTGTGCTCCTTCAACGTGAAACTTCAGCCTCACATGGTCTGACCAAGCTCTCAACCTGTTGCCACTGCTTTGCTTTGCTACATGCAGAAATGACCTCAGCATCCCAGGCGCCCAAGGTGTGTCACGGAAATGCTGTAAGGCTGGGAAATCTCAGCTACACAGTTCATGAAAATTCAGTAAACATCTCCGCCATGGAAGTCATTTGGGTGACCTGTCACTACAGTCGATTGAGACCAACTTCACGGCTGAGGAACCAAACTGCATTGGTATGCACCAAACTGAAAGACGCTCCCAGAAGCTCCAACGCCTGACATTCCGGTGGCTCAAGATGAATCAACATGGGTCCGATGGCGTTTGATGATGTTTGGCTTTGAAGGGAATAGATGAAAAATAGTGTCCAGATGGGTCCAGCTGACTCGGCAGGTTTGACTCTGTTTCTTCCATGCTGAGAACCTCACTTTGTTCCACAGCGAATCGGAGCCAAGTTTGACCAACTGCCTGATGCAGCACTGTGATCTTCCACCGTGGTCAAGGCATGGCTTGCAATCTGCAGGTTGTTTAAACATGGCTCCGCGTTGCACACTGCCTGGTGATGGCTTTGGCTTCAGCCGTCCTGAACTGCAGATGGTCAAACAGGATGAAGCCAGTAATCTCAGTAAACAATGTTGTTGAGCAAACTCTTTATTAATCTTTGATAATGTTGTGTAGCCAACAATCAAAACAATGATTTTGAAAAGTCCGCTAGTGAGTCAGCTCCTGAACCTAAGAGTCCGCCAGTGGGTCAATTCCTTGAACGTAACTGCTGGAATTCATTTGTGAACACAACGGCCAAAAAACGCAAAAGAAAACTGACACTGCAGCCACTGTTCCTCCTCTGCGCGCTGCGCAAGAGAGCTCTCCGGAGCATAGCATGAGGACTGACATGGCCGAATGCAATGGTCACTGCCTAACAGGAGTCCATAATCCACTGGCATGCCAAACCCTTACCTGCGGAAGAGTTCTAGGATTGTGTTTCTTGCTGACAGAATCTTTCAGACATACCAAACTGCAGCAAGCAACTTGGGCCAACGTTGGCAATGGGAATGATGCAAGAAACATGCAAAGCAGCAGCACCCACACAAGAGAGGTGGAGTGTGGGAGGTCTTAGAAGGTCCTACTGAATGCAAATCAACTTGTCAAGTCACAACATGTCACAACCTCACAGGCACCAGCATCACCAGCTGAATGTCTCTTTTCTCGGAAAGCACCAAGTTGCCTCTTGCTCCTCGAAAGATGAGCCGCGCCAAGTTGCCTAGGTCCGTGCGTCCTTCGATCGTCTTGTCACCCTTGGCACCCAGGAATTGTACGGTGCAGCCACCAGGTCGTGCAAGGCCTCTCGTTGCAACTCCGGTTGGGCAAGACACCCGATGAGTGGGTCCAGGATGTTCCAAGATGTTCCCAGCGAAACTTGTCGAAGTTCAGCACTACGAGTACCACCAATACACGTGGTCTGTGGCAAATCTCACAATGGTGTTTTTACCACGTAAAAGATCCTCCACAGCATCTGTGACCCCATCATTCACTGGGTTGAAAATATCGTGCCCAGAGATGATGCCGCCATTTCGCACGAATCGCGACCAGGATTTCAAATCGTTCAAGGTGGCATTGTAATCGTGATCTCCATCCACAAACAACAAGTCCACTGATTTCACATCAACTCCTCGGACACTCAAAAGGGCAATCCAAAAATTGCATGTAGCGGTGCTCTAACACATAAATGTCCGTACAAACTCCCTCACAAACCCTGCTTTCACCATTTACAAGATTCAAATGGATTCTTTTGAAAATTGGGTATCCCCAATTCCATGAACTGTTTAATTAATCATATTGTTTTCCTATTCAGCCAGAACTTGCGGGTAAATCCACAACTGTCACACTGAACTGCCAAGACTCCTCGAAGAGGCCCTTCAGTTTCCCATGCCTCTGACGATGGCATTCGCAGAAGCTGAGCTCGCTGACCAAAAGGCTCCAGGTTTTTCATGGCATCTGCGAACAAACCATCACCTCAACGGTTCTCAACGACAAGAATTTGATGCTTTGTGGAGTAGTGCTCGCTTATTCTAACCCCAAAAATGAAGAACACATGGTTTACCCATGCACCCGCATATTTCATGTGGGATTTTCATGCTTTTTCCCAACATGGCTAGTTCCAAGTGCAAGGCACCGGAGCCAGTTCTGTAGTCGATGTAGGGATCAATGCCCGTCCATCGCAAGAAAGGAGCTCGGTCCAGGAGGAATTTGGCGGTGGAACCCGTGTGAACTCCGATCTCGATCATCGTAACTTGGGACTTCTGAAGCTGCAGTTCCTCTATGGGATTCGCGGGGGAACCTAAGATAAAAGAAAAAAGAGTTGGCTAAAGTGCTTTCCCAAAAACCTAGCAACATCCATGTTAGAAATCACCCAGCCGCAGCCCCATCCAAGTTTAGGCCCCCATTGAAACCAGCAACAGCTCACCACAGCTCCTCCAGCAATTGAAGTAGCACATGGTATCGCAGACAGCAGCGGTGCGTTTGAAAAACAAACTGCTGACCCGGCTGTTGCGGCGCTAGGACGTTGACTGCACGTGAAGTTGCTGGAAGATGTTCACTTTGCAGCTCGGTGACCTTGTGGGATGTGCATCTCAAATGGTGGCTGATGAGTATGGTGTGTTTACACAGGTATAATTTATCACCACTGCCAGCTTAAACTGCCACCGCCACCGAACTTGCCACCTTAAACTGCCACAAACCTCTGGCATAAGATAGAACCATATGAAAGCATACCTTTTAAATCTTAGATAAGGTACAAATATGATATTCCATGATGAATACCCCAGTTGTATACAGGTTATACCCAAAATCATTTTAAAGTGTAGAGAATCCCATTCATGGTATAGCTTTCCCAGTGGGAACACAACAGAATTCACAGAAGTCACCTTCGCAAAAGCCATGTGACGTAGAACTGGGCAAACAAGTGCGTCCTCAAGCGGACTGCATCGTTGAGGATGTAGGAGACCAAAATCACCAAGTTCAGGACGATGTCCAAACAAGGCGCAGACATGGCGCCTGGCGCCAGCAGGGCAAGTTTCAGGATTTTCCTGGATCTTTATATGATTTTTTGATTGGAATTTATATATATAATCTAAGGGTAGTCTTTTCAGGAGATCCGCTGCGACATGAACAGAACTGCCTTCGACCAGCTTTTTCCAAAAGTCGATGAGGCCAGGAGAAGTCATCCTCTCTGCGATGATATTTGAGGTACTTCCCATGCCTTGCAGTGGATGGGTGTGGTGATTTGGGAACAACCATGCCGCCAACCTGTGACAGGTTGCATTCCCGATTGCTGATGATCTTCCCATTGTTGCGAAATCTCCCATTGAATCTGCGTTGTTGCTAACCCAAATCATAGCTCTAAATTCTAATAGGTTTTTAGCAACTCTGCTCTGGGTTCGACCAAGATGAAACCACGAACCAGCCAAAATCCTCAATAGTCCTTGCTAGCTACTCTATAATATCTGCTTCCACTTTAAATGCTCGGGTCTGTACAAAACAGCCATGGCACCTGGCGCGTAAACTTGTGGAGTGCTGAGTTGGTTCAAGGCCTGGCAGGTGCAGAAATATGGGGGAAACTCGGGGAAATTCATGGGAAAACAGGCAACTTTCACCAATAGTTGATTCGAAATCCAAGATATTGAAGAATTTGAAACATTGGTTATTTATAATGTGGCCATGGTCAAGTTATTTGAGGTATCTCTACCGCTCCGCAAATAGCTGGTCATATCTTTTGGGTCAACAATAACTTCTTGTTTGGGTTCAACGTTTCGGAAAGCTTCAGCCAAAGTCAAGTTACATCCGCAGTGATCAAAATTTGGCCCCTTGTCGCAACATGTGTGGCATTCTGATTCTCCATCATGACCGCCAGGACCCCTGTTAATCGCTGGCGATTTTGAACTCCCCAGCTGGACGCACGACGCCTTTCCCATCTGTTCCCAGTAGCTCTGCAGGCTGCTGGCGATAGCTTGCGAGAGCTGCTGCCGGTTTTTCTGGCAGTTCCCTGATGAGAGGTGCAGCCAACCCACTAGCCTTGGAGCTGCGTTAAGACTATGACTTTCACAGGGATCCAAGAAACAAAGGAAATCGTGGGGTTAGAATAGCAAGGATCATCTATGATCATCTTGAGAATGGTTATCACCACCATCCTTATCCTCATCCCCCTCATTATCATCATCACTCTCATCGTCTTCATCCACTGTACCAATCATTGGCCACGTGCATCAAAGCATGCATCGCATCCACAAGGTGAGTCCAAACTATTGTGATGATCGTTGAACTCAAACGTTGCTTAATGAGTAGATTCTCTCCCCAGTTGACAGGGTTTTCTGCCACTTTCCATTTAGCCCCATGACCAAATCATTGCACCATTCTCAACAAACACGTTGTTTCAATGACCAAGGAACTCAATAGCTACACGAAACAAATATCCTGCCAGGTGAAAGATGTCCTGAGTTAGGTGGATGACTCATGGATCGTAGCAGCATGTTCTTTAGGGAACTATTGATGCTTGTATGTTCCGTAACTTGATTTCCAACATCTTCCAACCACATGCATCCATGGACATACTGAATGCTTGGAAGATTCGCTAAACAATCCATCAGACGCATTCAGATGTTTTTTGTTTCTGTTGAGACTCGAACCAATCTCCTTTACGAAGCGGGCGCCCGGCTGGAAAGAAAAACATGAAACAACTCACCATGCCAATGTTTCAAATCACGTTCTGGGTTTAGAGCTTCTGATTTCATGGCAGGTCTTTTCTGCTAAGCTTCGCCAGACAGCAGTCTGGCAAGGTGTAGCAAATTGACCTTTCTGATGGTCTGCTGCTGGTCCAAAACGTGACCCGAGAGTTCGGGGCACAAGGCAATCCTGAGCGCAACTCAACAAAGGTTCTGATCTAGAATCTAGCTGGACTGACCAAAACCACTCAACCTTCTTGTCCAGACATTCGCAATTTTTTTTGAACAGGCACATGTTTGAAGAACACGCTTTAATGATTGAACACCTGTGATTCTGTGAAATACAAGTGTCAAACAACCACTTGAAACAAAATAAAATACACTCAACAAATCCAATATCGGCACCAAAGTCCATGACATCCTGTCATCTCGATAGCTACAACATGTTTGGAATTTGTACAATGTATCAACTGATTCAACAGATATCAAAAAATTGTTTCAGAGTTCTCTGCGCACATTGAACAAACATCAAACCAAGGCACACGTTCTTGGCCAACAAATGCGAAGACTGACATGCCAATTCATAGTAGATCCTTGCTCGAAATCCAGGTTCACCATATCCAGGCAAGCCCTGCCGGAACACGTGGCTTGGGGTTAGGGTGACACATGGTGACACATCTGCCATGCAGGTGATCGAATATTAAAATATTTAAAACCCCTTTTAAAGAAAAGGTACGTTGCGACGTGCACCTTTTGTGGGATTCAATGTAGATCGATTAAGGATAACATAGGAATAACCTGTCACCCCATGCTATAAGTCTAGCCAGTCTAGCCACCAACAAGTGGAACCAGATGGAACCAGCCTTCAGCCGTTCGCCAGCTAAGAAAGCCGTAGACGCCATGGGGTCGAAGCCGATCTGATCCTTTTGTTCCAAACTGATCTGCACGGCCAAAATGTACTTCTTCAGCCTCGAAACCAGGCTGCAGCAAGAACCGCGCTGACGTTGCTGGCTTCAAGTTTTAACCCAAAGTTTCGGACAATTTAGAATCCCATCCATGTAAGGCAAGAAGACGTGTATCTCAAACCACCAAACAGCGTTGTGGATTTCTGACCCCATTCTTGCCTGCAATCTTCCCATTCATACAAGTAGTTCCCGGTCAAGCCGGGGGTGGAAGTTTCAAATTTGAAACGCTTCTGGCCTATAGAGCGGAGCAAAGACTGTGCCTATAGGTTGCTGCCAGGCCTTCCGTGCTTCGCAGCAACAAGCTCTTGACTTGTCAATCTGATGCCATTTTTTTAATCTTGAATCTTTTCTCATTTCACCTGATCTCATCGCAACGCAGCTTCTCTTGGAAGTTGCTCATTGCATCCCATTGTCACCACGGTCTGTGTCATCCCGTCTCATCTCAACTGATCTCATCTCATGTCTTCTCAGCTTCGTTCACCTCATCTCATCTCATTCCATCTCATGTCTTCTCTCTGTTTCTCATCTTTTCTCAGCTGACCACAGACCTGAGCTTTTCTCACCTCGTCTCATCTCATCTCAGCTTGTCTCAGATTTTCTCAGATTTTCTCAGCTCTCCGCAGCTCATGTCAGCTCATGTTATGTCTTCTCATCTCTTCTCTAAATCTTCTCACATCTTCTTAGCTCTTCCCACATCTCCTCAGCTAATCTCAGCACTTGTCAGCTCGTCTCACCTCATCTCAGCTCCTCGGCGCACTCTCAGATCATCTCAGCTCGTCTCTGGCACAAGACCTGCTCCAAAAACAGATCTCGGCGCCAAAGCAAGTGGCCCCTACGCTTTCCACAGGAAAGACTTGACACAGAGAAGCTTTTACACACGGCAAGCTTTCGCGCAGAGAAGCTTGTACGCACAGAAGCTTTTACACAGAGACAGGGAAGCTTTTACACAAGTTGAAGCCGTGAAAACATGTGAAAACGCAACTTTCGTGTGAGACTTCCCTCAAAAACTGAAAGTTGAAGATGTGAAAACGAAGCTTTCGTGCGAGAGACCTCTTTGCTGTGAGACTTCTTTTCTATGAGATCTCTTTGCTGTGAGGCTTCTTTGCTGTGAGACTTCTTTGCTGTGAGTTTCTTTGCTGTGAGACCTCTTTACTATGAAATTTCTTTGCTGTGAGATCTCTTTGCTACGAGATCTCTTTGCTGTGAGATCTCTTGTTGCTATGAAATCTATTCGCTGTGAGACTTCTTCGCTGTGAGATCTCTTTGCTGTGAGGCGTCTTTGCTATGAGATCTCTTTGCTGTGCGAATTCTTTGCCGTGACACTCCTTTGCTATGAGATCCCTTTGTTGTGACACTTCTTTGCAGTGAGACCGCTTTGCTGTGAGACTTCTTTGCTATGAGACTTCTTTGCTATGAGACTTCTTTGCTATGAGGTCTCTTTGCTGTGCGACTTCTTTGCTATGAGATTTCTTTGTCGTGAGACTTCTTTGCCTCTTTTCTGTGAGACTTCTTTGCTATGAGATGTCTTTGTTGTGAGACTTCTTTGCTGTGAGAGTTCTTGCTATGATGAGACTTCTTAGGTGTGAGGCTGCAGTGACTTCCAAAGATCTGCCACACGGAACTTAGACTTTGAAACTTCCTTTGATTATATACCTGTGGCTTGTGCATACTTGTCGCGTCCGAAACCACCTAGCAACTCGGATTTCCCGATGACTGCCAGGGCATCTTCGATCAAAGCCGCAGTGGGAGCCGCGTCGCGACAGTTGGGCTGATGCGCTTGGAGTTGATGGAGGCAGGGATCAACGGCCTGACTGGAAACCAACTACCGGGGACTGAAGATTTCCCATGGTGTACCCCAAAAGGAGGAACTTCATCAAGCAAATTGGTATCTCACCAACAAAGTGGTAACGGTCATAACATCAGTACTGATCACAGTAGAAGTTGATTCGGCCATAGGCTGGCACATTGTAAATCGGTGGCAGCATCTTGCAGTGGTTAAATGACCACGGGCATCACTGTTCACCACTGTGCCAAGCGACGCAGCATCGCTCGAATGTGAAACCGTCGCCCCAGCAATGCGGATTCCCTTGAGGTCCGTATGTAGGATTGCAACAGGTTTTGTAGTCGACAATGTCCAACCAACAGGACAAATCACCTCAATGCTCATCAACGTGACATTCAAAATGCCTGGAGAAAGTTTGTTTGTCTTGTGTGAAACTAAGCCAGCCATTCAGGCAGTCATGATGACTTTGAATGCACTTGAACTTCTACCGAGCAACCGAAACCAAACGTTGGGACCAAAGTGGCTGCCACGAAGATGCAGCCAGCAGCCACGCAACGCATGGCATTATCTTTCAAGCATTGCAAATAATGTTCTTCTTTTGCGCTGTGTCTTGATTCCAGGAACCGAAAATGACTGGCAAATTCTAAGCAGCTGTCAACACATGGACCCTGTCTTGAGACAAGATTCAAGAAAAAAAACGAATGATGTTGCATGGAGCAATGTGTTGGAAAACATAGCCAAAAGGTAGTGCGGATCCTTTCATGTTGGAACCCAATGGCGTTCTGTTGGTTGGGACAGCGTATCCAATAGATGCGGATCCCCACATGTCTGGTTCCAAACCATGATCCTCTCACTGCAGTTGGAAAAATGCAAGGCTGGCATTCATCTGCATCAATGGCGCGCTGATCAGCATTCTGGCAACTGTACTGTATGGCTGAATTCCCTCCCCACTGGCGTTTCAACTCTTTTGACGGAAACAAGCTTCGGGCGGAGAGTTGGCATGTGATGGCAACGTCTGCCAGGGTGCTATATCGCTGTAGCACAAGGTGAAACCAGCATCAGGCACAGGTTGCCCGCAGTCTATCTGGAGCCTACAAGCCATCTGCATGTCGCCACCTCCCAACCAAAAAGCACTGTTGAGAACAGTGGGGGAGCAAACTCTGCCACGTGCCGTCTGGCCGTAAACTTTTTGTGAAGGGAGCTGAGTCAATCTTGGGAGAAGTCACTGGAATCGCCACGGGCGATCAGCCACAAACGTCTGCCCCAGCAGCATAGCTGTGCAGGGGCGGACAAGATTTTACATCACTGCGCAATCTCAAGCATTCCGGGTCGCTCTGAGGATGCCAATAGTAGCGAGGGCACACTGTACGGGAACTTTCGGTCAAGGGCGCAGATTTACAGAATCTACCAACCATTGTTTTCCGAAGCAAGTAACCTGGAAACATGCATGAGAAGTTGTGAAATCGCCGAGATTATTGACATCGTTCAATAACGCATCAACTTAGGGTCCTTTGCCCGTTTCCATCTGACGCCCACCTTATTGTGGCGCTTTGATGGGTTTTAAAAGCCAATTTTGTGATTAATCAATGCCGCGTTTGATTTGAACAACTTCACCCTTGCACATGGTCTCCCCCGCTGGGTTGCTTGAGCTGATCATCCTGACCCTTGCCCCTGGTCAACCATCCCCCAACGTGGCTGGAAAACCAACAATGTTGTGAGAAGCGGCAAAAACTAATGAAAAACTGCAAAAATCTTGGGCCAATCGGTGACCAATGCAGATATGAAAATGACACACCTACTCTGATGCCAGCGCTACTGAAGGACAGTGAATCCGGCCGAAAGCCACCTGAAAACTTCAAACTTGCAACAAAGTGAAGAGTCAGGCGACCACAAGCAGGCGTGGAGGGCCATGCGCATCTCGTCGACTATGCGTTTCCAAGGCTTGCCGCAGAGCCTTTAATTCCCCAAGCGCCAATATTGCTGGGGATTTGGCGCAGAGGATCTTCCGTCCAATGCGAATGCAGGGATCTTTTCCCTGCATCATCATGCGTTCCAAAGGTCAGCAAGTCTGGCCTGGGCCGTCACAACATTCAGTTGCAGGACCCTGTGACAGCCCCTTTCCCCTAGTCCAGGATCTTCTTTGTCAAATCAAGAGATGAGTTTGATGCTGAGCCAGGGCAAGTAGGAGTTCTCAAACAATGTGATATACTTGTATATATATATACTTGTGTATATATATATATATTTATTTACTAAATTTACTTATTCTCGAAAGCTCCTGGGAAGGGTTTTTTCCCAAAGAACTGCTAACAATTTCTCCTTCAGGCTTCATCTACATCCATCTACATCAACTTCATCTACATCACAAGCATAATCTACATCCCCTACATCCCTAACGATATCTACTGCATCACCTACAGCATCTTCGTCCACATCATGCACAACATCTACATCACCTACACGATTTTTGAGTGGATGTGCAACACGGCTCGCGAAATCGGAGCAGCCACTCAGCCACTCAGCCACTCTTACCAGAGCGTCTGAGTGGCTGAGTGGCTGAGTGGCTGAGTGGCTGTGGCAGAGTGGCTGGAGCAGCCACTCAGCCACTCAGCCACTCTCCCAGAGTGGCTGCTCCAGCCACTCTGGCAGAGCGGCTGAGTGGCTGAGTGGCTGCACCAAGCCACTCTGGCAGAATGTCTCAGTGGGTGAATAGCTAGTGCAGCTTAGCCAATGGAGACTAAGCAGTATTACCCAGAC
>Ga0126342_10011182_pt1 | contig 16040 bp, 11 predicted proteins | sample Cyp1metagenome_FD_92528 | JGI IMG/M metagenome (GOLD analysis project Ga0126342, IMG submission 92528) | Coral microbial communities from Lord Howe Island, Old Settlement Bay, Australia - Cyphastrea 1 metagenome | ecosystem: Host-associated > Invertebrates > Cnidaria > Coral ... | reverse complement strand
TGTGAGGCCCCCAAGATAGCTAAGTTGGTTTATAAGCCCCAGTAACTATAGTTATAAGTACCATAAACCATAGTTATTGGAGTTATAAACCAACTTAGCTATCTTGGGGGCCTCACATTGTAGTTATATACTAGCAATAACAATTGATTAGTTATAGGGTATATATGGATTTATATGGATACTAAATGACACTAGGGTATTGTTATTGGATTAATTATATTAACCAAGATTAATGGGGGGAGTATCGCAATCCATGAAGAGGGGACTAATGGTAATGCGTTTTAGGGGATTGGGGATGATCCGTTGGTTGATGATCCTAGTGATTTTTCACGATTTTATCACCATGAAAATGAATGCGGGTAGTGAACATCACTGATAATTGATGCTTGGTTCATGATGAGTCGGGGATTATACTAACCAATAGGTGTAAATCCCTGAATGATAGATAACAGTATAGGTTAACAGTAATGTATTATAGATTACCATAAATGTATGATCATAGATGCTATAATGTATATAAATCGGGGATTATTACTGTTGGTGCAAATCATAGATGTCCCTTAACATCCCGGAATGGTTGGCCGATGAAAAATGAAGGCTTCCCCCGTTCCTTTTCAAACCAACCACTAGGTAGATGAGAAATGATCATACATAATACATAATATCTGATTGGTGGTTTGGAACATGAGTTGTATTTTTCCATATATTGGGAATAATAATCCCAACTGACTTTCATATGTTTTAGGGGGGTAGGTCAACCACCAACCAGATAATATACCAAACCAACCCTTCTACTTTTCCTGGTAAGGACCAAAAGAGGTTGGGCACTATTTTTTACATCACTTTAACAAACACAATTTTCAAATATATTCAATAGGCAAATCAACTATAAATGGATATAAATGGCCATTTTCAATAGCTATGTGAAATTGCCAGGGGGTATCATCCATGACCTGGGCCCTTTCTTATCCAACCAGGGTGGCCAACTGGCACTCGCGCGGAACTAGCATCGCAACAAGAACGGGATCCAACCAATCCATTCCAAATAAATGGATCTGAAGCAAATAAGGCGCCGTAATCAATCACTTACCATCTGGTTATTTAACATAGCCATGGAAAATCACAATTTTTAATAGGTAAACCATCTATAAATGGGCCATGTTCCATGGCTATGTTAAATAACCAGAGGGTAGTATATGTGGAATCGTGTTGGACTCCTTCAGCATGATCTAAGTGACGAAGGTTCGTTGCGAACAACCCTGACCTCCATGACGGACCCTACCTGTTCCATTGGAATGCAGCAATTTTCGAAGCACAAGTCCCGGCAGCCCTTGTCAGAATGGTAGGTTTCGACATCTGACATAAACTGACATCTGGCCTGCGCTCTGGCGCTGCAGTTTCCTGGCGGTGGCTGGTTTCTACATGCGAAACCAACCGCAGGTGCCAAAAAGCCTAATTAAGCACCCTCCGGTGGACAAGATCTGCAGTTTGAGCCGGGCCTGGGATACCCATGGGGTTTCCCTAGCCGGGCCTGGGTCAGGTGGAACTTGAAACATGGTTTGACCCTGAAAACTATGGCACTGTTGAATGATTTCAGAGAGAAGCATGGGATCATAAATCTAGTAAATCACATCAGGGTAGCTCTAGAGGATCTCAACCAGCAAGATTTATATGGAGATTGGGTCACAACCATCTATCACCATATTAGAGGAGGATGAACATCCATTTGCCAGCTATATGGATGTTCACTGGTGGGGTTTTAATTCACAGCCAATATACCCATTATCTCATTCATGGCGCGATGACAATACCCCATTTATCCCATCTGGATACTGCAAATTGTAATGACTTCACATCGCGACGTCACTGGAAGTATGTTTAGGATTGGGGTAACTATCCCAAAAGTTGCCCAGAAATTCAGGTCAGGAACTTATGATGCAGTTTCTCCAGAATGCCCATTTGCGAGTTACCCTCTGGTAAACGTTTACATAGCGAACTGGAAAAGATCCACCGTTTTCAATGGGAAAATCCACTATTTCTATGGCCATTTTCAATAGCAAACTGTTGACATAACCATAGGGTACACCTCCATGATATCCCCTGATGGCAATCCATGAATCACATCCCAGGCTAAATTTCTGCAAGGTGGTCCCCAGTGAGTGGGTGGGTGCGAAAAAAACCTATACAAACCATCCACAAAAACCATTATGAATTACATATACCTTCTGGTTATGTCAAAATAGCTATTGAAAATGGCCATAGAGAAATCGTTGATTTACCCATGAATAGCATGGTAATCTGCCATAGTTATAAACCATGATGAATTGCTTTACCATAGGTACTATGATTTGGTTACACATATATTTACCTATAGTAAAATGTATTTATTTACCATAATGCATTTATTTACCATAATGCACACATATTTACAATAGTTCAACCAGCGTATTTATAAAAGGGCTAAAATAAACCATACGGACCTATAGTTGGTTGATCATTCCAACATATTCCAACCTATAAACCATAGAATTACCAGATTCCCATACGCCAGGCGCCAAATGCAGGGAGCCCTTCATCGAGAGGCAAGACAAATGGCCCCAGATGAGCCCGAGGCCTGCTATGGGGAAGAGCCATGATGAGCCATTTAAAGTACCTTTGTTGGATAGGGTATGAGAATAGAATCATCATGATTTACAGGGTTGGTAGGGGTTTCAACCATCAAGCATCTGGTGAATTGATGGAAAAACAATGAATGACTGGTTAACTTGTTGTGACTGATACGTGCTCCACTAGCTCATTGATTTGGGGATTATTTTCTAACCCATAGGATTCGGAAAGAAAGCTATCAACCAACTTGTTTCATCAGATGGGGCAGGGCTTTCAATTGCTCATATGACTCATATGGGTTTATCTGAAAATGGGGAAATTACACCCCAATTGTTACTATTTTAGAAAAAAGGGTGTTGAACCAATGGTTGAAAATGGGTACCCTTCAGACAGCTCCCCTCGTGGCAAATGCAGTGTTCAAAACCCGAGTTTTGCTGTTTCGTGCAATACATGTCAAACCCCACCATGGGTTGACATTATCCATAGATTATCCATAGATTATCCATAGATTACCCATGTTTGACCCGGTTTTGATCATCCAATGGGGGATCGGCTTAGCTTCGATGGCTTCCCAAAAAGGGCTTCCCAAAATGTCATCTCCCAGGTGACAGAGCGGAGCTGTGACAGAGCGGAGCTGTGAAGTTCGGGATGTTCCAAGATTCACCGGAACTGATTGGTGTGAAAAAGTCCGCGATGCGAATGGCACAGGAATGGCACTTCTTCACCAGTTACAATTCCGATTCCTGGGGTGAGTCCAAAAGTGGGAAGATGGGGTGAACCTTTGTTTGACAAGTTAAGGGTTCTTTTTTTGGTTGTATATGGAGGAATAAGTAGCTCACAAAAAGGATTCTTCGAGCGGCAGCTTGGAGAAGATTTTAGGAACGTTGGATGCTTGGATGATACTAAAACATGTCCAAAAACGGTAGAAGGGGTTTCTGTTTTGAGTGTCTTGTGACTTCTTATCCCTCATGTTTTTTGCTGGAATTTTGAGCCGCCATCAGAGGAAAGGATGGTTCAGAAATGGGTGCAGCATGTTCTCGAGCTCGAGGCTTTTTGAAGAAGTCGATCGCTATCTGATCAATGGAGACTGGCAAAACAGAGAGCCAGAATGAGGTACAATGACTGGTTGGTGGTTTGTTTTTTTTATTTTCCCATTCAGTTGGAAATTTCATAATCCAACTGACGAAGTCCATGATTTTTCCGATGGGTAGGGCTCCAACCACCAACCAGATGAAGAGATGACCCAAGAATTGGTGCTTTGACAAAAAGGGGGAATGATGATCCCAAGCAACGGCGAGCGTAGTTTTAGAACATCTTCATGGACTAGTGAAAATATAAGTCACTACTTGTAACTACTGGGTCTACGACATTTTGGAGAAAAATGGAGAACATGATTCTTTTCAACGGCTAGGAATTATATATGCAATTATATGGAGTTAGTAGCTCGGACAAGTATTACCCATATGCTCCATGTATGGAATATTTACCAACATTTGCCCTAAAAATCACCCAAATGTAGGTAAATATACCATACATGGAGTATATGGGTTATAGAATACAGCACACATGAATGCCGCTTCTGGCCAGTTGAGCCAGTTGAGCCCCCCTCTTTGTTATTGGCTCCAAACCCCTGTCATTCCATAGACAACCAGCCACAGTTCCTTCAATGCAGCAGTTTTCAGCTTGCCAGCCCAAAAGAGGCGGCCCGTTCCCAAAAAATCAACAAACGCTTTCGCATGAATTTCTGAATTCTGAAAAATGATGTGGCAACGATCCCTAAAATAGGTCCTTTTTTTTGAACTTCAGCGTCACTTTTTGGTGGCACATCATGGATGAGTCACGGAAGGTGCTCTTCATTTGAGAAACACACAAAAAAAGAGTTGGTTTAGTTTTTACTCATAGACATGGAGAAACCATGGAATTCATCTAGGCAAATAAGCCGGCTTAGCTATCCTTTGAAACCCCACCTCTTACATATTTGTATGATTTTGTATGTATGTATATATTATATAATATTATGTATATATATATATATGTACAGACAACCATCTGAAGGCTGCATATCAAGACCAGCATGTTGGGGTCTTCTTTGATCGCTTTCATACCAAAGATAGTCTAAAGTTTTTCTTTAAGTATTGGTAGTCCTGAGCATTTTCGTGCACAGGCAATCGCAAAACACACTTCCACCCTTTTGCCATAGACCCAACTAAATTACCTCAACCTTCAGCATGAATGGGGAAGACGTGGGAAAAACTCAGAAGTTTGCTGCGCCCAGCTTTGAAGGCAGCATTTTTCCAGCCACCCAGCGGCCGCATGCCGCGGCTGCCGCGGCTGCCGCATGTCGCGTGGGCCGCGCACCGCCGCGACCGCGGGCTTTCCGGCGCCGAAGACGGGCAGCGTTTGGCCGGCAGCGGGCGCTCAGCGGCAGAGGCCGGCAACCGAGCAGGTATGAGACAAGTTTTCACATATCCAATTTTTCGAAGGCATATAACCCCTGGTAAATTAACATAGACCCTGAACATCACCAATTTTTGGTGGAAAATAGTCTTCCAACCCCTATCTGCCGGGGTCTATGTTAATAAACCAGAGGGTAACTAATGATATGAATTATACATAATGATACCACGTTTTTTCTAGGAAGTGCTTGCAACCCAGTGGCTACTTTTTTTACACACATATACACCATAAAATACCATACAATGTGAGGCCCCCCAGCTATAAGTTGGTTTATAAGCCCCAGCAACTATAGTTGTAAGTACCATAAACCATAGTTATTGGAGTTATAAACCAACTTAGCTATCTTGGGGGCCTCACATTGTATTTATGATGATCCACTTTAACTGGGTAAACCTCGGATGAGAAAAAATCGTTGCTACTTGTATGGCTCATCCCATGAACGTAACTGGCGAACTGGCTATGGCCGGGATTTTATTTTCATCATGATATATCTTAGTAATCTACTACCCTCTGGAAAAAGGTTTACATAACGAACTGGAAAATCACAATTTTTAATGGGAAGTTCCACTATTTCTATGGCCATTTTCAATAGCTGTGTTAGTTTACCAGAGGGTAATTGTTAGTAACAATGATCATGCTTAGATCAGAAAAAATAGCTAATTATTGCTAGTATATCTAGTTGTTAGTATATCAATAATAGCTGTTGATATTATTTGCTATTATTTGCTAATTATTGATATACTATTGATTTACAATCTTGGTATAGTATTTACGACATATTTCTACTCTGTGGATCTCTGTGGTTGATATTGCCCAAGATTGTGATTACTACCCAAGATCAGTTGTAGATCCTTTAATTATTACTATTACTATTCATGGATATTCGTGGAGATAATCATATCTATGGAAGATGCCATACTGTATTGCCATGATCTATTAGCTAATAATTACAATTAGTAGATAATTGCCAATTCTTATTGCTAACTACTTGAACAATATATACTAGTTATTGATATACTATTGATATACTATTGATATATATATATATATCATGATTGGAAAATTACAATTACTATTATTAGTAGTACTATTCATGGGAAAATGACTATTAGTGGGATTGTCATATTATCCAACTGATGATTACTACGGCTACGACTACTCCTACTCCTACTACTACTACTACTACTATTACTACTACTACTACTACTACTACGACGACGACGACCACTACCACTACCACTACCACTACCATTACCACTACCACTACCACTACCACTACTACACTACTACTACTACTACTACTGCTACTCCTACTACTACTACTACTACTACTACTACTGGAAAATTATCATGGTATTATTTCTACTACCATTACTATTGATGGCGATCATCATATTAATTATTGGACAATACCACAGGATGGGGCCCCCATTGGAAAATCCCAAGGTTGTGGGGGAAATCGCCGAGGTCCCACATAGCTCCCGTGCCGGCCGCGCGTGCCGCGGCCGCCACGGCCGCTTTCTTTTCCGTGGGAGTCCTGGCTGGGAGGCGACGGACGGTGGCGCGCTTGGAGTTCGGGGCGTTTTTTTCAGATGGGATTTTGATGGGAAAATGATCTATGAATCAAACGGTGGATTTTATTAAATGGCGGGGCGTTGATTTTGATGGGAACATGATTTATTCAATGGTGGATTCTCCATCAAGCTACGTTTGATTACCTTTTTTTTGTATCCAAATTTGGGATTATCTGCAATTATGATGAAAACCTACCCATCAAAAACAGATGCCCCTTGTCACCATTCGTTTCCCCATGATCATTATAGTAATTACTGACTTTGATGATGAGTCGGGGTCCCGCATGACTTAGGGACCGTTAATACCCCAACTACACCTGACTTGGATGTGCATCCCAATCACTATCCCTGGGACATATTGTCATGTGAATAATCGATGGATTAACCACTTGCAACGTGGCGTGCAGCGCCATGGTTTCTTTGGTTGGTATTTATATGGCGGATATTGGACGAAACCAGATTGGGAGTTCATCATGAAACCACTTTTGAGTTGGGTAATTGAATTCAACTTGATCTTGCGCCATATTCAAGGTTGACCGTGGGATGACCAATGTCTTCAGATTTTGTTTGAAGTTCACCCAGCTTGAAACAAAGCACCCTAGGGTGCCTTTGGTTGATGGAGATTCATCGATGCAGCAAGTGACCTACACGCCAGGCACCGCCGCTGCCGTTCACCGCTCCGAAGAGACGCCCTGTCACGGCCCGTGACGGCAGAACTCAGTGCCTTGGAGACGGTTTATGGATGGTTTAGCCTCTGGTAAACTACCCTCCGGTAACTTAACATAGCTATTGAAAATTGCCATTCATAGTTGATTTACCCATAAAAAAATGGCGATTTTCCATAGTTATGAAGTTATGTTAGTTTTACCAGAGGGTAACAGTTTGCTATGGAAAATGATCCATGTATAGAGTATTGACCTATCAAAGAAGGTGATTTTCCAGTTCGCAAACTCTTCCTTTACCAAAGGGTCTCTATTCCTTTGACCAATTTTCATTTCGGTAAATCAACGAACTAAATGGGCCATTTTCAATAGCCAACTGCTAAATAACCGGAGGGTGTGGATGGTTTATTGTGCAGGTGCATAATCAGCCATAATAAAGACCCACACTATTTATAAGATGGATCGAATAAATAACCATAATTACATAATCCCTTCTATATGGTATACTTATAACAAAATGAACTGAGCCACAATATAATGAAATGTACCATACATGTATAGACAATCAATAACATATGAATATCTCTGTATGGCTTATGGTACAAGGTGAGGCCCCGAACCATTGCGAAGTTGACTAACCCAGTTTACTTGCCTGTTGGCATTATAGTTCATCGGGTCTTTGAACCAAGTTGCAACCGGGGCTTTTCATCTTGTAGATAAAACTACAGTAGTTATATGATGTTATATGCAATCTAAAGCAACTACTAGTAATAACTAGGGGCCCACGTTGTGGCTGGAAAATCGACAGTTGATGGAGGTGTCGTTCGCGAAAATGAACGAAAACTGGTGGATTTTCCAGCCCACATCGGGTTGGATGATTGGATGGTCAATTCTAAGGGCGTCACTGCGACGTCACTGGAATGATGCTTGAGGATAGCCGGCGTAACTATCCCAACATATCCCAACAATTGGTGAACATCTTACCGGTAAATACCATCAATTCTAGGGAATTCATCATCCCAACTGACGAACTCATATTTTTCAGAGGGTTAGGTATACCACCAGCATCCACCAACCAAGTAATACTACCCTAAAAAATAGTTAATATATCTATAATTCATATTTTTTGGGTTTGTAATATAAAACCAACACTTTTTGGGTAGGGCTCAGCCACCAACCAGGTCATGTCAGCACATGAATTGACATGTTTTAGGTCGCCAATCCACCTTGGACGCCAATTCATCGCAAAATCTGATCCATGTTTATGTACCTTCTGGTAAACATTAACAAGAAACGATGGAAAATCACCATGTTATAGCTGGGTAAATTAACATAAATTAACTAGTTCGACTGGGCCATTTACCAGTTCGCAAACTGTGAGTTTACCAGAGGGTATCTCAATTTGGGATTTTTTTTAGTGGAGGACCAAAGGTGCGACTCCCGGTCGTGGAAAGGTCTTCCGAAAAGATGTCGGTGGAAAAAAAAGATCATTCGGGACATGACTCAAAGAGTGATGGCTGATTCTTTGCTGAATGGAGGGCTAATTTTGTGTCTTTAGTTTGGGAAATTTTGGGAACTATGACCATTTGCCACTGGTAGTCGTGTCCCAGCAGGTGACGTGCACGTTTTTTTTCCTGAATCCTAAAGGTGTCCAACAAAAAAAGGGATTCTTACTTCTATGCACCCCATTCTCTCCAAGGGTTTACATCAAATTCCGTGGGACCGTGGGATAAGGCGGGTAAGTCCTCCATGGAACACTCAGAAGGAAACCCTATTTTTCAAATTAAGGAATGAAAACAATGATTCAACGGGAATTTCAGGATCCTAAAATGGAGGTACTGTACCATATAAGACCATATTTTGTAGGGATCGGATATTCCCTTAATTACATAGGCCTTACATCATAGGCCTTACATATGGTAGGTACCTCGGATTTAGGTTCCTGTTGCATGGCCATTGAATGATGTTCGATGGTTATAGCGTTATACCCACCATTAGGGTAACTATGGGTTCTGGTAGCTATCTCGAACTGGACAAAGGGGGCGAAACTCAATCAACAAATAGGACACCTTAACTTAACTGGTACCACTTTCTTATTCGTGCGTCAAATTTAGTTACATATTCCGGATCATATCCCATTACACCCCAGCATCATCCCATTACATCTCACTATCCCACTGTATCCCATGATCTACTTGCAGGCTCATCCCTCGAATCCTGAGTAGGTTAGTTCACTCTAGGGCAGTGGACTAAGCCTACTCCCACTTAGTTCACCAGGGTGAACTCACCGAATGGATTCGTGGGATGAGCCACCTAGGATTCGTACATCCCCAGCTCCAAAATCTCCAATTCGCCATCAAAAATCCTTCGCCGCGAGGCAAAGAGCTTCGGGAGGTCTTTGAACTGGCCGACGCAGACGAGAACGGCAAGATCTCGCCGCAGGCAGACGGCGCGAGAACGGCGCGAGTTCGTGTTGGTGGTGAAACGGGTCGTTATACTGGTGCAAAAACGTATAGGGAATGGGGGAATGACATGGAATGAGCCATAATAACATATACATATATATATACAGTTATATATATAATATAATATATATATATATACATAATATACATTATTTATTTATATATATATGAAAGTTTCCTAGGTCATGGGGGTACCCCCCAAATCATCCAAGTCATTAGATCATTGGACCATGACTTAATATTGAAAGCCGTTGTTTTGGTGGTCGCTAATTTTAAGACACTCCCATCATCATGCCATTTCAGTTCGTGTTAAAGGATTTTTTGGGTCCCAGTCCCGCATGTAATGCTGCATGTAATAGCATTATTATATTACATATATTAAACAAATAATATATATATATATATATATATATTATACATACTATATATATATTATGTATATTATATATATTATATATATTATATAATACATACTATCTATATTGTATTATTATAGTATGAAATATCCCCAAAACTAGAGTATCGTTACATGGTGAGGCCCTCGAACGATAGCTAAGTTGACCCACACAACTTGCTACACTCTTGGGCTTGATTAGGGGCATATAACTGATACTATATAGTTCATCGGGTTAACAAACCAATTTAAAAATGGTGGGCCTCACCTTGCATGTTGTCATAATGATACTGAAGTAATTACAGTAGAAAGAAGATGGAGTGATTACAGATATTATCATTCCATATATCTACTCCAGGATGACTATATAATATGACTAAAATGAACTCTAATCATACCTATATTCGCATAATTTTGTATATAAACAATGTGTCCAATTAGATACCAAAGCATTATGATTCATACAATTATGTGTGTACATATGTGTTCATACATACATACGTAGAGGTATGTACACATACATAGATAAGACCATGCAGGTTATATGTAATGCAACATGAAAATCAATGTAATAGTTGATATGTACAATGTGAGGCCCCCAAGATAGCTAAGTTGGTTTACAACTCCAATAACTATCGTTTATGGTGCTTATAACTGTAGTTACTGGGGCTTATAAACCAATGTATAACTGGGGAGGGGGGCCACATTGTATACATATATATATATATATATGTGTATAATTATATAGATAAAGCTTGGTCCGGCCTCTTGGAACGCCCCGCAAACCCGCGCTGTTGTTGGAGTTTGGGTGTGGTTTTCAGGGCCAACAATCCAAACATTGATTCAACACATTGAGTTTCTGTTAAAAGAATCTAAAACAGCCTTATCTGGTTGGTGGTTTGGAACATGAATTTTATGACTTTCCATTCAGTTGGGAATTTCATCATTTTTCAGAGGGGTAGGTTGAAACCACCAACCAGTATATATACATATATATACACATAATATATAACCAGCCCAAGTTGCCGGAGTGATTTCATCCCATGGCGATCACTATCTCTTCAAATCATCTGAAACAGCCTTATCAAATAATCTATTTTCGGATGGTTCATCCATCCCTAAAACAGAGTTTCTGTTGAGATGTTGGATTGCCAGAAATTTTCGTTGCAGCTGGCGGTGTGCAGCTTGTCGTAGAACACGAAGCGTAGCTTGCGTGAGCAGCTTGCGTTGAATCTAAGGTTGAGTCAGCACCCTACTCCGCTCCACCCTTCTCCATCATATCATGCAATTGGCCTCTTGTTATTTCATGTAGCTATGGAGAATCACCATTTTGAATTGGTAAATCATCAGACATATTTTTTGGGATGATGTTTCCGGCGAAGATTTTTGGAAGATGGGTGGCTCAACCAATCTGTAGCCTCTGGTAATGACTGTTAGAGTTTGCTATTGAAGCCATGGCCAGAGAAATAGTTGATTTTCATTTATTTTCCCAGCTATAAAATGTCTATGTTCAATAGTTATGTAAACGTTTACCAGAGGGTAATATACAATTACATATCCAGTCGTGTGAAACGATCGAAACGTGGTGAAACAATCGATCCAACTACCTGAAGATGCACCTGCCATTGCACATGACTGGTCGTTCCAAGGGCTTGGGAAATCCAATTATACATATATATATATATATAGATATGCGCAGTTGCAACTATATACAGTATATAGTTGCTAAGATGTAACTATGTACATGACAAATATAGTAACATGTATTATATGTGGAGGTTTCCTAAAATAGGGGTACCCCCTGTTCTCATCCATTTGAGATTGGGATTTTCCATGGAATAAACCATCCATTTTCGGGTACCCCCATTCATGGACACCCCCATATTGATATTGTTTTTGGGGTCAAAACCCTGCTACCCAAACGGTACCCAAAAATATCTGGAAATATGGATGTTTATCCCCCCAAAAAATATGGTAAAGTCCATCTATCAGCTACCCGCCGGTAATGACTAACAGTTCGCTATTGAAAATTGCCCATTTATCAGTAATTTAACCATTAGCATGGCAATTTTCCAGTTGGCAAATTGTTAGTTTACCAGAGGGTATCTATCATCTATTATTACGCACAGACCCCGTGGTTTGCCCGGACTGCAACATTGAGGATGCCTTGTTGCCGAACATGAGAAGAGAAATTGCAGACAATACTGCGTACACGCAGTGTTTTCTGGTTTCGGATTCAGAGTTTTCAGGGTTTTAGGGTTTAGGGTTTAGGGTTTTAGGGTTTTAGGGTTTAGGGTTCGTTGTCTGGTAAATACCAACCTGGCCCTGCGCAGGTTTTTGAGCATGTCGAAGGATAATATTTGAACTCCATTCTAACCTTGCGGGCAAACCATAGGGTCTTGCCGTATTATTATCATAGACCCATGATATATCATCATAGATATTTGACAGAGATAGACTGACCCATGACATTCCATCTATCACTGGTTGGTGGTTCGGAACATTTTGTATTTTTCCATAGATTGGGAATGTCATCATCCCAACTGACTTTCACTCATATTTTTCAGAGGGGTAGGTTGAAACCACCAACCAGATCATCTATCTATAAATCCACAGAATATCTCCACCATGGCTAGGAGCTTCTCAGCGCCCTACGGGTCCTGGGCATCAGCACGGAGATCGGCAGCTCGCTGGTTTTATTTTTTCGGCCCTGCAATCCATGAAACATAGCGGTTTTAGCCAGATTTAACTCACCAAAATTGGGATTTAAGATGACTGGTTGGTGGTTTGGAACATGAATTTTATTTTCCATGTCATATATGGGATAATCCTTCTCATTGACTTTCATATTTTTCAGAGGGGTTGAAACCACCAACCAGATGATTTAACCATGAAAAATACAGTGAAAAACATACATGAGAAACTTGCGGACAAAGCTGGTTGACTGGTCACTTTTTGTGGGAATTTCATCATTTATTGGGATTTCACCACCATATTGATCATATTGTATGTATTGTATGTGGATGGTGTTTCGGGCAAGCCTAAACCAAATCCATGCAAAATTCCATGGTTGGGGACTCATCACCTTTCAGGCCACCGTCATGGGTGATCCTTAGGAGTCATCAAACGTGGGAAATCCTCGAATTCAACGGAGGTGTCGTTCGCTGGCCATCATGGCACATCCATGGTGGATTTTCGCACGTTTGATCACTGGATTACTGCATGGTCACCAGCTAAAAGTCAGCAAAAAACATAGGACTTGTATGTAAGATTGGCCGTATAGGACGAGGCACTCTATGCTTTGAGCTAGGCAACAAAACTGCAGTTTTATCACTCTACAGGAAGGTTCATGGACCTCTAGTGATTAATTTGCACCCTTCATACAGATATATAATGGAATGATGCGAAATGATGCGAATATGTCTCAAAAGTTGGGTAGCACAGCCCCAATGGTTTATCAAACAAATCACTGATTTGTCTACATGTTACTGTAGTTGCTATTCAATGGGGTATGCCGTCATACTGGGACAAATTCATACGGTTCTCCTCTTGTCTGATGCTTCAAAACGTGTCAAAAGCCAAGCGGTTTTTAGCAATTATGGCCTTATAAACCAGTTAGAACTGTCTTATCTCCCCATTGAAGTGATGTATGTATATACATATATATATATATATCGGATTTTCCATGGAAATACGGTACCACCATTTATGGAACCTCCCATATTGATATTGTTTTTTTGGTCAAAACCCTGGTACCCTAGGTACCCTAAAATAGCTGCCTAATGGATGTTTATTCCCCCAAAAAAATATGGTAAGTTCATAGGTTTTTGACCAATCGGTACATAAATTCCATAAATAGGTGCTATGTTTACCATTCCCAAATGGGTGGTTTATTATTGTTTTACCCACAGTATACAGAATATCTCCACCTACCATGGCTAGGAGCTTCTCAGCGCGATCAACCTTAGTTGTACCATGTGTATATATATATATGTATATATATATATGTATGTATGTATATATATATATATATATGTATATATATGTATATATATATATGTATTTATAACCAACCTAAGTTGCCGGAGTTATTTCATCCCATGGCGATCACTATCTCAGCCGGGCCACAGTGCCACAGTCCTGCGAGGTCGTGTGCGCCAGGTCGTCCGAGATCTTGACCGAGACGGAGACGGCCGCTGTGGTCGTGAAAGAAGTTTGGTCGTTTTCCCAAGAAGAAAACAGCTGGAAATGCTGGAACAGCTGGGATTTTTCATGATCTTTAAAGAATTTTTAATGATTTTTAGTGATCAACAAAGGAACATTCATGTGGAGAAATATTTTTTTTCAAGAATTTAGACTTGAATGGCAGGGTCACCGGTTAATCCCCACAGTTTGGGGATTTGAATCAACTCAGATGGTAGAGTCGACCATAGACCCGAAAACTCACGACTTCATCAGCTCAATGGCCGTGCAACAGGTACCGACTGATTGGAGGTACCGATTCCATATATAAGTCCTATATAAGGCCTAAATTTCAGGGAATATCCCCAGAAAATATGTCCTTATATGGTACGGTACCTCCATTTTAGGATCCTGGAATTCCCATTGATCAAATGGTGAGCCTGTAAAAGACAATGGTTTCCTGAAACTCTTTCCTTGAATCGTGGCCTTGAGTATACTGATTTTGCACTATCTTGTACTCTCACAGGCTAATTGTGTGTGTGCCCCTCCTCTGAGGAATGAAGTAATTGCATAAGCCCACCGTAATCCCATTCGTCTTTTTGAGCAGTGGCTTGTTGTAGCCTGTTTTCTAATCATTTGCCATCAGGCTATTCGGTGTTGACACTCCTTTGTCACTGCAGTTTGCATTCAAAGTTTGGCCTGAGGTTGACTAAATGTTGCGATTTCATTATGTCAGGTTAGTGAATTATTATAATCTATATAGCGATTATATACCCAGATTTCAGGAACCTGAAAATCCCATTGACCTAGGTACCCTCTGGTAAACGTTTACAGAACTGTGGAAAATCGCAGTTTTTAAGTTCGGTAAATCCACTATTTCTATGGCCATTTTCAATCGCAAACTGTTAGTTTACCAGAGGGTACTTCTTTGAGAAATGGAGGTAAGTAACCAACAGCCATAGCCCTTATATAGGCCTTATATGTGGAATCGGTACCTCCAATCAATTGGTTCCTGTTGCATCAGGGGGGGGCACTGCGAGGTGAGATCAATTTCGATGAGTTCGTGGGAGCCACTGGTAGTTCGCACAGTGCCTCGAGGAAAGCAAGGAAATCCAGTGGGTCCAGTTTCAATGGGGATTTAGTCGGAATTAGTGGGATTCATAGGATGTATATGTAATTATACTATGGAGCCGCTTTGGCACTTAGGAACTTAGCTGGCAGTTAGGTGGCGCTTAGGAAACTTAGGTTTGATGGTGTGCTAAGTGGGAGCTTATTGGCCGCTAAGTGAGCTAAGTGTTTCATAGGGATTTTTTTGCAATGCTTGTCATTTTTGAAAACATGGATGTTGACATGGTCTTGGGGTGTTCTCCGCCCGTCAATTTTGTTTTTTTTTGCTGCTTCCTGATGTCGTGGATTAACGTAAAAGCCAAAGACCGTCTTGATCTTGGCGGCGCAAACGCATACGCTCCTCGTGCATCAAAGTATAAGTAGAAGCTGCAAGGATTGTCTTTGCGCCAGATAGGCGCTTCCATTTGATAATGATTCTTTGCAAGAAAGGATTGCAATTTTCGCATCACGACGTAGAAGCCATGTGCATTTGACAGACCATGTAAGATTTCTATGCAACACGTAGCTGACATTTGGACGAAGCTACCACGTGGGTATTCGACGCAATAGATTTGGATGCCTTTGGCAAAGA
>Ga0126342_10011181_pt1 | contig 16042 bp, 14 predicted proteins | sample Cyp1metagenome_FD_92528 | JGI IMG/M metagenome (GOLD analysis project Ga0126342, IMG submission 92528) | Coral microbial communities from Lord Howe Island, Old Settlement Bay, Australia - Cyphastrea 1 metagenome | ecosystem: Host-associated > Invertebrates > Cnidaria > Coral ... | reverse complement strand
TCATCATCATGGTGTTGATGATGTTGGTGTCACGCACCAGGCCACCATAGAAGAAGCCAAGCCCTGCCGTCATCAAGAACACGAATGCGGTTGAGGTCAAGACCCAAGCAACTGCGCCTGGGCTCACGGCATCGTCGGTCAAAGCTGGGTTGGCCATTGCTTTGGCTGGAGAAAGTACAACGCTGACTCTCTGGCTTGGAAAAAACAAAATTGCCTTCGAATAGAAATCTCCTTCGCACCGACACGGAAAAATGAATGCTTCCTGTGATACTGTGGCAGAATTACTTGAGAATCCCAGCACGTTCAGGGCTGCACATCATGCGAAGGTCAAGAATTCGGCCTTCCCGACATCGCAGCGTTGCACTTGTCAGGTTTCCTGACATGGCAGATGCCACGAGATGTCATGAGCCCATGGTCGCTATGTTCGGGAATTGTTTTGGGGCCCCCATGAGACTTGTCACCACGACCAAGGTTGGAGCTGCCTTCGAATGTTCATGATTGTTCCAAAGCACTGGAGACGACTCCAGGAGGCTACCCGTGCTACCCCTTCTCCAGCCTCAGAGGAGCTGCTGGCCCGGGGCCCGGCCTATCACTTTGTCGTGCGGTTAGACGAGTACATGTGTGCGGTCACCTGTTTTCTTTTACGGACTTAGTCCAAGGAGCCAACAAAACCGCTGCAATGAGACAGGATCAGCAAAACCCTGGTTTCACTGTTTCAAGGGACACTGAAAAGGTTAGAAAGCAGCTCTGTGGAATGCTGATATTTGGTGATGGGTTGCAGCTTCTCGTGTGCCAAAAATAACTTATCCAGAACCAAAAGACAGCATCACTTCTCAAGCGAGTAGATGAGTAGATGTCATTTCAACATATGTCAACTAGACTTTCATCAGCTAGACTTTGAATCAGCTACGATGATTTTTCACAATGGGATCAACCACCCGCAACCGGCTGAGCAGAATGGCACAAAGGCGTGGCTGATCCGGTAGCCGGGTTTCAGAGCAGGTAGTTCCCGTCTGCCTGAACAAACAGGGGTTTGTCTGAAAAGTGCGTGCCCAAAATCCGGTTCTTTTCATCATGTTACCCATGGAAAACAGACCATAAATTGGGGATATATATATATATATATATTATATATATATTACATAAATAAATACTGTATGTATATATATATGTAATGATATATATATATATATATATATAAATTATATATATATATATGAATAATGGCATATCATATACATATATATATGTATATATATATGTATACCCATTTTCAGACTGGCAACTGGTTGTCTCCTCGGGGCGCACCAGGCGGCTTTCGTTGCGCCCGCATCACAGCGACAGCAAGGTCTTGCCAAAGCAGTTGCCGTCAAAGTGGCAGAGACATTCGACGCCCATTCCGATGGCCAGCAACCCCCTGGAAAAACGAGGCTTTTCTGGGATTAACGTTTGGGATGATGGTGACTTTATGGGATGTTTCATGGGATTTACCCTCTGGTAACTTTAAAAAAAGCTATGGAAAACCGCGATGTGTGATAAATCATCGAACTCATAAGGCTAAATCCCAAGTGTTCCCACGAAATCCCCATTTTGTGAATGTCTAATGGCGAAAAAAACACCATTCTTCCCATTACCCTCTGGTGAACTAACACAACAATGGAAAATCACCATTTTTCATGGGAAAATCCACTATAAATGGCCATTTTCCATTGCTATGTTAGTTCACCAGAGGGTAAATCCCCAAAATGTTGGATGGGTAATATTGGGTCCCAGCCTGGGATGGAAGTACGACCAGGCAGTCCAGCCTGCTGTAGTTGCCCTCAGCGGGACACTTTGGAAAGTTCCATTTTGGAACGTTCCAAGTGAAACCATTCTTGACAACATGTATTTATATATATATATATATCATGTACATAATTATGTATATATATAATATATACATCCATACGTCTGAATTCTGAAGCTGATCATTCCAATCATTTCATCTCCCCGAACTACTGATATTCCTCACATTTCATCGGAAGATTGCTCCCCTCATCGACAGCGGGTGGAGACTCCGGGATCGCCATGGCAACAAGAAGAACAGGAAGAGAAAGAAGGTGCAGAAATGACATTCACAAGACCAGTGTAGACCAGTGTAGACCAGTGTGTGTGCGTGTGTTCATCGGCTGGGACAGATATATATATTTATTTTTTTTTTACAGATCGGGCCAAGCATCAATACCACAGCCAAAAAGACATAGGACTGCCAAGCGCCCCGTGCAGATGTTTCGACTTGGATGACATCGCAATTGTCCGTCACCCGTTTCTGGAAGGCTTCCCCCAGGAATGCTACATGGATCATGTTGTCCACTTCTATCAGAAAGCACAGGGCCTTGATGTTCCGCGCATGTAACTGGGCTCTGACTCTGAAAACAGATTAAACATAATGTGAATATCATCCACATCATTGATTGACGATATTCATCTACAGAATTCTAATGAATTCTACATGGTTCTACTAGATTTGCAGAGAAATAAAGGTGAAGGCTTTCCAGCCATACATCCCAGCCATTGGTTGTCCTGCTCATTGACAATAGCTACATAGTCTAGCTTGGTAAATTCTGGATTTGGGAGTCCCCAAGTTTTAGATGGACTCACTTTAGAAGTAAATCACTTGCAGGATCACCTACAGTGCGTGTTCAGGCTCGAGTCACTTACAGCACTGGTTACTTGCCACACATGAGAGGCTTGAAGCTATGAAACAATGCTCAAAGGCCACAACCGAAGCTTGTCATCACCAAGGGGCCGTACTGTTCAACACCAAATCCTGCAAATTGTTGGTGGCCGTGAGGAAGAAAGCTCCGACTACCAGAATCACTCCAGCAATCACCAGCCGGGGAAGTCCGATGCAAAAAATGGCGAAGAATTTGTGCACTTTGGGCAGCCTCAGGGTTCAAATGGGGCCCACAAAGCCAATCATCAGTCAATTTTTGTCGCGTCAGTGGATTCCCAATCTGAACCCCTGCAGGCCCTGCCTCCGCACGAATAATTTGCCATCGTCAATGGATGCAAAGGTGGCGTTGGAATCCTCGATGCTTGGGACATACCATATGACATACATCAAATTGTAGATGGCTCGAAATTCCTCGATCAATAGCATACCCCAAATGAAGAGCAGCAAAACCAGGAAGGACATAAAGGTTGTCCCCACGATGGAATCTGGCTGCCCCTTGTAGATGGAAACCGCGTCGTAGGTGACGACATTGACACTGTCCTTTCGCTCCAGGGTGGACTCGCCACAGTATTGAGAGCTTGCATGATGAATCCACTCATAGTCTTCCCCGTATAATCTTTTACCTGGCTGCGCCGATGCTGCGCCGATGCGCCGGGCCGAAATCGCAGAATTGAAGTTTCGTCTGTCTTGAGATCATCATTCCAGGATGGAAAACAGAAAATAGGTATACATACATATATATATATATATTTATTTATTTATAAATTATATCTAAATTATATCTAAATTATATTATATTATATTATATATAATATATAATATATAATATATTATATATAATATACATAATATATATATATATGTCTGTATTATTATATACATACATCAATAACTTACAGTAATCAAACATGGCAATGGAAAATCCCCCATTGATAGAAAACCTGTCCGCTAGAACCGCCGTTTGGTTCGGGGATTTCCGGGTGGCATGTTTGATTTTTTCGAAAGGTCATTTGAAACCACCAGCCAGTTACAGAATGAATCGAAGTTGTCTCGACATGCCTGGACCCGCTCTTCGGCATCCATTTCCGGAAGGATGCCGGACAAACGACCTCGAGCCTCCAGATTTCCACATAGGTTGGGATCGATGGGCAGGCACATTTCAATGTTGCCACGGAAGTGCTTGAAGAAATCCATATCCACATGCTGCATCTGCTTAAACGCACTCTTTGAGCCAATCCGATTCTTGAAGTCGTACTTGGCCATCCGAATCAGCACAGCTGAAAAGTTTGTCATCTGACTGCCCTTATCCTTCAGTGTGCGTCCGAGACTTGCAGCTTCATCAATGCTCCAGTAGCCATTTTGGTCAAGGTCAAGCTTGCTTGGAATCATTGACAGAGTGAGTATTGGATCCAGACAATCAAACTCGCTGGAGTCTGCCATGGACTGCGGGTATAGAACCTGAGCTTGGGCAAGGCATGGCAAGACTATCCGATTATCCTGGCTATCCCTGCTATCAAAAAAACAGTGAATACTCTGATCAAGACGGACCCGCCGATCAAACCAAGACAACCAGGGGTGTGTTAATTCCAAGGTTGACATTCTATGTTGTTCAAGGACACATCTTGCTAGATGTGACGGTTTCTCTTCACAAATATGAACACCAAGAGACGCCAAGCAAACCAGGCCTTGAGGATACTCTCCAGCAGGCACTATCGAATAGTGCCGTTTCAAGGTCTCCAGACTCCGAAAGCTGATAGATCTTGAAAGCGATACCAAGTTGCAAAGCCAGGTTCAGAATCAAGAATAGGCCGACCATTCTGTAGTCCGACCATCGAGGAATGGGATCTCCTTCTTGTCGCACGCGTTCATCCTTGAAGTATAGGGGGCCCCATAGGGCATCCAGGTAGATGTCTGCATCTGCAGGATCCAGCTGCCCTGTGCACCAATTCTACAGCTGTCGTGAGCTGAGTCACGCCAACTTGGAACGCTTTGATCACTAGGAAAGTTTTAGGCTTACCATGTGAGCAGTGCCCGGTTCATCTGAATCTGTTGTCCCCAAACCTACCAATTTTGGCGATCGAGGTCCACATGTTGGGCCTTATTGCACTAGTTCATAATCCCTGCCCCACTTTTGCTGATGAATGCCCCAGTTTGTTGGTTTTGAAATTACCATGACATTGCAGTGGAGATCATCCACAGGATTCATCCCATCCTTTTTTATGAAAAACACCTCCTAAACTTCAACGGTCCCAAAGAAATATCTAAATCCCCTGGGGAGAAAACCATGGTTTCTTGTGGTGGTTTCATCGGGGGATGAGGATCAAAGTGCTCCAAGTGGCTGGTATGCCAGTGTGCCTCATCCAAGGTCTCTGCATCAGACATCAACGAAGCGCTATCCTCGGAGCCATTTGATGTGATCCTCCGCAGGATCCTTGAGATCTTCGACATCGGAGTGACGGGTGTGCGTAAAAAAGGGGGGGATACCCCCACCTTAGCTTACGCTTATGGCAAGTTGTTCTGTTGTTTCTCCAGTTCATGGCAAGTTATTATGGATTTTTTTTTGCATTCGGAAATGTTGGTCTGTTGGTCTAAACTAAACCTCTGGATTTGGGGTATATAACCTATTTTCAAACCCAAATCAAACTATCACAGGGTGAAAAACTTGGCTTGAGCCAAGCTGCACCATTCAACATAAGCATGACCTACTTGTTCGAAGTCAATGAAAAATCTGTCGAAAGGATCTTGCTGATTGCAATCTATTTGTAGTTCTGTATGTAAATATATATATATATATATATATTATATGTATATATATATATATATATATGTATGTATATATATATATATGTGTATATATATATATATATGTGTGATATATTTGTAGGAAATGCAGAGAACAACTAAGTCTGACTTGCTTTCTTCCAGCAAGTTCTGGCTTTGGGGCAATACTCAAACGCTGCACTTAGCGCTGCCGCATGCTGCCGCTTGGGCCTGCGATTCCACCATCAAACACTGGCGGCAAATCTACCAGTGTTTGAACCGAGACAACTAGACATCCCAAAAGTTCAGCTATTCAGGCCATGCACAGGAAAATCCCATCGTCCCATTCCTCCAATATCCTCTAATATTGATATTTTTATTACCTCCCAAACAAAATCCTGGTTTAGTATAGTAGTGACCCTATGAATTTTGGGGTTCCACATGAGGGGTATCGAATATTATGGGGGTTGAGGGTTTTTCCTGCACCCAGTGGGCCACTGCTTTGCCGTCCGTCAGTGTATCAAGCCCAGTCCACATCTGCACCAGATCTTCCCCATTCCCAGGTCTTGGGGAAACCCAAGTCGTATCGTTTGCTGATATATCCCATTATGTACATGTATATGTGTATATACATACATGTATGTGTGTATATATATATATGCACATACATGTGTGTATATATAATATCCCTATCATGCTTGGTTATTGTATCCCCAGGAATTTGCCGATTGAATCTCTGATTTTGGACAGCCGGGAAGCGGTCATACGTTCAACGCGAGACGCAGCGGGGAAGCGCTGCGCAGGTATCGTATGAAGAGAGACGATCAAGACCTGTGAAGATCATCCTAACCATCAATGGATTGGATTAATGGAAAATTTACAGGAAAACCCCATATTTAATGGGAAAATCTATGGTTTCCTGTAAATTTTCCGTTAAACCAATCCATTGAAACCAGGACTGTTGAGATAGAAAATATGAAAGGCCTGAATTGGTACATAAACCAACTAGGATTCACCTTCAGATCTGTTCACAAGTCTTGAAGCTTCCAGGGCTGTCCCCAAAAGCTGCATTGCATGACTTCGTTTGAAGTCACGCTGGATGCTTCTGGCTAGATGGCAAATGGTTTTGCAAGACTTTTCTTCTTATCATATTCCAAACTAAATCCAGAATTCACAGGAGAAGAATGCTTGGTTACAATGGACTGCAACATCACGAGCAAGTGCAGAATAAGACATGCATGCTGCACGCATGCTTTCCCATGGGAAAGGAGTTTTGAAGGTAAGGGCTGCTTTTTCATCCGGCGAGCTTCAGTCGTTGCAGCTTCCTCTCACTCTCCTGGGCCATCGAATCATCATGGAGCGTTGCCCGTTGTTCACCCTCCACTGGTTGGTTACGATTCCCATCTTCCATGTAGTCTAGTAAAGCATCCTGTTTCACTACCAGCCGTTGCTTGGCTGATGCTCCTCCAGCTGCATGAGGTTTGACGACATTCCCACTGCCTGACACCAGGAAACTTCAAGCATCCAAACATCTCGACAAGCTCCCAACTCTGAAGTGAGCCCATTGTTTCTGGTCAGGTCAAAGAGAGGTCGTGATTCTTTTGTATCGCACTCATCAACAATTTGGGGAATGGGATACCAGAAACCCATTGTAACTATTGGATTTGCCTCAAGTGCCCTTCAAATGTTAAACCACCTCCAGGCAATCTCGGTTCTATTCCCATTTGATGGTCAATTATCCCCCTTTTTAGGGGCGAGTAAACTATGAATGAATCACTAATAAGTTGTATATAAGTTCTGTCCTGATTTCCATTCCATGATCTATTCCAATCCACATTCTTGAATGGATAAACCAATGGAGATATATGCCACCCAGCAATCTGTTGGAGATTTCATCAAATTCATTCCTTGCTCTTTGTTGATTACCAACGATCAGCTATCTGGATGAATCATAGTATTTCACCAGCCCAAATCCTAGCTATAGTCCATGCTATATGATTGTTCAAATCATAATTCTCCCCATTCATTTGGCTAAGTCAATAGTGAATGGAGTTGAATCAATGACAAATGAGGACTTAATTGCATTATATGCGAACAAAATACAGATCAGTATAATCATTCCATGTTTCCATGATTGATAAATGGTGTATTTTTGGTAAATCCCCATGATATTCCATTGTATCCCAGATTTATCTGTTCATTCATGAATTCCCCATTCATATGGCCAATCACTATGTAAACATCCGAATACAGTAACCATTGTAATAAGCATTATCTTTATGATATATTTAACCATACCAGCCAAATAGGGGTACAATTATCATTGAACCACGTCAAACCATACTATAGTAATCATTAAATCATGTTATAATCATTGGTATACTCATTAATGTGGGCAACCCAATCACAAACCTACCATTTAGGGGATGATTTGTACCACCCATTTATGGTGAGCTGGTTTATGGCATTACCATATGAATCCATCAGGTTGGCTAGATTAGTATGATTGGTATTGATTGGAATTGTAATGATTATAACTACCCTTAAATCATTATCAACTAATCCATTTGTATTTCGCAATTATATTGTCAGATAATCATTATATATTGAACCATTTTATATATATATAATCCATTTGTATTCCCATTTGGATAATCCATTATGTATATATATATATATATTAAACCATTTGTATAAACCATTATCAATTACATAATGATTTCCCAAGCACCTGCGATTGGCGCCTCCAACTGCGCCATCGTCTTGGCCATCGAAGGTGGTCCAGGTGTTCCAGCATTGCCCCTGGAGATCGTCCAATAAGTTTTCCGATGGTTTCCAGTGATATCCAAAGTAGGAAGAAAAATGTCCCAGTTTTATCCAGTTTTCTGATGTCATATACAAATTCTAGCTGGTGTTCCAGCTAGTGTTCGAGTTGTTGCTGGGTAAGCCTTCGATCTTGCGACAGGCCGGCAGAAGTTAGCCCCTTTTTTGCACCAGATCTTCATCTGCAGAAATGGGATTAGGTCAAGTGATTAAGCATTAAAAAAAATCGACGGTTCGATCCTGAAGTGGCCGAAATCTGTGTGTCCTTGGCACTTTTGTTCAATTTTCAACCAAAGGCCAAAGGTGTGATCTTCTGGCTGAGAAGCGAGCCACAACACATCTGGATGGCTCAAACGACCCAGGCTGGCCTCAGGGGCTGAGCAAGCTGGGCAGTATCCTCTTGTTTGGGCCCGCTAGATATATAGATCCAATGCTAAAAACCAAGGTCAAGGGGGTATTTGATACGAGTACTAGGAGGCAGGGATTATATTCTTCAAGACTTCAAAAGAAAAGGCAGTGTTGGATCCTATTCATTTTGGGGGACCCATTAAAGGGGATGTCATATATGGGGTAATGGGATCATATATTTCTGTTCCTTTACTTGTCTGTGAGTGCGCCACGTGGTCCCTGTGTTTGAGATCTATTCTTGTCTTGGACTTTCATCCTGGACCAAAACACATGTGGATCCTCAAATCCCACACTCAAGTTCAAAGCCAAAACCCAGAGATCCCATATAGTCATAGAGTTTTGTGTGGTCCAAAACTGGGATGCACGCAAAATCCTAGCTCCAGCATGTTCATGGTGCATTTAGAGTATATAAATGATGGAAACCACTGGGTTTTTGAGGTGGCCAAAAATTTCAATCTTTGTGAATCAAATCGCCTGATTGCTATTTTTGCTGCAAGCAGCCAAATAGCAAACACTTCTAAGTGGTTTGTTGGGTATCTCCACTCATTCACTGTCGGTCTCATCCTAAAATATCTTTGAAAAAAAACAACAACAACTGTTGTTTAGTGTTGATTAATCTGTAAAAAACGAATTCGCCCTGTTTTTAATACATGTTTAAAACGTTTGTTTCTGGATGAAACCATACATTCACCCCGTGTTTTGCGGGTACCCAACATCTCCGCGACCCACAGCCTCACCGGCTCTTTCGGCACGACGGGAAGACCTCAAAGAATCACTGGCGGACGGATGTTCATCGTAAGATGGTTTATGATGTACAACGAAGTATCTTATGTATTATTATGTATATATATATATATATATATGTATATATGTATATATATATATATGTATGTATATATGTATATATATATATATGTGTATGTATATATGTATATATACATATATAGATATATACATATGTTGTATCATATATTATTGGTGTAATCCATGTATATGGATGGGTTCTGGCCAATAGCCAATAGTATACCAGAATAAAGCCCAAGTTACCACATTAAGAAACCCTGTAGCAGTTAAAAGCAGACCCCTTTATAGCTATTAGACTGGCCAGGTGGCATGGGATTGTTATTTTGACCAAGGCACATTGTAACCAACATATCCCCCTTTTCTTCGCTTCTGCAGCACCTATTACTGCACTCTGCTTTTTACTCTTACAACTTCGATCCCAGAATGTCAGCACAAGCATGGATGACCCAAAGAGTCTCTCAAACTGACCTTATCCAATCCAGCTTGCAGTGTCTTGCAGCCTGCTGTTCGCACCCCTTGAACCCTTTTTCTCCAAGGCACGAGGATGTTCCAGTTACACCTGTCAGAGTCAGCTGGTTGGGATCACCCATAATGCCTTCCCCTCGATTTTATGATGGAATCAAAGCAGCCACTCATAACAGCTCATAATATAATACAATACAATACAATATAATATACTATAATATACTATAATACAATATAATATAGTCTAATATAATATAATACAATACAATACAATATAATATACTATAATATACTATAATATAATATAATACAATATAATATAATATAATATAATATAATATAACATAATATAATATAATATATATATACATACATAATAAATATAATATATAACATAACTCCTTCTGGAAATCTCCTTCACACACTGTCCAAGAATTCGGTTTTTAATCCCCAACATGCCACCTTCCAGTCCGAAGCGCTGTCGATCCTCCGCAGATAGGCTACTCCTCAACTGGGGTTGTTCTGGGGCAATCGTCGCAGCTGCATGATTCATTGGAGGCTGTCCGAATATCGGACTTGTAATGGACTTGTTGCCTCCACTCTGGTGCTGTTTCTAGCACACCCTCGATCGCATACTGATCAAACTAACTCCTGAAAAGATCGGCTTTGGTACAATGATCGACCACCACCACGTTATTAATGGGCTTGTGACACCTACAACTATACCAGTAAATACCTTATGACTTATGACCCATTGCATCCATCATAAACATCCACAAAACCCATTCAACCCCCATCCAGTCTCCCTTCTACCCCCAATCTTCTGCGGCGCCCGGCCAGGTCGGAGCTTCTCTTTCATCCTGCGTCGGAGGGAGTGCCTGCATCGGAGGCATGGCCATGGGTGTTTTCTCTAGGACTCTAGGGATCTGGAAGGTATCTGGAAGGTATCTTTCACAAAGCGCTGGCCCTTTTTGAGAATTTGATCTAGGTCAGGATCAAATCCTGGCAGCTGAACTGAGAGGATTCTCTGCCTTTGAAATTTGGGCTGGAAAAAACCTGGAAGAACATGGAAAAAGCTGCCACGAAGCAGCAGCTCCTTGCAACTCATCCCCACAAAAGAAATGCACCTCTGCAAATCTCACCCCACTGCTGAGCTCGGCTTCCTCAGTGATGAAACAACAGGAATTGTCAGTTCAACTGGAAGATCTATCCTACAAACACCTAGATTGCTGGGCTGCAGCACTGGGTCAAAGCCACAGGGAATCAACCTTCTTCCTACTAAGCAATGTGATTCCCATGTCAGGTTGGCTGATACCACAGGGAATCCAGGTGTCAACTACAGCCGTCACACAGCATCAGACTGCATCCTTCTTCAAAGACATCGTTCAAAGAGTTGGTTGAAGGGGTGATTCACATATATTCACATTGGGCTAGAATAGTCGCGATGAAACAAGTGAGCAAAACTTCATGTTTCACCATCAAACCACCGGGAATCAACCGGGCATTGTGTGCGTTTGGAATGAACCAAACCCGCTGAGTTTCCTGCTGCTTGCACAGTTTCTGAACGGCTCGGTGGCACCTTGCGCATGGCCCAATTTTCATCAAAGTTTTGGCCCTAAAAATGTGCGAGATATGGCAAAAGTCTCTGCCTCGTCCGCAGCTGCCAGGCTCCCCAACTGAATTGACTTTCAGAAACTAGGTCTTTCCTCAGTGCTCCCTTCTGCCAATCTGCGTTTTCTCCGATCTCAAGGTCTTTGGAGTAAGGTCTTTCCCCACCATTTGGCGGGGGTAGGTCTTGACTGGCAGCAGCACAGCGGTTTCCCAGGTAGAAAGGTCAACTGGAGGTATCCCATTCTTCACAGAGCTGTAATTATGGTCCCAAACCACTAGAGAATTAGGGTTGTCAATCAAACTCTTGCACCGGTCTTCAATTCCAAGAAGCGACGCTTTGCCGCGCTGAAAACCTGGACACGGAGCCCGAAAGAAATGGCAAGCTCTGCTGTTGCTCGCCTGTGCTGTTCAGTTGCTGAGCTGTCTCGTGACAGCGAGATACTACCCTCACGTTGCCCTCACAGACTCACTGATGCATTCAGTGATTCTTGCAAAGTAGTTGTCCTCGCGGAATTTTTTTTTTGGGGTAGAACAAAGTCCTGGTGATTTCCCAGGCAAACCGGCAAACCTGCTTGGCACGCCAAGGCTTTCAAGATTTCACTTGGACTGGGCTCAAAGAGGGCTCATTGACTTGCCTGGAGAACTATTTCGTATAGTGACTGGTCTGCAGCCAACCAAATTGGATAATGAGGTACATTGTACAGTTTTGATGGGATTTAGCTTCTCAGCTACTCATCGATCCAGTGACCCTGGTTTACTCCTCCATATGCTCGCCAACTGCCTGCGAGCCAGTCCCCAGGACACGCCTTCACGGGCAATGCACCCTCCAAAAGATTTGGACATATCAAAAGCATCAACGTTTCTGGATAAGAAATGATAAGCCAATGGGTTTTATTGTTTTCTTGAAAAAGATTGGACACATGAGAGAACTCATGACACAATGACGTCGCTGTGAATTGCGACGGCAACATGACCTGAGCTCGGACAACTCATCGCCGTTAAAGGAGGCCCAAACATCACCTGAGGCCCCAGGTGATGTCGAAGAAATGCAGAACGAGGTTCTCCTAATCTGTCCGCCTTGAAAGGCCAACATCAACGAAGATCCTTCAGGCTCCTGGGCGAAAAACTCCCATGTTCATCCCACCATCAATGGATGACCATCCCCGACAAGAATGACCCGCACCTCCCCTGCTGCTTCTCTTTCCAACCTCGCCTTGTCTTCTTCCTGGCCACGTCAATACAGTCCTCTTGGGATCTTCCAAACATTTCTGGCAAATGCTGTTGAACTGCAAAAGCTAAACCCTGTGTGTACTGTTTAGATGCATGTATACATGTTTCTACATACGTATTTATAGATAAGATATATATATGTATGTATGTATGTATGTATGTATGTATGTATGTATGTATGTATGTATGTATGTATGTATGTATGTATGTATGTATGTATGTATGTATATTATACATAGTAACTCTTATATATATATATATACGTATATGTATATACACTACATATGGAGGTTTCCTAAAATGGGAGTACCCCAAGTCAGACCATGTTAGTATTGAAACCCATGGTGACTTGGGGATTCCCCATCAAAAAAAAAACTGACCCACCTCCTCCTCTGCCAGCGCTTCCTTGAGATCTGCTGTGCGACCTCTCACCTCGATGGAAAAAATATGAAAAAATCCTCTACAAAGGGTGTTCCATTGCCATGAAACACTACCGGAGTGTAGCCCAAAACGTGGTTATGTTCATGCGGAATAAGAATATGATCAACCTGTGGATAAAATGATCCAAAATCAAAATGTTCATCTGGGATATACTGTATTTGGAATAATGATCATGATTAACCACTGGATTTGGAATGCATCAACTTTTCGACCAACTGATGTCCGAGTATGGAAGGCATCAGTTGCTTATTGGGACCCGATACCCCGGGCCATCCCATTATTAAAGAGTTCGCCCGATACCCCGGTTACCCCAGTGGATGATCCTCAGGATCTGACAGTGAGGGTATTCTTCTCGGGATCAAGCTCCACGCCAATGCCAGCATGGAGAAAGCCTGCGCTTTCTAAGTGGCCGCGGCAACTCAAACTTCACCAAGCATCAAAAGGGGAGAAAAATCATCCAGCTCTCTTAACCCATTCGTCAATATATGGGATAAACCAAACAAACAAAACCTTAAATAAGCCTTAAATGCTGATCATAAAATGCTGAGATAGACTCAGACCAATTTCAGCTTAGCAGGGCTTTGCATATCCATCTGGGTAAATTATAGCAACTCTCTAACCTGAAATAACGCTGCTTTGGGATACAGGATGGGGCCCCCAGTTATGATTGTTGGTTTATAAACCCCATTCATATCCATTAACTATAGTTATATCTACCATACACCATAGTTTTAGGATACTTTTCCCATGGCCCACGTTTTCCGCGATACTAACGCAATTAGAGGTCATCCGCGCTGCCGCGCACCCCAGAGATACTTGGGCGGCACGGTGGGCACCACATCGGAGGTGCTGAAGACACGCCAAGTGCGTGGCACCTGTGGGAGCCAACCCACATCATGGGAAACTATGTGGCATGATTCATGCATCCATCCACCTACACATACGCATATACATACACACATACATATACACATACATATACACATACACACCGTTACATATATTTTATGACTATATACATATTATATATATATTATACATGTATTGTTTTACTAATATTAAAATAGAAGAAAATCAGGGGACTCTCATAAGACCATGATGATTTGAAGTGGATTTGAGATTTATTTCGTGTTGATTTATGTTGATATTCAGCCCCAGCTGAGCCACCCAACAAACTCGTCGCAGGCTGTGCAAAAGCGCGCACTTCCCACGCGTGGAGCGCCAAAGGTCACATTCACGATCTCACAGCCCCTGCCGTTCGTTGGCTTGATTTTCCGGCGCAGATATCCGAAAGAAACCATGGGTTGAAGACCCAAAACTATCCCAAAAAAAAATGTAGAAATGAAGATGTCCAACGTAGTCTACCTTCATGCTTTGTCTGCGCATTCCCGGAACGTGCACAGGGCGCAACTTGACCCATGCATGCCCTTACTAAAGATTTGGTGCAAATGCGCGGGAAAAAAGTCAGACATTCGGTCAGCTTATTTCAGCGCGAACGCCGCTTCCCAACAACTACCACGATTCTTCCACTATCCCACACAGGGGTGGGTAACTGTCCCATTTTGGGAATATGGGACATCACCTTATAGTAGCCATTATAGACCATATACCTAATGGTTGGGTGATGTTCAATGGGGACATTTAATGACCCATGCCACAACTGACATGGCTTTGGCTTCTTGAAAGCATCAAAGTCAGCCGTGTCCGTCATCCGTCATCCAACATGCCCCTCCTCAAGGGGCAAAGCTTGTCTACTTGCCCAACTTCCTCCTTGAGGCCAAAGGATGCTGGCAGACCACCTGGCTTTAGGCAGATAGGAATGGATGTCACAAAGGGTTTGGGTTAATTCTATCATCACCCCAAAAAATGACAGAATCATTACAGAGGATCAAAATGCTGAATGCTGTCGGCACGTTGGTAACCAAAATTTAAACCACGTCCGCGAAGGTACCAACGTTCGATAGTGTGCTCAATGAATCAAAACACTATATGAACGAGACAGAGAAATGGACTGCGAGGCGGCAGCCAGGTACATACATTGGTAGATATGCTAGTAGGGTGACAGGCATTACACCCAAACACAGGATATGTGTAGTGATGTGGGATGCCCAAAAATGTAACAGTAAGAAGATTAAATAAGTAGACCATAGTAGCCATAGTACACTTCAGACTGACAGCAGTCTGCCATTGATTCTCCATGTCAGTCACCCCTCTGAGCCCAGGGCGGATGGTCTGAGCCACGTCCACCGAGCTCAACGTTGCCAGAGCACCACCCAGTGAATGCCCAGTGAAGATGATCTGGAGTGACAGGAGTGACAGCAGCGAAGCCACGAAGCTAAGAAAAAACCTGGCAACCTGTGTGTGTGTGTGTTTCCCCTTAACCCAGAAAAACCGTGGGTCTTTGCTTCCCGGGCCTCCCATCCACGCCCGTCTCCACGCACTCCACGTGCAAGGACAGCATGAAGGGCAGCACGGATCTCAGTCGTGTGAGGATGGTAACGAAACCAAAATGGGCTGCCGGGCGCACATGTTTCTTGGTGAGTCTTAGTAGCTAAACTATTCAACTATATAGACTCTATATATATATACATATTTATATATATATACCCTCGGGGACCCAGGTTCTCCGATGACTGCACACCGGTTGTTGCTCCGCTGCTGATGATGTTACGCTGCTCGTGAACGTTCATGTTACGCTGATGATGTTACGCTGCTCGTTGGGGTTGGGGTGGGGTGGGGTGGGATGTTAACGTTCATGTTACGCTGATGATGTTACGCTGCTCG
>Ga0126342_10011180_pt1 | contig 16042 bp, 20 predicted proteins | sample Cyp1metagenome_FD_92528 | JGI IMG/M metagenome (GOLD analysis project Ga0126342, IMG submission 92528) | Coral microbial communities from Lord Howe Island, Old Settlement Bay, Australia - Cyphastrea 1 metagenome | ecosystem: Host-associated > Invertebrates > Cnidaria > Coral ... | reverse complement strand
TATCCTATCTATCCTATCTATCCTATCTATCCTATCTATCCTATCTATCCTATCTATCCTATCTACCCTATCTATCCTATCTATCCTATCTATCCTATCTATCCTATCTATCCTATCTATCCTTTCTATCCTATCTATCCTATCTATCCTGTCTATCCTAGCTGTCCTATCTGTCCTATCTGTCCTATCTATCCTATCTATCCTGTCTATTCTACCTATCCTATCCTGTCCTATCCTATCCTTTCTTATCCTATCCTATCCTATCCTAATCTATCTATCCATCTATCTAAGTATTTAAGTATCTATCTATCCGTCTAAAAACATACAGATATGCTCTGTATATACATATATAGTGCTTTATGTGAGACTAGTGTTTTTGTTGGTGAGTGTAGCATATTTTCGTGATGATTTGGGCAACAAGAAAATTCAGATCTTGGGATCCCTCCACTGCAAATGAAGAGAGAATCTGAAAGCGCGAAAATTACCAAGACCCAAAATAGATTTTTGTGGATCCGGATCACCAGCCCTGCCCAAGGAGAGGAGGGTGAAGATGGCGAGGATGCAGATGCAGACGTGGCAGCTGCACGTTGGGAAGCTCAATGGATTCCTTCGGCCTTGCTTCGGGGCCACGGGTTGATACCAGATACCGTGCAGAATGCCAAGGCATTTTCAGGGAACTGTGGTTCGCACGGTATCGATGTTGGCATCGTGGATTCCAAATGTACAGGCCTTGCCAGATAATCGCATAGCCATTGCTCTCACGTGGATTTTCATGATTTTGGGTCAACAGTCAACACCTATTTCGTGTCTGCTGACAGTAGCTCTTGGTCTTGGTATCGCAGTACCAGCGTTCCAAACAAGCTGTTCAGCACTTTAGCAATAGATGGAGGAATATCAGCCCGCACTGAAGTTCGCTAAATCACATACAATTCCATGCAAGTTCTTGGCTGAAGCATTTGGTTACTGTGATTCTTGAGGCTATCAAACTATCGAGGAGAAGCTGCGTACGGAGCCCCGTGACAATCATGGCAGGATGGGGTATATACTTGAACGCACACAGACAGCCAGCCATCCAGGCAGGCAGACAGACATACATACATATGTATAAATGCACATGTCACATGCATATGTATACATACGCACACACATATACACATATATGAGGTATATCTCCACGAAACCACTAAGCAAGAAAGAGTTGAGGCAAGGCCACTTTCTTCAAGGACATGGAGCGGCAGAAGAAGGGCATCATCCACAAGTTGGCCAAGGCGCCTGTTCCGGCCAAGTGTTTGCAGTTTTTTTTTGGTATGTTAATAGTCTCACAGTATTACATACTATTACTATCTTTGTGTGGGACATTGTCAAAGATTTCGAAACATGAATCACATTTCTACAAGATGTGAGAATCATCTTGGGGTGTATCACCATCATCACCAGCTGCAGAGCTGAGTTGGCCAGGTGTCCAGAATCCACGAGGAGTGTGCAGGACAAGTGCTTTTCCGCACCTCGGCCAATTGGTGGAATGCCTCGGCTGTGAGAGGGCCCCCTGGGTCGATCCAAAAATTGCATCCACAAGTTGGGCAAATCTTTAGATCTTAGCATCCTGAAAGCCTTGTTCGACAGAGGTATTCAATGCACAATGCAGGGAATCCATTCTGGAAGTCCTTTGAAGGCTACTTTGGGAATCGCGGTGGAAACTTCCCAATTCAACAGGTACAACACTTGGCTTGCTGCAAGACACCCAAATTTGCCAGCAAAATCATTTGCGAACGGCGGAGTCTCCATTGCCATGTTGGAAGCCTCATCAATAGATAGAAACATGTCTACGCGGATTTTTGCATTTTTGAGATATATTATATAGCTTGACAGCTAATACACTGATTTTTGCATTTTTTTAAATATATGTGCTTGACAGATAAAACTAATAAAAATAAAACTAATAGTCATAATAACTTGAATGATAATAATAGTAATAGTAGATATAGTAATAATAATAGATAATGTTTTCCTTACAACTTCCGGGTTTCCAATCTTTCCATGCAGCTTTCTGTGCCAGTTTTCGTCCAGGCCAGGGAGATCGAGCTGCAGGCTCCGACCCTAAACCATTGGATTTGGGGAACCCGGGTACCTCATGTTTGGACAAAGCCATGTATTGATCTATTGATCTATCAATCGATCTATTGATCTATCTATCTCTATCTATCTCATAGCATACAGTATCATATGGAAGAGGTTTTCTCCGTGGTGGGGAGCCCAAGCTCTATGGGCTTGGCTCTGTGCGGCTTCCCAGGCGTGTACCTTCTGACACAGGGTTCTTCAGCTGCGGCACCCTGAGTCGTGCTCCACCAATCAAGGGTTCATTGCTTCATAAAATCCAGGTTGACATCACCTTACTGTTGTCTAGCTTTGTGCCAAAATGGGGAAACCCATTGGGAAAGAGGGGACGATTTTGATTCGCCAATGAGCTTAGTTAGTTTTCCCCCACCTTTTTCAAAAAACCGAAGATGCGCACGGCACAGCTTCAGCTTCCAAGTCGTCTTAGGTCTTGGTCCGCGACCCCTCCAAGCCTGAGACACCTCGCCAGAAGGCTGGACCTCAGAAGGAAACAGGAGATTGCCAGTGGCCAGTTGCCAGAGCGGATGCTCCATACCCGCCAGGATGTGAAGGGCTTATCCACTCTGACGCAAGTGCGGCATGGGTCCACAGCGACATTTGTTTGCGACGTGGACGCGGTTGCTCCATGTCCACCCCGTCATGCTTGTTGTTTTTGAACGGAGCTTCTTGTAAATGTTTGAACGTTGGCATTTTGACATATCATGAAGTACTGTACCTTCATTGAGATGGGCATGGAATTCCTGGAAATCAATGGAAAACCCAGATCTGTGATCAACCCACAACTTCATCTTGGTCACTGTCTTTTTCCCCAGGCAGGAGGCTAAGACGGAGAGCAGGCCTGGTCCTGCTGTGTCAAGCTGTCACGCCGTGGTCGGTAGATCTTCCGGACCGTTGCTTGAGGCGTGGTGCCTAGGAGTATCGGCCACCGCAGCTTGGTTCTCCAACCTGGTGGGTGGAGAAATGGATGTTTTCGTGGTGAATGGATTGCCAGAGAGTACTAGATACAAGTAAGTATGAACGAGGTTGGCCGACCGGAATTGATTGGGGGTTATGGAAGCCGGGAAACAATACTAGGGCCCAGAGGACCTTACCCAGCAGTTCGGTCATTGTGAATATCAGGGCCTTATCAGGGTTGGGAAAGCTGTCATCATTCTGAAGTTGCACCAAATTGCCATTGTTTGCAGTGCTTCCCAACTTATTTTGGCATTTGAAGGTGAGTCCGGTGAGTCTAGTCCTCATTTTTTGGGGTCTTGAGTCCTTGGCTTTCGATAAGGCAAGAGCTTGGCAGGTGCCGGGAGGGACCTCGAGATGCAAGTGCTTCAAACTTTTTAGGAAGCTTGAATCCAAATCGCTGTGCCTATCAACTATCCAGTTTAAATAGAAAGAAGAACTTGACCCAGTCACGAAGGACCTGCAGTCTACAATCAATTTTTTTCCCCACATTCAGGTTTAAGTCAAGAAGGCCCTGGGGCCCTCCGTTAGATCCCAGATGCTGCAACTTCCCCAGAGATTTGCGCAGGTCTGAGACGAAAAGGCGGGCTGAAGGGTACGGGGCTGGTTCGCCACATTGCGTGAGCCAGCAAATGAGACACCTGAGAGCATGCATATGCACAGGCACAACAGTGAACGTGATCCCATTCATGTGGTATCATAGCCAATGATAATGATGGAAGATAATTGCATTTGCAAATAAATTCAGCTGGTTTAATGTGGTAAACCCAACAAACAAACCATTTTACCAGAGAGGCAGACGGAGATCTCCGAGATGTCCGCCAAGATCCGTGAGAAGATCGCCCCAAAGCGGCCCGGTGCAAGCCTTTTTTTGAGCATATTTCATGCATTTTTTTTGAGGATATTTCATGCAATTCTATATAGTAACCTCCCCAAAGATAGAGCAGCAAAATACGAAATCATGTTTTTTTTGGTTTGTCTTTTTCCTCTCTCTCTCTCTCTCTTGTTGCCTTTATTTATTTGTCAAGGTGTAGTGTATTTACATTTAGATATGCATTTCATAATTACGTCTATACATACAATACATGCATGCATGCATACATAGATACATACATTGACATAGATACATACATAGGTAGATACATAGACATAGAGACATACTTGGATACATAGATACACAGATACATAATTACATAGATACATGGATACATAGAGACATAGATACATAGATACATAGATACATAGATGCATGCATGCATACACATACGTGTATGTATATATATATTTATATTTATATCACGCACACACACATATCATATATATATATATATATATCACGCACACACACACATATATATATATCTGCACATGTGTATTCCACGTCTAGTTGTATGAATGTCCATATCTCTATGTATTGAAATATCTCCATCTGCAAACCTGCAGTGACCTACAAATCTACAAGTCCGAATGTTTACGAAGCTACGCATTCTCGCTAAGCAAATCCACACACCTACAAACCGCATATGTACAAATTCGATCAAATTCGCAAATGTACCAAATCTAAGAGTCAGCAACAGCAAATTTCCAAATTTGCACAGCTGCAAAAATTACACATCTAGTCATCTACAGATTTACGCATCTACAAATCCACCTCTCTCTATCTCTCTGTCTCTCTACCTCTCTACCTCTCTATCTCTCTACCTCTCTATCTCTCTATCTCTCTATCTCTCTATATCTCTATCTCTCTATCTCTCTATCTCTCTATCTCTCTATCTCTCTATCTCTCTATCTCTCTATCTCTCTATCTCTCTATCTCTCTATCTGTCTGTCTATCTATCTATCTATCTTTCTATCTATCCATCCATCCATCCTATCTATCCATCCTATCTATCCATCCTATCTATCCATCCTATCTATCCATCCTATCTATCTATCCTATCTTTCTGTCCTATCTATCCTATCTATCCTATCTATCCTATCTATCCGATCTATCTTGTCTATCTTGTCTATCTTGTCCATCTTATCCTATCTCATCCTATCTTATCCCATCTTATCCTATCTTATCCTATCTTATCCTATCTTATCCTATCTTATCCTATCTTATCCTATCTTGTCCTATCTTATCCTATCTTATCCTATCTTGTCCTATCTTATCCTATCTTACCCTATCTTATTCGATCTGATCCTATCTTATCCTATCTTATCTATCTAATCTATCTTATCTATCTTATCTATCTTATCTATCTTATCTATCTTATGTATCTTATCTATCTTATCTATCTTATGTATCTTATCTATCTTATGTATCTTATCTATCTTACGTTATCTATCTTATCTTATCTTATCCTATCTTATCTTATCCTATCTTATCTTATCCTATCTATCTATCTATCTATCTTATCTAATCTAATCTAATCTAATCTAATCTAATCTAATCTATCTATCTATCTATCTATCAGCCTATCTATTTGTCCATCTATCCATTGGTCCCTGCATTATCCATCCGTAATCCAAATATAGATCCGTCCATCAATCGTTCTATCTGATTTAAATCTGTGTCCGTCTGCCTGTTTGTCTACCTGTTTGTCTCTCTGTGTATGTATCCATCTATAATTGAAAATTGTTTCTTGTTTATCTGTGCCGTGAGTCTGTCTGCCCCCCTGTCCATCTGTTGCAGACACCCTGTCATATGCTTTACTATAAAAACTAGGGTAAATAAACCAGAAGCTTAATGTATCTTGATATTGTCAGTCACTTGTTGCCCAGCTTGAGGCAGAAAATCCTGCGACGGGATCTCTCCTCGAGTGCTCAGCCCGGTGTCCCAACCTGGCAGGGCTGTGCTTCAAGGTCTGTTTGAAGCACGAAACACGATGAGATTCAGAAATCTGCAGCAAAACTTTGTGATAGATGAAATAGATGGTTTTCACATTATGAAGGGTGGCATTTTTAAATCATTTTTCTAGATGTATGCTGCCTTCCCTGAGTCGCTCAGGGGTGCCCAGGCAGGGCACCGGTGTTTCGCAGCTGATGTGCCTATCAATTGTGTGGGGTCTTAGAGGAAGCCTTACTTTGGGGTGCAGTTGTTGCTATAAATGGGTAGAAACATGGTATTTTCCCACAAGTTGGGATATATATATATGTATATACATATATATATGTATATGTATATGTATATATATATATATGCATATATAATACCTTTTATAACTATGCTTATATGTACACTAAACGATGCTGAAAGCTGGTCATTTGGCTGCTTTTGAGCAGGCCTATGTCACAGTGGAGGGAGGCAACACCTTTACAGAGGAGTTGAATCAGGGATGCTTCGTTCGTGGTCAACTCTAGATCAATCCCGTTGGTTTCATCGGATTAATCACTTTTGTTTTAGGGTACAACCTCAATCAATCAGGATCATGGTTTCATTGGATCTGTGGTTTAGCCACGTGAATTCTGAGCCAACCCCATTGGATGATTCGATGTGTGAAGGGACTATAAGTTCTATGATGTCCTCAGCTGAAGACCATGGATTTCAAGCTCAGGGATCCAGGCTCCTGAGATTTTGTCCCAGGACTCGAAGCTGGGGGTGCAGGCGTGATGTTTTTGGGGCGACGCTTGAAGTTTCGATGCTGATGTAGCACTTTGAGGGTATTTCGATAAGTTTTCAGACAAAAAAACACATTGTCTTTTTCAGAGAGCCAACTGTGATTCTTCACCATGTAGTATTAGTGATGCGAGCCACTTTGCCAATGCCTTCTGTGGGAGTGAGTGGCGATTTGGTCTCACACATAGTTGCCCTTGCATACACAGCAAAATGATCATCCTTTGTGATGGCTGCCTAACTGTTCCTCACCCCATCAGTGGGAGAACCTTCCTGCCGGGCAAAGACTTCGGAAAGCCGCAGATCAAAACCATCATTCCTAGATTGGGGATCAAACCTATACCCCACATTCATCCCATGTCCTGACTGTTACACATAGGCCCCGTCGTTCCTCCAACGGGAGGTCAATGTGATCGAGGCCGGGTCGGTCTTTGGCGCTCCGGCCTCAGATGATTTGTATCAATTCGCCTTAAATCCAGGTTGTTGGTTGCATCCCCATGATGATCAGACCTCATCAAACAGTTCATCCCGAAGCAGAGTTCCCCATGGCGCACTGAGAAAGAATCCTTTTCGGACTTGGCGCACTGCTCGCCGCATTCGAAGCTCTCAGGAAGTGGCTCTGCTTTCAGATGCCCCACGGAGTGCCAGTATCAAGTGCCCCAGCTCAAGAGGTGCTGAAGAAAACTGGCTCAACATGGCCTCGACCAAAGGATTACTGTAAGTGCTCAAATGCGTGTGGAATGTTGTGAAGGTGTTAACCTTTCTCGTGGACCCATATAGTTGAGAAGCAAGGTGTCCACCATCCCAAAGTGTGCATTTCTTGGCTTGCGGATTTTCAACAGTGCTCACAACTATCACCGACTATCACCACTGCGCGGACAATCTGGAGTCGTACAAAATGGTTGGTAACTGTGACAGGGTCAGATCCAGCACAAAACTATTCTAGCAGTGGTGGGCCCTCAACAGATGCAAATGGGGGTCACAACTACCCACAACTGGGGGGTGACTGGTATTGAACACTTGAAAACTATGTTTCCCAGCGATTACTAAGTACATCTAAGTACTAAGAACCCATGGAGAGAGTGACATCCCCATGCCGCCTCCCAAGCGCCAGGCCTGTGGGATAGGGGCCTGCCAAGGTGCTTGGAGGACTGCGAGTTTGTGGCCGTTAAGGCGTCCACTTTCAGAAAGGCTGGGCCGCTGGGCTACTTTACCAATGATGGGCGTCCCATCTCAAATTGCTCCAATGACTTACCATAAATATGGCAATCAAACTTGGCTCGCTGGAAAAAATCCCATAGATGAGAGAGAGAGGGAGAGATGTTTTTATATATATATATATATGCTGTATATATATAATACACATATTTCCCCATTTCATCTTGTATATTTCCCATTTCATTGACATTTATAGGGGATCTCCCGTTGCCATGCTCGAGGGTAAATTTGTGGTTTTCTTTCGCTTCATCATCTATTTGATGAGAGGTCCTGGCCGAATTCACGGACGTAGCGCGTGCCTGCGGTGTCTTGCAATCCGCAGGGGTCCCAGCCGCCAAGGGCCTGTTTGGGGATGTTTGGGGAATGTGCACTCGGGGATGAATAAACACCGTATGATTTTGGCAAACCCAATAATAAGCCATTCCTAATTTTACCATAAATGGGTGGTATAAAGTATAAACCATCAAAATATGGCTGGTTTATTGCTTTGCTAACATCACCAGATATTTTCTTTCATGAACCCGTGAATTTTGAGGAATTTCTATCCCTAAGATAATTGGGATGAATCTTTAGGATCTTGTTCCAGCTCACTCAAGGGATGTAGCTCCGGGGCTGTGTGGATAAACCTGTGGATCTTCGCTCCCAATTTTGGAGTCCAAAAGATCATCCCAACTTGGAGCTCTACCCTCCAGTAAACTAACATAGCTGTTGAAAAGTGGCCATTTATAGATTATTTACCTATCAAAAACGTGGATTTTCCATAGTCATGTTAGTTTACCAGAGGGGAAAAAACAGATCACCAAATCACCAACAATTTCTTAGGTCCCAAGGTCCCAAGGTCATGTCATTTTCGAGGTGGATACCTTCAACCGTTTGGAGGCCTGATGGATGATTTATCTACGGAATATGGAGGCTTTTTCCTTGCCAGGTTTGCAGGTTTGAACAGAAGCTGACTGGTCACAGGAAAGAACGCCTGGCATCATCCATACGCCTGGCTCCCAGCGTTGGATGGCTTTGTGGGATTGGTTGTGCAAGTAGTTCAAGCGGAGATCACAGGGGTGGCAATTGAGAAGAGATTCCATCAGATTCCATGAGATTCCATGAGATTCCGAGGTTTTTCTTCGCAGATCTGACAATTCCTTGGGATGGCACTTCTCGGTTGCCAAGGCTGGCCAAGACGGCGGAATTTAGTAAAGAGGCCAAGGGGCAGGCGGGGACTTCTGGGTCGACGCCCGCTGGTTGTCAGAGCTCCTACCCGCAGTTCAGGGGTTCAAAGAGTCTATGTTGTCAGGATTGATTTGATGATATTTGATGGCTCTAACACTCTAATGGCGAATGTAGTTCCAAGAGATGTGAAAGCACTGAGTTAGCATGAAACTATATGAAACTATTATATGAACACACCATTTTTCATATCTTTTAGGACCCTGAGAGCTGATTTGACCGGTGCCTTTCAGGTGATTTTCCGGCAGGGCGATCCAGGTGCAGGGCCCCAGGGCCGGACGCTGAAGTCGCCGTTGAGCACAGCTCAGCAAGCTCTGCCGCCAGGCAAAGGTTGCTTCATGCTGGTGAAGGGTCAGGCCGGTGACGGGTGAAACACCAAAACAACACCACTGCTTGGTACAAAGTACGCTTTAAACTGTTTGCGAATGCGGCGAATGGTGAGTTCATACTCGAAATGAGCACAAAAAAAGGGGGCATTCTGTTGAAGTTTTTATCTCGACATGCAGAGTGCAAACAGATTGAAGTCCCTGTCAGAGGTTCTATCTCTATGAGTGGAGGGTGTGAGGGTATGAGGGTATGGCGTAGTATAGTATCTTTCGATGGTCATAAGCTGCCAGTAGGATGAAAGATTCTGATCCACTGAGCTCTCCTCCACCGTACATCACATATGAAAGCCCTCGGGAGCACAGATTGGAGCCATTCTCTTTGCTCGACTTGATGCATTCCGATCTTTACTTCTTATCGAACCCCCGCTGTGGGTGGAACATTCCCTCTGGATTCTTCAGATTTTCCAACTCCACAGGCATCCAAATATCACACCTTATATATATATACAAATATAATATACATATATACACACCATTATGATTATTACCACAAGTATAACATAGATTATGTATATATTATGTTATCCCAATTCCATTCCGATTCTACCAACACCAAGCCACATTTGATCCGTGCATCCCTTCGTTACGCCTTACCCGCTGCTGCGCGATCCACCGCCACCGCCAGCGAAAGGTCACCGTGCACGTGCGCAAGGGTGCGAAGGTGCCGCAGCTGGACACTGCCACAACCCCTACCATTTGGGAATTATTTTTAAACCATCCCTTTATTGTGATATTGGGCCAATTGGGGATGCTTTATGATTGGGTTTGCCACATCATTCCATCTATCTCTTTTTACTCTTGTCCGAGATTTCTGGCTGGTCCATGAATTTACCATGCGTTGCACATCGGCTGTGCGGCAGGGGCACCGTTGGCCTCCCACACCGCGCATGGCGGGCGGCGACATGCCAACTTTGACCGAGTGGCGGAGGTGCCATGTTTGACAATGGGGGGTGTTGCAAAACCCGTGTTGGTCGATGATTAATTATAGGGGATTATACTACCCAATATATTGGAGATTATAGTGATCCACTAGGGGAATCCCTATTAACCAACCAGTGTGATGGTTAACTGCACCAATTTGATGGGTATATTTTGGAGATATTAACCAATAAGATGGTGTGGGTGTGGATCCGAAAATGTTGTGTATACCCCCAAATGGCATTCTAATCGGGACAAGTAGATTTAGCAAGGGAATTTAGGGGCACCATATCTTTAGACACTCAAAAACCATCCCTGGTTGGTGGCTCCTAAAGGTATTCACTTAAAAATGGTTTCATTTTTACTTATCATTTGGGGATGATGATCTCAGTTACCCTAGGGTAAACTAACAGTTCGATACGAAAACCCATGGTTTCAACTGGGAAAACGATCCCAGTTAGCCAAGATCGAGGTCGGCCCCGAGCCAGGAGCGGATTGGAGGCCTTTGACGATGCCTCACGCCGGGAAGAGCTGAAATATGGGCGCCCGCCACGAGAAGTGGGGTTGTCCGGTTGGGTTGTCGCCTTTGTTGGGGGTGCAGTTGGGCTTATCAATAGGTATCACCTGGTACAACGACTATGATGGTAACCACCCCTTAAGTTGGGATAAACCACCATTCAGTATAACTACAGATCAACTTATAACTGGAACTGCGCCCCCAACAAAAGGGAGAAAGCGACTCCAAAGACCAGCGAAATTATGCAGCGCAAGTTGTGAGTCCTTCCCACAGCCAGCTGGGTTTGGTTCAAAATCCACGGCCATTCCAACAACTCTGGGTATGCTGCAACATGGAGCAGGGGGTCCGATGAATCAGATGTGAATTTCGAAATGATTCCAACCATGGGACCATTTTATTCACTCTGGATGAATTACAACGACCAAGCCTTGTTGTCACTGGGGGAACATCCCCAAATGTCCTTATTTCAGGTAAGTGAACTAAGTGAACTACTTACAATTTATCCAGAATTCACTGGTGCTGGAGATGGCAAGCGCCAGGAGCAATCCTTTCGCACCACCGAGGGCTTCAGCACCTTCGGTAAGGCGTGACCCCAGTTTGGTTGATAAGTCGATCGTTGTGTATAAACATGAGCACAAAAGAACGAATACAAAAGAATAGACCTAAATACAGTAAATGGTGTGTAATATTCTATAATCTTATGTGCATATATATATTATTCATAAATGTATTGGATTGTGCGAACTGGTCAAAGGCAATTCGGATAATCTCACAGTAGAATTTTGACAGAAGATTCTGGGCACTGCTTAATTGATGGTTGGGCTGGTACTTGACGAAGCTGATGAATACAGGGATGATTGGTGAAAGGCTGTCGCATGGTGGGAAATGTATGGAAATGTGTGATTTGCTTAGATATACCCTCCAGAATAAACCTGACAATGGAAAATACTGCATCTGTAGACGGATCATTTGCTGCATGATTTCCATGATCACTCGTTCCTTTTTTTGGTGATTGTATCTTCCATGTTCCAAACCAAGCCTTCAAAAGCGCAAGGAGTCCAACTATGGAGATATGGTGAAGTGGCTCAGAGAGGGCACTCTCTTCGGAGCTGGGCACACCCAGACGGGGATGACTCCGGGGATCTCAGGTGTTAACCGTTGCTGAGACTAGCTACAGCTGGAACCAGCATTTGACGAACCGTAGCATGATCAAATCTCAACAAATGATAAGCATTGATAAGCCATCAGTTTGCCGCATCTTTTGTGCGGATCACGGCTCAACACACCCTGGCTGCTGTTTTGGGGGGGTCACCCTGCAAAATGTCCAATGAGACATCCCAGGAGGAGCTAAGGAGCTATGGGTACGCATTTCCTATTAAATGGGGAGCCAAGGGAGAAGGAGTTTCAAAGAGTTTCCCAACAGCTACTAAGAGTTTCCCAACGACATGATACATATGATACTGGTACTGTAAAATAGCCATTTGTGGTAACCAATCATTATCCAATGCCAGAATAGTCACCAGGACTGCAACGAACCCAGGAGCTGGCCCTTCAAAATACTGAGCCGCTCGAAAGCCCAGGAGCTATCCGAGGGAACGACCGCAGGTCCAAAGGTTGGGGGATATAAATAATATATAAATTACACACACATACACACATACATATATATATATATCTATATATGTGTATGGGGGGAGAGAGAGAGAGAGAGAGAGAGAGAGTGTATGAAATAATCTCCTTCCCCTCATATACTTTGGAAATGACTGAGCTAGTATTGATCTACTGTAATCTTTTTGGGGGCCGAGGTATTCAAAATTGGGGCGGTGGGATTGTTCACAGAGATGAGGCTACTTTGAAAATGGTAGAGGTAGAGCCTGCAAATTTCCACTTGAGTTTGGAACAAGATGACAAACGGTTGGATTTCGAGGGTGCCCTTATTTGGACCCAGGGGTGAGGGTTGACAAAGGAACAGGCGAATAAAGTAGACAAACGATGAATGAATGAAACGACATGACATCATTTTGAATTGATTGAATGATTGGTTAATATTGGTTTTAGATGAACTGAATACAAATGATGCAAATGGCAACATGTCTTATCATTTTTACCTTAGGCCATTCTCCTTCAATTCAAAGACTCAAACTCTGCGAACAATCAGAGTTTCCTGCCTCCAATGCCTAAGGCGCAGCGCAACCATCGTGTGTGGGGCCTGGATCTTTTCGGCATAGGAGACAGAAAACCGTAGTTTTCGATCATTCTAAGGTATTTTGATGTTGTGGAAAGGACACCCTTTTACACCAATTCCGAGAAGTGTAACAAGTTTTCTTTGACATCAGTTAAAGATTAGCATGGCACCTGCATTAGCTGCGCAAGGATGACATAGCACATTTGGTGCTACTTTGGCAACGTTGGCTCAAGAAAAGTGCTGCCTGATTGCAGCTTTGCCCAACCTGAAATCCTCAGATGTATTTTGAACATCAATCATCCAAGTTTTTGATTTTGGGCACAGTCATATATCACAAAGGAAATGCCACCCCCAAGATCAGGTTGAAAAAACAATTGCTCTCTCACCGTTTCCCTAGGTGCTCCCAAGATTGTGAGCTGCTACGTTTGCGGAAGGAGGTTCCTTGGCTGCAGTTCTTCCCCAAATTGGATGTGTTGGTCTGGAAAAAACATAAATTTGTGGGCTCAACGGAAGGCCTATTCAGTGCGGGCCATACTCATAATTCTATCACGTGCGCGTATCTGATTTTTGCTCAAATTCCAGAGTTTGTTGAAGGGAAAACCTTAGGGAAACCACTATTTGGTAAGAGCATCTCCAGGACTACCTCAACGTTATCCAGGGCACCAAGCAGAAGGCCAGGATTGTTTTTTTTTCCACTGACAAACGTATACAAAGGAGTTAATTTTTCCTATGTTATCTTGCCTCTGCCGTTGTTGACCGCTGATTTCCTGCCTGAAACTCCTGCTGCCAGATCTACTTCTTTGATCGGTTCCTAGCCCCTTTCCGCCACAATGCAGACAAGCGCGCCCAAGGTGCGGGTCTGGGACCATGGGGCACCCAGCGCGCAAGATGTCCATATTTCGAAGCGGTTAACTAAGGTGCCCTGACTCAGCATCCGTGGGGAGGCCCAAGACCTTGGGGTCCAACTTGATGCCTTCACATCTTGGTGTGATAAGTTTTGATCCCCCACTTCTTGTCTCAAGGAAACACAACTTTGAACAGGGTTTGAGAGCACGATCATCGAGAAATGAGGTTCAAAAGGGATAGGCTGTGCCGTTCCACACTTGCAGATGTGCAGTTCACTGAAGTTTCTGGTGTGTCGAGTGCATTTTTACCACCAGTGTTGGCCGCGACTGTCGCCGCTCAGGTCCCTTCTTTTCGCTGACGAGATCGTCCGTGATGGTGCGCATCGGAGCTGTCTTTCCCAAGGGGTCTGAGGGGCAGTGCCGCGGATCAATCTAAATCTGGTAGGTCTCATCCTTTTGGAATGTTATTTGCTGCGGAATCAACAGAGAGTGCCTGCCTCGGAATCCTTCGGTGAATTTTCTAGGGAAAATGTGGCTATTGCTTGGGCCCTGCAGCGGCTTTTGTCCAAACGCGGTGATGAATCCCAGTCAATTCCAATAGACAATCTTCCAATTCTTCGACCGGCAGAGAATGGGAAATCTCTGAAAATTCCCCGGGCATGGCATGAGGCAGGATCAACCCAATTCCTGGGCAAACCCTGGAGGCCAAACTCTGACCACCGAGGGTATGTATGCGGATCCCAAGATCTTTGTGCTAGGCGCCCCTTGGCCGCCCACAAAAACTAGAAGGAAGTTGATTGGCAATGATGGGTAAATCCTTTTGGAGTCGCTAAACACACAAATAGGAATTTTAATAGTTATTATCAGCAAGATTACATAAAGGATCAAGAGAGATGAGGGAACCAAATTTCGGTTGGCCGCCTTTGACCCAGATTCATGATTAGCAGCCCATGATGAGCAGAACTGAGGCCTCCAGCCGTGTGGAGTTTTGCAGATACAAAGATCCAGGTGCAGCCAGTAGCCAGCGGTCAGAGTTTCCATGGCTTTTAAACAGATTGGCTGGGCTTTAAACCTTCTCTTGAGAGGGTTGGTCACTTGGGGTGAGATGCTAAGATGCCCCGCTGTACTGCCCCGTTGCCTGTTGCCATCGGAAAACATGCAAGGTGATAACCCTGCATACATCCTGAGCAAGCGGCCGCAGAGTGTCTGTGCCACCCAGTCAGAGAAGCAAAGCACAGATCTGGTTGGAAAGTCACGATATGTCATGATGCTCAGCAGTGCTGTCCACCTGATTCACCTGCAGAGCACAGTGAGGCGCCAAACCAGAAGGCCAACCGATGTCAACCGCTGCTCCCGGGGGACCTGGAACGTTGTGAGCCGGATGAGGAGCGGAGCACCTTGGGTGAATCTTCGTTGGGTAAATGGGTGATTTTTTTGATTTCGATGGGAAAAACCTTCAATCTTTGGCTCCTAAAGTTCTTTTTTCCTTGGGGGTTGGTTCATCTAAGATGAACCATAGTCATAGTCTAGAATACCAGTAGACGTTATTCACCAAAAAGATACCAACAAACATGGAGGTTTTACATGGTGTAACGCTCTAAAATGGAGGCAAACAAGGCAATCTAATTATATAACAGACACAGTCACTGCGTATAATGATACATAAATGAATACAAAGCAAATTCACACATGAATACATATAAATATAAAGCCCATAATTATACCGTAAACATACATATAAACATATTTATAACTACAACTATAAATAAATAAAATAAATAAATAAATATATATATATATACACGTGTATATACACGTGTATATATGACTTCATTTGCACGAATACAGATACAGACATTAGGATCAGTTATATACAACAACCTCACTGCGACGTCACTACAATGATCGTTGGTAGGGGTTACTATCCTCAAATGTCCGTATTTTAGGTCAGTGAATTATTTTTTGGTTCAGGCACCTTCCTCTATAATTGCCCCTCTGTGTTTCGGCTGACGTGTACCGTTCTGGTTGACGTTGTCGGTGACGTTGTAAACCCCAATTTTTTTTTCTTACGTAAATTTTGACGTT
>Ga0126342_10011179_pt1 | contig 16045 bp, 13 predicted proteins | sample Cyp1metagenome_FD_92528 | JGI IMG/M metagenome (GOLD analysis project Ga0126342, IMG submission 92528) | Coral microbial communities from Lord Howe Island, Old Settlement Bay, Australia - Cyphastrea 1 metagenome | ecosystem: Host-associated > Invertebrates > Cnidaria > Coral ... | reverse complement strand
CGAGGCTGGTAGTCAGAAATGCTGCAAAGACCTAGCAAATACGAGGCTGGACCTCAGAAATGCTGCCAATAGCTTGCAAATAGAAGGGAAAGGGGGGTGCTACCTGGGGACCCAACCCATGGGAGGGGGTGGAGAGACGGAGGACGGGACCATATATATATATGTGGCGAACAAAATTATTTACTAATTGCAATGGACATGGCCAAAGTGGGTGGTCCCCTATCGGTTGTGAAGGTGTGTACTTCCATGCTATATGTAAAAATAGGGTATCGGTAAGTGGAAGGCCCCCTATCCGTTGTGAGGGTGTCCACACAAATTTGAACATCCCGAGTCCACTCCTTACTACTTTAAATTGTTCGCTAATTTTGTCGGTTATACAGTTATACATATATTATGTATATACATGCATATTCCATGTATGACAGTATGACATACTGCATGTCAAAATTACAAAATCACCCTCGTGCGCTTTGTCTGCAAGTTGCACGCTTCGCGTGGGTTCGAAAAGATGAACTGTTGTTTTCTGTCGCAAAAAAACTCGCAAATCCTGTCGAAATCCTTCAACTGTCGAGTTTCCAGCAAGCCAAATAGTGGTAGACGGTGCTCTTCCGTGTGCCTTGAACCCTTCGGTTGTTCCTCAACATAGACTGTTATGGTTTCTCGCAATTCAATCAACCCCATCATATCAGTATGGCTATGGCTCAACCTTGGGGGCTGCAACAAGAGAAAAAGCAACAAAAAATGATTATAAAATACTTTTGAAAAAACAACGGCATTTTTTGGTGTGGTTGTTGACTCATCAAAGGAAGTTCAGTTTGAAAACTTCCGAGTTACAGACGATTGTCATGGTTACCTGGTTAGCATTCCCACCATCATGTCAGCCACATCGTCATGTCAACCACCCATGATCAAGTAAGTTGTCAAGTTAGTTGGGAAGCGTAACAGTTCGGAAGCGTGTGAATTCACGGGTGAAGACACTCTCCACACGAAACCGTGTGTTTTTTCGGGCTCCTGGGGTCGCCAAAGTAGGGTGTTTCCGCGGTTCCGGGCCTCGAGCTGCGAAAATTGTCAACAAAAAGTGCACAGGACTGTGCACAGGACTGTGGCAGCTCGATTTGCATTTCAAAATGTCGAAAAACTGACGATGCCGGAGCACTTTTGGAAGATAAGGTTGGCAAAAAGTGTACAGGACCGTGGCAAGAGCCTGATTTGCACTTCAAATGTAAAAAAAAACTGAAGGCTTCAGAACACTTTTAGAAGAGGAGGTCGGAAAAATGCGCACCAGACTGTTGGGAAAGCTCGATTGGCACTTCAAATGTTAAAAATCTGTCACGCCCGGAACACTTTTGGAAGATAAGGTCGGCAAAATGTGGACAAGACTGTAACGAGAGCTCGATTTGCATGTCGAAATCGCAAAAAAACTGAAGGTATCGGAGCATATCGGAGCAATTTTGGAAGGTGAAGTTGGCAAAATGCGCACGAGACTGTATTTCAAAGAAATTGTTTTGCACTTCACAATCGCAAAAAAAAACTGAAGGGATCGGAACACTTTTGGCAGATGAAACTGACAAAATGTGCACGAGACTGTAGCAAGAGTTCGATTTGCACTTCAAACCCGCTAAACAAATTGAACGAATCTGAGCTGTTTTGGAGGATGAGGTTGGCAAAATTCATTGATTCATTGGCTCCTTGGTTCATTTGTTCAACGGTTCACTGATTCATGCATTCATTCATTGATTTGTTGGTTCACTGGTTCATTGATTCATTGGCCTACTGAATTGTGAGTGTCTGTGTGTCTGTCTTTCTATCTACCTATCTATCTATCTATCTGTTTGTCTGTCCGTCCGTCTGTCTGTCTGTGTGTCAACCGGTTGCCGCAGCGTGATGTCATAGCAGCATTATGAGCTCCTTGCCCGTCGTTGTAGTTTCTTGTTGCAGGACCATGTGGTTGCCTTGTTGTTTGTGCCCGTGGATGATTGACTGTGGGCCCATGCCCGGGTGCCAGTGTGCCCGTGTGCCCGTGGATTGCTCGTGGATTGCTCGTGTGCCCGTGTGCCCGTGTGCCCGTGGATTGCCCCTGTGCCCGTGTGCCCGTGATTTGGCTGTGTCTCCGTGTGTCTCCGTGTGCCCGGGTGCCCGTGTGCCCGGGTGCCCGTGTGCCCGTGGATTGCTCGTGTGCCCGTGTGCCCGTGTGCCCGTGGATTGCCCGTGTGCCCGTGTGCCTGTGGATTGCTCGCGTGCCCATGTGCCCGTGTGCCCTTGGGCCCGTGGGCCGTGAGCAGACCTATCTCTGAATTGTTGAACCATTGATTTGTTAATTCACTGATTTGTTGATTCACTGATTTTAATTGACTCACTGAATAGCTGAACCTTTGATTCATTAATTCATTGGTTTGTTGATGCACTGATTCATTGGTTCATTGACTCACTGATTGTTGAACCTTTGGTTCATTGGTTCATTGATTCGTTGATTCACTGGTTCACTGACTGATTCAGTGATTCATTGACTCATCGATTCAATGATTCGTTGATTCATTAATGATTCTTTGATCCATTGAATCTCCGAATCATTGACTCATTGGTTCCTTGATTCAGTGATTCACTGATTCATTGATTTGTTGGTGTGTTGATTCATTGATCCACTGATTCATTGATTCGTTGAACCCTTGATTCATTGGTTCATTCAGTGAGCTGTGCAGCATGGATTCTTTCATTTCATTGCCATCTCAACAACCATTTGCTCATTCGTTGGTCCATCTCACGACTTCAACACTTCTTTGCTCCTGCATCGCAAAAACTTTCCTACAGGCCATTGATTTCTTATAGTCATTTCATGTTTTCGAAACTTCCTCCCCGGCATGGGCTGGGCACTATTGGTGAAAAAATATTTCTTTGCTCACTATTGCCAGCTGATCCATCTGGGCCGCCCCAACTCCACTGAGCGCATGCTGGTAACAATGGCGGCACAGCCACTTTTGCCTCGAGAAGTCATGACTTGCCTTGTCACGGGCAACGTTAATTCTCCATCCCTGTTTTGTGATGATGGTGACGAGGAGGAGGAGGAGGATGATGATGATGAGGATGATGTTGTTGATGATGATGATGACCTTATCAAATTCATTGTCCGCATGTTGGTTGGCTGTATATCCCATGTTGAATTCACAACCATTCAAGGTACTCAGGTGGGGGCTGTGGCGCCGATCCGCCAAGCTCTCCACGGGCGGGATTCCCGGTTCATGGGTTTAATCTACATACCGCATTAACATACAGTCATTAAAACATACTGGGATATCTTAGAATATCTTCGAATACAACATTGGTCAACTTGGCATTGCTGACATCAAATGAAACTATTTTTGGAGGGTACTTATCCTATCTTATCCTCTGTTTCACACTTCGTAAAAAGCACAGAGTCTGAAACTCAGACATCAAGGCCAAGCTCGGAGATGCCCCGCCCATGGTCCACGGGCGAAAAGGATCTACCAGTGCTCTTAGATGTAGATATAAAATAGAGAGAGAGAGAGATTGATATGGAGCGAAATATTGGATCTATTTGGATATATTTGTATATATTTGGATATAATTGGATATAATTGATCCGTGCCTAGATGTGGCCTTAGCATGATGATACGGATTAGATGATGGATAGATATGGCCAGCAAGCTTTAAAACTCTTTGAAATAACATTTCTATGGGATAGGTTAATGCAACCTTGAAAACATCTTAATATCACCCATTCACCAAAAGCGACCCACTTCATCACTTCACCCAGACTTCACCCAGATCAATCACGAGACCCAGCAGCTGATGTTTTACGCAGTTTCGTCCACCTCTCCAAGCGTCGTGATCCTGGGAGGTTCAAAAAAAATCTGGGAGATCTTTTGTCGTTGTCGGGAACAACCTGGTTTATACATTAACTGTCATCATTCTGATGATCATTGTTGCTAGTATTCTTCTTTTATATAAACATATGAACATATTTCGCACATATTGATCGCTAACACAATCACCCGGATTTAACTGCCCAAATTACCTCAAAACGAGCTCCGACACGAAATAAACCACGCAATCGGAGGTAGGAAACCCATATTCCAACAGCCAGGCTCAACACCTCTGGATAATATAATCCCAAACCATGAAACAACTGGTACATCTCAATGTAACAACCAACCACCAAAATACGGAAATATCTCGGGCCCTCCCAACTGCCGGATGAGTTTTGCATCAGAAACTGCATTTCCCCAAGATTTTTTGGATGTAAATCATCTGCAATCATGCGTACAAATCATGAAATGAAACACTTAGTTTATGCCTTACGTAATCATGAAATGAATAGGTGCTTTCTATAAACAAGAAAGTTCTACACATAAATGACTCACTTAAAACCATCATGTCTCAATAACATGTTTGAATTGTTTGTCAAAAAATAGGGGTCCAAAAAAAACCAACGGTAATACTAATGTTCTCATTGAAATTGAAATCGTGTGGTGTTGAGTCCTTCATTTTTGGACAAACCCAGGGTATCTCCCAACTCGGGTGGGGTAAAAATCCTATGGCTATACACATTGATGGTCGTATCCCCATATCCCAACTGGCATGGGATTCTACAGATAATGGATGGGGCTGGGTATATTTTGGTATATCATCCAACTTTTGACAGGGACCATGCGAGCCAGAGTCGACAACAGTCTCAATTCCCATGCTCTGGTGGTGGGACAAAGAGACAATGGACTAATGAATTAGTGCTGCACGCACCTAATTAGAGTCTTCCAAATTTGCAATCGACCTCCGTTTTCGCAAGTCTTTCATAAATGCCGCATATCTGTTGTGTCGTTCACTTGCTGAAGGTTCAGTCAAACGTTCGAATTGCAAATACCTCCCATATATCCACATTAAATCACATTAATACCCCCATTCATATCCTATGAAATCATTTTTAATGGTTGGGTCTTATGAAAAAACGTGGCCAGCTGGAAATGTTCCTCCATTTAGTGACTAGTGATTTTCCCAGCTAGAAACCTCCAGGTATTAGTTCAGTATTTCCCAGTTGGCCATATGTTTGATATTCCCATTGTGTCACCACTTCGCTTGGTGAAAAATCACAAGTTTGGCTGGTTAAATCACCATAAAATACAGGAGCCAATAGAACACCATCTGATGATTCTATAATATTATATATATATAATCTGATTAGATTAAATCCCATGCATATCCCATGAAGCCACCATTTTCAATGGTTAAATTCCATCAATGTCTCATTATAGCCACCAAATCACATATGAAAAAAAAAAATACACCGGCAAGAGACCCCAAACAGATCAAACAGTATGTGGGGGGTAGGAAGTCAATGTCCCTGATACAAGCAACAGTAACTATGGAACAGTAACAGATCAGCTTAGACATTACCGGAACTGCAGCAGCAGGAAGCTGTTTTGGGACAAGAAGCAAAGATATGTCTACTCATCCGGACCTCATACAAGAACCTCACCTAAGAGAATTTCAAAAGATCGTCAAAGATGTCAAAGAAGGACATATAGAGGATCTCACAAGATCTTCATGCAAGAACTTCCTGTGAACATCCCAGAAGAACTTTCATACAAGCACCAAGCAAGGACCTCTTGAGGACAATTTCAACAGGATCTTCACGAGATCTTCTCACAAGGGGACCTGCACGAGATCATGCAAGGACCTCTTAGGGGATTTCCCCAGGGTCTTTACAAGAACTTCCCACAAGACCTTGACCAAGATCTTCATGCCAGGAGCCCTACAACAGCGCTAGTAAAACGAGACCTTCGGACGAGCCAAAACCTAGCCCCCCATCTTGCGCGAGCTTTCGCGGTCGAAACGCACATGGACATCTCACATGCGAGAATTCACGGCAAAAATGCCGCGGCCCAGATGGAGCACCCTGATCTAACCCCGGCCTTAGCTCTTACCATAAGAACCCCTCTGTGTGAACACACTGTTTGGGGAAGAAAAAACGCTGGGTTTCCGCACGCATTCCTCGCATGCTCTCCAGGCCATCAGCAAATTCCCAGCCCAGGCAGAGGTCCAGCAGGGGAGACCCGGACTTCGTGGGATGCCTCGCTAAACCATGGCTTTTCACCACCCGAAAATCAGGGTCGGGTTGCTCCATGTTGCTCCCAAGACCATACAAGGCGGGGTTTAATGGCTAGTTCAAGAGGTCAAAGGACCCATTTTCCAGCCCTTCTGGCGATAATTTACTTCGAATAATTAAGTGGAGCAATTTTGAAAATCGACAGTTTTTCTTCGAAAAGCACCACGAAACATCGCAAAGCATGGATGTAATTTAATATATTATAATCCAATATAATCCATCCACATCAATTACATAGAGATCCAAAAATCGGGAATTCAAACAAAGACCATGCGGAGTTTCGTTCCACGGCAACTTGGGATTTGGATTTCATCGAATTATAAGATACTGAAAAAAAAACCTTGGTCCGAAGTGGATGGGTTTACCACCCAAATCTATTGCCATTGATAATATTAATTGATCTTCACATATGTCCTTCCAGAAAAAGATGCGATTTGATATCTTTTTGGGTGTCTGAAAATTGTGTGCCATTTGGAAGGGTGAAATTATCGTATTATAAGATATTTGGGAGTACCTGATCTTCAAACAGACCCGTGTCGAACTCATTTCTCTTTCGACGTCCCTGCGAAATCCGGTCATCTTGCAGGTCGCGGATCGTGACTGGCAGGACCCATCAAAAAACACCTTCAGTGAACCAAATACTTCGAGAATCACCCGGTTTATCCGGTTTACTCTCTGGATCTCAGTGATTGCACTGACTCTCATTGTCGCCAATCTTCCTTAAGGGTTCAGATGTGTGTTTTGGATATGACTCAGAACTTTGATGAATTTTGGGTATCCCAAGCTTCAAGATGTTGATAGGCTGACATTCTTAACTTAACGGCATCCCACATCCCAATGAGGGCTGGATAAGGCTCCAACCATGAGCTTCAAAGAAGAACTCCTCTACTCCGTCCACATGTTGCGGACCTCAAATTTGGCCATTTTCCTGCAGGTTTATTTCAAAATTGAGGAACCAATACATGAACCAACGCAAATTGGTCGTTATGACCTGTCTTACTGCTAAGCAAGCAGTAAAGGCACATCAATTAGAGCCGTTGCCTTTGGGGATTTGGATTACCCTGGAGTTGGGTCCGTCCCAGAATTTCCAGCGCTCCCCAACATCGTTGCTTGTGCTCCCGGATCCTGCCAAAACATGAAGCTGTCGGATGCACTCCGACATGGCATAGCTTATTTACTTGCTCTTGTTGACTGGGCCAAGAATGGCAACTGAAGGAGTCATCACAAGTTGTTGTTTCCATTAAATCCCACAAGCGTACGAATAGTTTATCCAAAACATATGGATGCGGAAATGCCCAAACCTTCTACAAGACTCTAAAAGCTTTGAACAAATCGACTCATTTGTTTTCAAGCGGGTTTGTCACAACATACTTAGACGCTTGAGCCCCAATTTATGGGAACTTGACTTGGAAACAGTAGTTTCTAAAACCACAGGATTCTGGTATACGGTATACCCCATTCTTGAACAAGCCCAAATCTAAATCGAGTGGTTTGAGGGAACATCTGCAGGAAAGTGGTCAGATTGCTACCCCAAAATCTCCATCTCCACGTGACGTTGATTCGCGAACCTGACGACCGTTGCGACCATTGAACTTTCGCAAATCTGAAAGACGTTTCGGAAAGTGGTGAACAAATGTGAACAAATGTGAACAAGTTCATGAGGGGTATAAATCAAGACACATTGGGGATAGCAAGAAACATTGGGGATAGAAGCCCCTTACAGCATTTCGCAGTTCAATCCAGTCGGGATCATCGCCAGCAAAACAGCAAAACAGCACGATCGCAGAAACTGCTTCATGATCTGGATTTTTTATCTAACATAATCTTAAGTGATCCAACCTGGCAACAAAACAAAATGCAATGCACGAGGAAGTGTATTATATATAATAAGCACATATATATATATGTAATAAGCATATATAATCATATATATATATGTATATATGTGTGTGTGTTCAATATATATATATATATATATATAAATTAATTTTATATATATATATATATATTAATGTTATATATATATATATATATAAATTAATGTTATATATATATATATAAATTAATGTTATATATATAAATATATATATATATACACAGCATGACACAGCCATTTTAAGGCCGGCACCACGTTGGGCGTCCGCCACATTCCGCAGATCCGCAGGGACGAAGTGCACGCAGTACTTCTGGCAAAGGCCCTGGGATTCGACGCAGTTCATGGTGGTTAATGGTGATTAAGTTGATAAATAATGGATGATATAAGTTAGAACAGGTTAATGGCGGTTAATGATGAGTAATTGTGGTTAATGGATGTTAATGGTGAATATAATAGTTGATAATGGAATATCATGGGTAATAATGAAGAATAATTGTGAAAAAATAGATATGTGATAAAGCCAATGCCATCTGCACCTCATTTACCAACCATGAAAGGAGGCTATGAATCATCCCAGAGGTATGGTTTATGGCAATGGGTTTACCACATTACCGCGATGTTACCATGGGATTAGCAGAACCGGCGGCTTACTTAAAGAATGCTTCGAATAATAAAGTATACCAACTTCGGGTGATTTGTTGGTGGAGTGGATTTTTCAATCGGAAATGTGTTCGTTTCAATTCGGCACTTTAAGTTCAGCAATACTTGTATTCTTTTAGTACTTGTTTTCAATTAGGCGAGTTGTTTGGCAATATGTAAAATATTTTATGTGTTCCGGTACCCTTTTATTTACGGTACCGGAATAGATTTAAAAGCGGGGGTGATTCATCCCAGATAAACATAGCAGATTTACTTTGTTTTCTCCACCCCGTTAGAACTATGGCAACCGTACGGCATGCAGAGAGCTCATGTTGACATCCCTGTCATGTTCTCTTTAGGGTGGGGGAGTGGGGGGCTGTTTAACATGCAGTTTAACATCGATCAATGACATACTCACACTCTGCAAAAAAAAAATTGCTTCAAGTTCCGTCACTTGAAATCCATGTTGGATCAGCCTACGTAGCTTATCATGCAGTGTTCCCATCTAATGTTCATCATCTCAAGGGCAAAAATGATCAGTTGACCCTCTGGAAAACAAAGATGGCAACAAAAATCCCTTTTCGAGCTCCCCATGTGCAAGAGTTTGAGACGATATGCTAGATGTATGAAGCAAAATGGAACAAAGCTAAGTGTAACTCTTCAGGCACCAGCCTCAAATCCAGCTATGAATTTACCCAACCAGTTCCTGGATTTTCATCCCCAAGAAATATGGAGCCATCCCCAATTCTGTGTATTTTTAAATATCATATAATTAGAATCTCCATGTTGGTTCCCCAGAAAAACACTTATCTATTCTGATATATCCATTCAAGAATGATATGAGAATATGTAATAATATGTAATAATCTAGATATTCTTTAGATGATTTACTTCCCCATTTTCAGGTCCTCATTCTGGGTGGTGTCCTCAGGTCCTGCCTCCATGGTCAGAATGTCCCCATCAGAAAGGTCAACCTGTGATGAGGTGCATTGGGAAACTCATTGGGGAATTGGATACTTTTGAAGCAAAATGATCCAAATCTGGGTCCTTTTTTCGCCCTACCTCAGCCCTGGCATTCTAGTGGGCTGACAGTCTGATGATCATCCATCGGATTGATGCACCAGTTGGGCAGCTTTCATGGGAATTTTTGTTCCCTAGCAGGATCAGAGTGAAATCTTCCCGCGAAAAATTGAAGTGTGTAAGGTCAAGTCATGCCAAGTCATAGGGTACCCTAAATTTCAATGTTTCACGCTCCTAAGAATGATGACTCCATGTGTGGTCCGCACAACTTACCCTCCGAGAATTTCACAAAGCTATGGAAACCATGGCCCATGAATAGTTCGCAAACTGTTAGATTAGCAGAGGGTAAACCAACTCACAACTAGGGGTGCACCACTTGTCGACGTCGTGCCTCCACAATACTCTTCAGTTTAGGATCCATGCAGTTGCCCTCATGCCGCAGCGCCAACCAAAACCTGAAAACAGTCTCGGGTGACTGGATTGGATTCTTCAAAAATCTGCTTGGCTTTACCCCTACCATCGTGAAGACTAGGATTTCCTGAAAATGATCCCTTCAAATAATCCAATGAACGTGGCATGTTGAGGTGTACACCTATAGTCTTAATGTACGTTAAGCCAACTAATTCACTCACAACAATGGGTGAAAGTACAAGAATCTTGCGGCAAATGACCCATGTCTGCAAATAAATTGAGAAGCTATACGCTCCATCCAAGCAAAGGGCTGAAACCAGTGTGAAAATCTCTGGCATGTAAACTGGCTGTTCAGTGAGCAATTCCACATTCATTGAAGTATATGTTTTTACACATGATTAGATTAGAACCTGGATATAGAAAACTTCTACGTGCGTCAGTGCATACTCAGATACTCAGATAAATAAAATGCAGATATGGATATGGATTATAATATTATATATATATACTATTATAGTCTTAATATCTTAATAGTATATGTAGATATATGTAGTACATGATGGCATTTCAACCCCAAGAAACCATCGTTGCTGGCGGCAGTTGAGGCCCCATCTCTCGTGGAGCCCCCAGGGAAACCGAGATGATGGGACAATCCTTGTCTCGACCTCCAGGAAAATCCCCGAGACGCCATGGAGGTCTCTGGGATATGGAAAATCATCTGGGTAAATATGGAGAAAGTCTTCACTAACTTGAAATGGTTGATGAAATAAGATGAAATGTTGGGATTTTCCCTTTCCTGAAGCATTATTCCAGTGAGGGAGATCAGTGAGGTCATCATTTCTGCAGACAGATCTATATATAGAGAAGATTTTCCTTTGCCATTTAATGACCCAGTTGTTGCTGAACTATGATCATGGCACAAGTAGCATGGCTCTCATATTTGGACGTTGACCTTTGTGAAGTTGAGTACCTTTCTACTATATATATAGTATATAATCATAGACCGTGAAAGAAAGTGGAAGACAAGCAGATTCCTGGGGTACTCCAGAACTTCCAAGCATGCATGTAGCAGCTAGCAAAATGAGGTCGATAGCGGCTAGCTCTGGGTTTTCTTTGCTGCTCAGAACCAGAAACCGCAGGCACCAAATCCGCTCACTGAGTCGTAGACCCTGAAAGAGCGACTCATCATCAGCATGCCAGCCTTGGGTCTTTGTTCTAGAAATGGCATCTTTAGTCACCAACCAACCTCCTCTTACTATAAATGGCCACATCCTAGGCTGGTTCAAGATGATCCAACATGGAGATTCATCCCCAAGTGACCCGAAAAAACTGGCTGTCAGTGTTTATTCACCAGCAAGGGCTACCCATCTTGGGCTCCGCTTTGGGGTTTTCCAACTCGTGGGATCAGATCCAAAAAGTCCCCCGAAAATTCCAGGTCTTTCCAGGTCTTCCCCACCGATGGATTGCCACTTCTCGCTGTAGAGGTTCAGATTGGCCGCGTTCGGCCAGGCCTCTTTCGGCAGTTGCGGAAAGGTCACACGCATCAGCTCTTCCAGTAGCATCTCCATGGCCTCAACAAAAACGCTTTGAACATGCTGGGATGCATGCAATGTATACGGGAAAACATGTATAATTTCATAACTATCATAAGTTAAACAACTAACATGTCTATAGTACACAGTATTGATGTACAAACATAACTATACATGTATTCAGTTCAAGTTTTATTTTCCTGCTGTATTCTGCTGTAATGGACATACACGGAATATCAACAAGCAAATATATACTCATGGGAGTATACATGCCTAGACCTAGACCCTTCGAAAAAAAGCGTTGCATGGCTTATCTTTGATACCTGCACAAAAGAAGACATGTTTGAAGCTTATTGTTTTGGACCTGATAATACTATAATATACAATAATAATATACAATAATAATTAATGTATACATATATGTAGGATTACGTAGGGTTTCTGATGTTTTCCTGCAGATTCTGCCTTCATCCCATTCTGGGATAGCTGGTTAGTCACATTCCTCTCTGGGAAAAAAAAATATATAAGGTCAAACAGAGGAGAAGCTGACCTTACGTTCGATACCCCTGAAGAAGCTGATCTTTCGCGAGATATCATCGCCATTTCAGTTCATACTGGAGGTACTGTACTATAAGCCATATAAAACAATATTTCAGGCGCATTTTGCCTTACACAGCCCTTACATGGACCTTATATGCTAGGCACCTCCAATTTAGGTTCTTGAAATGGCCACTGATATCATGGTATTGCTTCATTTAGATTGACTTATTGACTTTTGGCTATGAATATATCATGATAAACCGGAAAAGAAAGCTACAAACAGTTTACCCTCTGGTATGATCTGGTATGAATCTGTAAAAATTTCACAGAAACCCAGTCAGACATGGTTCACCCGGAGGGTGCCCAAACGTGCCAAGATTCACCGAAAACTTCTGGGCTCCGAGCGCAATGAAAGGCCTTTGTTTGCTTTCGCTTAGCCCTGACCTGGCTTGGAGCTAATTGGCCATGTCCCAGCAATCCATTGGACTCCAAAGTCGTGGCATACTTAGTACCCATAGGATCCATGGTGCTGGTATATATGCTAACATTGGGGGTATATTGATGGTAAATGTTACCATATATAGCATACATGGATCCTATGGGGTATGGTAACTATAGAAAAAAAATACTACTCGGTATCATGACACTTAAAAAATACCCGCGCAATCAAGATTAACTAAACCGAAACCTCCACGCGCAGAACCACCATAAAAGCCAGCATGACCATCTTACCTAACTTTGCTGTGGTCCACATCTGAGACCCAAGCACGAGCGATGCCATAGGTGTAGTCGCAACGGCAGCCCTTGCGCACGTACCAGCCTCAGCCAAGCCATGTTGTATGTACAACTGGTAATATCCCAAAATATCCCAATAAAAGCCCAGCAGCCTTGGAGCCTGTTATCATTTGTTATCCCTGTATCCCATTATATCCCTACATTTGGGTAGGATAATATCACCAAAACGAACGACATCCTAACGGCTGCGCTCTGGGGCTGCTGCACGTCTCGCGGGTCACTTGACCTTTCTTGCTGTGAAGCGCTTCCCAGGGCCTCGGCCGGGGCGAACCTGGGCCTGGCGAACCTTCGATAACCTGAAAACAAAATATGTTGATGTCTAGTTTGTTGTAAACTGACAGTTTGCTATGGAAGCCATAGCTCATGAAAACAGATGGTTTAGAGTTTATATGATTTACCGGGAAATTACGGTTTCTTTAATGGTGATTTCCAATAGCAAACTGCTAGTGTACCAGAGGGTAGCTGCTTTGTACAGTCCTCCATGAGCAAAAAACTCACCCACTCAGCTACTCAACCGAAGCTTACCCGGCAAAGACTAGAGGCAAAAAGGAAATATATTTTGGCCTATGTTTAGATATGTTTAGGGTTTGGGACCATAGTATACCATACTTTTGCCCTTTTATGACTTCCAGTCAATAGACCGAAGGTTGAAACCCTTGGAAAAGGGATAAAATGGACGAAATGGACGAAATGCAAAGGAACTAAACCAGTCGGCTTTGAAATGTATGCCCCTTGGTGCTTTGCCAGGGGTTCCAAAAATTGGCCAATGGTGGCCAATGTATGGCATGTTCACATTGACTTCGTATGGTCCGCGAAATATGCAAACATACTTCCAGTGATAGCAAGCCAACATCAAGGTGAAAAAAACACGTGGAACCCAGATTAGGCAGCTTTCAAGAATCAATGTTTATTGGTTCTACTATTGGTTTCTAGTCTAATGGACTCTACAGTAATGATAGTAATGCTTTTGATTAGAAAAAAAATGCATGCGTAGCCATCATTTCGGGCCGATGTCCTCAAAATACCAAGATGTTCTGATCATTTCATGAACAAAAAAAGGGCACTGGTCGAGATTGAAGGTCCTGGGAACCAGAGATGTGGGTCATCTGTGGCACCAATCATCCCATTTGAACTTGTAAGAACTGTTTTCGCTTGCTAAATCCACATTTTTGTGGTTTCCCCATTCTCTGGTTTGGCGCAACCATCGCATTCTTACCGCCATACTCATCCGTGTGGGGTTACCCTCGCCCATGAATGTAAATGATTCTCCCATGGCAAATAAGCATTAATTGGTTCGATTATGTTCGATGAACCGGAGGGTACTCCCCAAAATCGGATGGTTTACCCTGAAAAAAAAGTGTCTGTTGAGTAACCATCCGGTTTGAGTAATTGTTTTGGATTACATCTATACTAAAATCCTGGGGATCTTTAATGGGTATGGTTCCAAACCCTGGTCTCTCGGTCCAAACCCTGGTCCTCTTTATTCACATCAAAATGACTGGACTTCATGGATGTTCATCCTCCCAAGAAGATGGTCCCATGGGTATTGACCCATCCTGAAGTACAGGGTTGCTCCCAACACCTCAGATAAAAGGGGGGTTGAATTGGTAGATAACGGGTTAAAATGACATGCGTTTTGAGACAAAAAAGTAATTATCATTTACCTATCCATGGGCTAGAGAAACCCAAATAAGTGACTATGACATCCCCATATCATCAACCAACAGATTCTTGAAATCCCTATAAATGATGGTTATATATATACAGTAAGTGATGGTTAAATCAGATGAATCCTGTTTGATGTATGGCTAATTCCAGTATAAATGTTGGTTGAAACCAGCGATGGCCCCCACCGACTTTGGCCGCCTGATCTAACCATGGCACCCATGCGTCAGCAAAGCTCCGAAGCTCTGCCGGCAGAAGTCCGGCGACAACGCGCCGGGCCTCGGGGTTCCCGGCTTCCAGGTTTTACCCTGTCGACATGGCATGGATGATATAACATAATAAGTGAATAAGTGGGTCTATGATAATATCTTTTGATACATCCCATAGTATGAATATTGATATTGGCACCGGGTTCTTCAAAAAAAACGGCCAACCAACCTGAACTCTAGCAAGGACAGTTAGACACCCCTGGTTCCCCAATTCCAATATTGTGTGAAAGCAGCGCTTGGCGGAGCCTTCAAAAAAAAATAACAATTCTTGCTCCGGCCATTGAGACGCGATGGATAGCAACATCGATACAGGGGGGGGTCTGGGGGCTTCCGGTGTTTGTTGAAACTCTTTGGTCGATGGTTGTTTTTTGAAGAACCCAGTGTTAATATTAATAATACAATACAATACAATACAATACAATATAATATAATATAATATAATTTTATATAATTTTATATAATACGATATAACATGACATAATATGATATACTATATATAAAATAATATGATATACTATATATAAAATAATATGATATACTATAATATAATATAATATAATAGAATATAATATAATGTAAAATAATATTATATAATACAATACTATATTATATAATACAATATAATATGATGATAATAATACAATATGTTGTAATATAATGTCAATGTTCTATTAATATAATGTCAATGTTCTATTAATATAATGCTAATATAATATTAAGATAATATACTATTGTATAATCTATAAACAAAATGTAGTATGATATGATATGATAAGATTATAATGGCTTGTAAAGTTATTCTCTACATATAATTGATCGTTATAATAGTTGTGTCATAACTTTGCCGTCAAGAATTAGATATGGTTATCGCAATTCCCCACCAAAAAAAAACATGTTAAGGATCTCTGGACATTACGGGGAAAACATCATGGAACTACCATCCTGCAAATGCATGCAAACGCTATTTCTTAATCTTTTTGGGTGGTAATGTATATATTACTGCATATATATATATATATAGATATTAATTCTATAAGTTGTTTCTTGGTCATTGATGTTTCCCCACCTGCCAGGTGAGGGTTGTTAGATTTTATGTCAGTTGCCTCCTCCTCCTTCTCCTCCTCCTCCTTCTCCTCCTCCTCCTCCTCCGCCTCCTCCTGCCTCGTCCTCCTCTCCTCCT
>Ga0126342_10011178_pt1 | contig 16045 bp, 13 predicted proteins | sample Cyp1metagenome_FD_92528 | JGI IMG/M metagenome (GOLD analysis project Ga0126342, IMG submission 92528) | Coral microbial communities from Lord Howe Island, Old Settlement Bay, Australia - Cyphastrea 1 metagenome | ecosystem: Host-associated > Invertebrates > Cnidaria > Coral ... | reverse complement strand
TACCTCAGTTTTTGACGTCCAACGTCCATTTCGTGCGAAAGGGTTGCGATGGACTAACTAAAATCGCAATTTTACTTCAGTTTTTGACGTCCAACGTCCATTTAGTGCGAAAGGGTTGCGTTTCGTGGCGCTCTGGCGGCACCGCCCCCGCCTTAAGAGAGAGATAGAAAGAAGAGCGAGAGGAGATCTGCAGATGTGAAGGTGTGAAGATAGATCTGCAGATGTGAAGGTGTGAAGATGTAGATCTGCAGATGTGCCGGTGTGAAGATGTAGATCAGCAGGTGTGAGGGTGTGAAGATGTAGATGAGCAGATGTGAGGGTGTGAAGATGTAGATCTGCAGATGTGCAGGTGTGAAGATGTAGATCAGCAGGTGTGAGGGTGTGAAGATGTAGATGAGCAGATGTGAGGGCGTGAAGATGTAGATCAGCAGGTGTGAAGGTGTGAAGATGTAGGTCAGCAGATGTGAAGGTGTGAAGATGTAGATCAGCAGATGTGAGGGTGTGAAGATGTAGATCAGCAGATGTGAAGGTGTGAAGATGTAGATCAGCAGACGTGAAGGTGTGAAGATGTAGATCAGCAGGTGTGAAGGTGTGAAGATATAGATCAGCAAATGTGAGGGTGTGAAGATGTATATAACGGCTGCTTTTTTACGAAGAACCCTTCGCAGGCGCTCTCGGGAACAAAAAGCACCTAAAAGCATGAGAACGCATCCAACAGCATCAAAAAACAATCTACAAGCATGTAGATGCGTCGAAAAGCGTCGCAAGCATCAAAAAGAATCAAAAGGATTGAAAAGCATTGAGAACATCTAATAAGATGGACAAGCATGGAAATCATGGAAAAGCACCCACAACAGCGTCGCAAAGCATCGAAAAGCATAGAAAAACATCACAAAGCACCAAAAGACGTGGGAATGCATGGAGAAGCATCGAAAAGCATGGAGGGGCATCACAAAGCATCGAAAAGCGTGGAAAAACATGTGGAGAAACATGCAAAAGCATCGAAAAGCATTCAGTGGCCTAGCGGTGCAGCGAAAAGGACCATGCAGAGTGTCATTTTGTACCGGACAGCAGAGCCGTCTCCAAAAGGATCAAAACACATTAAAAAGATTCAAACAGCACAATTCTTGGCAAAACCAAAGTACAGGCAGGCTTTAGTGGTACTCGTACTGAGCAGACTGCGCAGTGGCAAATCATGTCATAGCAGCTGATTTTCTAAGGATAGGTAGACCACAACATAGATCGACCACAGCAATCCACAGCATAGACCAGGGACCATCATGGATGACGGCATAGAGATGCATAGCATCATAGAGCGCAGAATGAAACAATGTTAAGAAACCGCTAAGATCCGTTACAATTAAGTTTAAAAAATATGATTTCAGAATTTTAATACATTGTTCAAATGTTGTCTTTGTTGTCAATTTCTTGCCGTTTGTGATATTTTGCGATGTTCCCTCCGAGGTCTGCCGCACGCGCCGCTGGTGCCGCTGCAGCCATGACTGTGGAGGGCTATGCGTGAAGCAGTCTTGTTACATCTTGTTACAGTCTTGTTATCTCTTGTTATATCGTGCCATTGGTAGATTATTATCGCATATTATTAAGGCATATTATTTATTATCTGGTTACATCAGTTCTGTATTTGCTGCTGAACTTGTTAGATGATTCTGGATTCGGTGCAGCTCAGACATATATTATGCCTGACACAGAAGACAGGCTCTAAAGTACTTCTAGGGCAAAGATCGAAATTAGGTCTGGACACGTGAGTCATATAGCTTTGCCCGTCTAGTCTACATGCAGCTAGGTCATGCTGTGTCCAAAATATTTTGGATACCCGGCTACGAACCAAGCAGTGATTGAGTCCGAAAACAATCAGCTCTACTTTTTCTTGATACAGTTCAAAGCAGTCAGCCAGCCTTTCTACCAATGGCATGTTTGCACGTGTCTCCCAGAGAAGTGACAAAAGAAACGTCGGATCATGCTGGCACACTCTAGTGGCTGCCCACTGCCCAACACTGCTCCAAGTATCTGCACTTTGCGCGTCAAAGGCTGCGTGGTTGGTTCATGTCTCCCTCTGCTTAGCGAGATGAGAGTTGAGTCAGGTATGCTGAGACATGTACTGCTAATACGTCATTGACAGGTCACATCTAAACAGCTTAAGAAACGTTCACCTGGGTGCCAGGCTTTACAAAGAGATCGGCAGACACTGCGAGCGACTCGAAGAGAAAAGTATTAGCTCTGATCAATTTACGGTCCTAAGCTCAGAAGAATCCGTTCGGCGGGCAGCAGAAATATTCTGCAGGATGTTCTTCTTTAAAAAAATCCGTGTCAAGGGATATCAGGAGTCTGATTTGAAACATGTAAGTGACAAAATGATACAGAATGAAGGAATCGGAAGCTATCTGGGTGATTTTGAAACATCACGTTTGTCACACTGCGTGACATTGACCGATCCAACTGAAAGGAGAAAATTTGCGAAAGCACTGTCAGCTCTTCTGGGCGCGCAATTGGCAGCCTAGCTGGAGCAGCACTTGGGCAGGCAGAGTGAATATTAATACAGCAAGTGCTCGTTACCTGTTTCATCATGTTCCTTTGATTGCTCCAATCAACAAGAGACGAGACATGATGAAACATGAAACATGATGAAACATATACTATGAAGCGTGAGACATTCTTGAGACTAAGTGACCGACCCCACCACAAAATATTGCAAATCGGGAACAAGTTCGAAGGGAGAAGGCTTTGGCCTTTGCCAATCGTGCCCACTGCATGTCCACCCATCTCCTCAAGGCCTCCATCCCTGTGCCCATTGTCGGGGCAGTGATTGGCGGAGTTGCAGGAGATTCCCAACCCAGAAAGGATAGGCATGCTGTATAATCGAAGGAAGTTTAGAAGTCAAACTTCCGACAATATGATCAATATGGACAGATGGAAAAGGCAGAGGTGGGAAGAGTCAGAGACGAGAAAGGAAGAAGAAAGAAGATCGGAGATGAGAAAGAGTAAGAGGAGAAAAAGATCAACCTACGTGATAAGGTTTTAAAAAGTCGCGAAACACTGTGTTTTTCCAATACTTTGTGGCCCTGAGGGTCGAAAAGTAGGCTTGTAAAAGCGGTACGGAGCCATCTGGGGAGATGAGAGATCAAAAATTGCACGCCGCTGTGGCGCGAAGCACATTTGGAAGGCAAAATGGCAAAAAAAAGTGCGGTCTCGGGGCACTTTTGGAAGTTGAGATGTGGAAAAGGTGCACAATGCTGTGGCGCGAAGCACGTTTCGAAGTCAAAACGTAGAAAGCACAACATTTTCGGATATTATCGGAGCACTTTTGGAAGTTGAGCTGATCAAAAAGTGCACGCTCATGTGACACGAAGCACATTTGGAAGTCAAAATGCTGAAAGCACAGCCTGTTCGGAGCATTTTTGGCAGTCGAGATGTTGAAAAAGTGCACGCATGTGCACGCTGCTGTGCGAAGCACATTTGGAAGTCAGAATGCTCAAAGCACAACGTGTTCGGAGCACTTGTGGCAGTGGAGATGTTGAACAAGTGCACGACGTTTGGCGCGAAGCACATGTGGAAGTCAATATGTGAAAGCAGAAAGCACACCAGGTTCGGGGCACTTTTGGCAGATGTCGAAAAACTGCACGCCGCTGTGGCGCGAAGCACATTTGGAAGTCAAAATGCCAAAAACAAAACATGTTCAGACCACTTTCGGAGGTTCCGATGCCGAAAAAGTGCACGCCACTGTGTTGTGAAGCTCATTGTGAAGTCAGAATGCGAAAAGCACCACATATTCTGACCGCTTTTGGCAGTTGAGAGGTTGAAACAAAAACGCCGTTGTGGCGCCAAGCACATTTGGAAGTCAAAAGTGTCACCCACTTAAGGGTTCGGAGCACTTGTGGACGTTGAGAATTGAGATGCAGAAAAGGTGCACGCTGCCGCTGCCGCTGTGGCGCGAAGATATGCGCGAAGCTCAAAAGCGGGCGGTCTCCAAGTCCTTTTGTGTGGCAGGCGCTATGGATTTTGCACCTTTACGAAAGTGAGCTAAACCTGTGGGTTCTTGTAACAGTTTCAAAGACGATGGCGGGCGTGGGACGTTGGAAGAGGATCTGAAAAGATGCATTTCAGTGCAAGAGACATCTCCATCAGAGATATTCGGAGGATTTCGGAGGTCTGGGCGCTGATTTCCTGAGAGGGGTTGCATTTTGGGACCTGGATTCACTTTTCATGGCCATGAGACGAGATGGAAAAATCGCAAGACGCATCGGTACGAGGCCGTCAGCTCTGCACTTAATTAACTTGCCAGTTTTGAAGGAAGTCTGGCAGAATTGCTTCGTTTTTGATGTTGTCACCTTCAAACTGGGCGAAGTCTCGCAGAGTTGGTTCGCTTTGGACTTGGCAACTTTCATTTTTTGGAAAAAGTCTCGCATGCTTGCTTTGTTTCAGAGAAATAGCTAGCTAGCTAGCTAGCTAGCTAGCTAGATAGATAGATAGATAGATAGATAGATAATGACAGACAGATAAAGATAGATAGGTAGGTAGATAGATAGACAGAATTAGACAGACAGACAGATGGATACATAGATAGATAGGCAGATAGATAGGTTGATAGGTAGAAAGAAAGACAGAAAGATAGATAGATTTATTGACTGATCGATTGATACATCGATAGATAGACTGTCAGATAGTGAGATAGACAGATAGTCAGATAGTATAGATAGTATCGATAGATAGTCAGATAGAAAGAGAATAGGTAGATACATAGACAGACAGAGACAGACAGACAGACAGATAGATAGATAAGTGGATACGTAGATAGATGGTCAGATAGTCAGATAGACAGATAGTCAGGTAGATAGAACCAAGATAGTTACATAGATACATAGATAGATGGATAGATAGTTAGACAGACAGACAGACAGACAGACAGACAGACAGATAGATAGATAGATAGATAGAGAGACAGGTGTTGAGATAGATAGAAAGACAGATGTTCAGATAGAAAGATCGATGGATAGATGGATAGGTAGATAGGTATGTAGGTAGGTAGGTAGGCAGGTAGGTAGGTAGGTAGACAGATAGTCAGATAGACAGATGGAGAGATGGAGAGATAGTCAGATAGATAGAAAGATTGATAAATAGATAGTTAGACAGATAGACAGATAGATATATCGACAGATGGATAGATATACAGAAAAAGAGAGAGAGAGAGAGAGAAACTCAGAGCCTCAACGACCTTTCGGTCCATCAGTGGGTTCGGTCTGACATCCGTGCATCACAACAACAAACCTCTCCTATAGGTTTCCTATGTCTGAAACTTCCGCCACCGCCTTGTGCGGTACTACTGGTATAGGCGGTTATATTTTTGTTTGCATAAGGATCCTTAAGGATATTTGAGGATATATTTAGAATTGTTTATATATCATAGTCATATGTGTAAAGGTATAATGACAGTATCGTCGCAATGTAGTTATTTGTATTGTGTACATGCTATCTATATACACACAGGCAATGAAGGCATAACAAGCGAACATCACAGAAATTGCAACACGAACGTGTCTTCAAACAAACATGTTCCACACTTGCATATTGTAAATGATAGAAGTGGTTGTATCTGATTGAAACTGGTTTGGCGTGCCAATCTTGTTACTTTTTAAACGCGACTTGGACAACACGGAGGAAAAAGGCCTTCAACACCAAAAATGAATCGATCGATCGCGGCAATGTGAAAACCAGAGGATACTGCCAGGGCTTTGAACAAGGGCAGTTCAAAAATTGGCAATGGCAAATTGACACCATAGGTTGGGGCTGACTTGCTCTACTTATCTCAACATATTTCAAGACGGCGAAATCCTGGAGTTGACAATGTGAAAATGTTTTCCGGTAACATGCGTTTCCGCCTGCGACCTTTCCGCCTGCAACCCCAGCCGTCTCACAAATCGGCATTGAAAGGACTTCGCTTGTACAAATATGTGTACCTCGTACGTGCATAAGAGCAGGCAAATGTCGAACTGAAGGGACATGTACACAGTATGGTATCATTCCAAGCGATCCCTTTTCTTGCCCAGTATTATCCAATCAAATGGTCTGACACAGGCGTCATGGCCGTCATGGCACGGTGTCCCGAGTTTCGAGAATTTCGGCTTTTCGAACCCCAGGAGCGACTTGTGGTGGTTTCTATGCCAATAGCTTGGTCCGAGGGGCCTGGCGGCTGTCAGGCCATCCGTCGTTAAAGAAGTCCACTGATCACAATCATACGATATCATTGATACCCACATGTATGTCTCATGTATTTTTGCAAAGGTTGATGAACATGAATCCACAATAATCCACATGAACTGCATCCGACAAATTTTTGGACAAGGATGTAAAGAGAAGGCAGTTTGCGATTTCGTCTTGTTTTCACCTGTTTTGACATTTTGTTTTGAAGAGGCGGATCTGCCAAAGGTGGTGACGACATAGTTCGATGTGACACTCTGGCAAGTTGCACACTGCCACTTTGAGTTCTGCGCTTGAGCTGAGCTGATGCTGGTGGCAATCATGTGGCTAATGGCATGGCGCATATATGGCCAGGTGGAACACTTTCCGTACGAGGCTGACTCAAAGCACAAAAGTTGTCACGAGGAGATTTGTCAAATTTAAAGTACTTTCTTGTGATGCTCCGTTCACAGGAACATATTCGGATTCAAGTCTCATGGAGCAAATGGAAGCACGGAACAAGACAACACTTTCAAAATCGCAGCCACTGCAGCAAGGACTACAATGTCAGGGACACATAAAGCGAAAACGCGGAGACATGACGAATTCTGGGGCATTCGCAGTAGTATATGCAGTAGCATGCAGTAGCATGCAGTAGCATGCAGTAGCCATTTGTAACTTCCGGCGCAGCTAGTTTAGTCAATGATAGTGAATGTACCCTTTTCTGCCAGGATTCCCCCACTGGGGGCAGGTCTTTCATTGAAGAAGCGCTCTTGTGATACCAATTTGGCATGGCCACTGAACACCTCTGAGTCCCCAGTCTGCAGAAGCATGCAGAAGCTGTAGCCGGTTACATGTTTCACTGAACAAGGAAAAATTGAAATGGAAAAGTTCCTCTTGTTGGAGACTTGCAACGTGGAAAATGTGCCTTGCATGTGTGGTTCTTGCGTACCATCAGCATGTTCCGCTCCCCGATGCTTGGGTTGGCGAGGGTGAGCGGGTCTGCGCAGGAAGATTGCCAATGACGAGCAAAGCGCCTCAACATGAGACAGATGAGTGGACACGCTGGGGCTAGTGACATTCACATGCACAGAATGTTCAATGGCCGACTGGCTTGAAGCAATGGCAAAACTCCACACCACATCGTATGGCGCAGGCAGAAACATAGTTACTGCATGCGTAAACATAGTTACTGCATGCGTACATAGGCTATTTATAGTTGTTATTTTGGGAACGGAAGCTGGCTTCAGCTGTGTGCTGATGACGCCGATGCTCCAACCACTGCTGGGACTAGAGGCAGGGTGTATCCTGGATTCGCAGCCGCTTCCTTCCCCAAAGTCCGTTGCCACGTGCTACCAGATGCCTTCAAGTAGCGGCATGCACAGGCACAAAGCAAATGTCTGAGAAGAAGATCATCGCTGAACTCAAGGCAGTTCTGCTTCAAGCTCTATATATATAATTATAAAATATTATAAAGGCGTTCATTTTTGTTGGGCGCAGCGAATAGAACACAAGGTCAGGGACTTCTTGGTGTAGACTGGTGATGGTATAGTAGGATGGTATAGGTCTTTGGCATGATGACTGTACATGGCTGTATGAGCCTGTATCTGTTCTTTATAATATGCTGAAGTGCACAAACCTCAGTGGAAGACAAGTCCTGATTGGATGCCGTACTCTTGCAAATAATTGACTTCTTGTCAAACACACTTGTAGCTGGAAACATAGAAGAAAGATGAAGTACGTGGACCGGTCTCACACCTTGTGTTTTGAGCGTGCATGATCCATCATCAAGATGGGAATAGACGCAGGGGTGGCTCCAAAAATGGCTGGCAATATGGCACATGGCAAAAGCATCCAGAATTGATAAGGTTCTTCAAAAGCTCAGCAAGACCACAAGCACAGAATGTGGTCGGAAGCAAAATCTTCCAGATGCATTTCTCAATTTCACAAAGTGAACTCCCAAAAGCAGCACTCCACAACAATCTTCAGAATGGAATTGGGACTCACCGCAGGCTTTCTATCTTGCAACACTGTTTGGTAGGTTAACAAGCAACAAAGCAAGGGCCTGCAGCAAAGGTTGGCAGTTGCACCCCATCAACATATTGCAGTGGTTGCCTAGCAACTTGCGACCCGTTTCATTGAGGAGAGGATACTAGAATTCACATGTGTGTGCCGCAGTCAGATGCTAGATGATGCTAGATGCTTTATCGTGTGAGAAGCCTGTTTGATTCTTGTACAGTATTTGCATCTTCACGGTCGGAACATGACCAACACTTTAAAGTTGCACGCCCATGCAGGAATTAGAAAACCATAGTTTGCAAAGCGATCCTAGCAAAAACCACTTGGTAGAACGGAGAACGGCAGATATTCACTGAACAGTTCGGGGGTGAGCAGAAAAGGGGGTGAGATTCACTCCTAAAAGAACATGTAAAACATGGGAAATTATGAAACCTTTATTGCATTAAAACAGTTTGGCACCTTGCATTGATATTGTATGGGGTGTTTTAGCGATTCAAAACTTTCACATATGATGCATTTCCCAATTCAGCGCAAGTTTGGTGTGTTGAACCCCCTCACCAAACATAGAATCAGAAACGTTCTATGGTTTCTTAATTTTCTTTGCAATTCGGGGTTTCACGCTTCTGCAGCCTTTGAGCACGAAGGCAGAGTTGGTGGAGTCTGCCCAACTAGGTTTCGAAGAGTGCCGAGCGACGCTAAACAAAAATTGTGATGAAGATCTGTGCACCCTTGATGATTTTTAGCATTCTGTGATGTGGAGTTGTCATCTATGACCCAGACATGTGCGTTACTATCATGTCACTCTTGACATTGTTTCAACCAAGAGCGGATGAGTTGAAACGCAAGAATGCTGAACTGGAGCGCGAAATTCTGGAGTTCAAATTCTCGCCTTTGAGTACCAGTGGAAGCAGCGAGTGGAGGTGGCCGCAAGGGAATGAAACAAAGCATCGAAGCAGTGCAACTAGCAGCGATGCTGGCATCACCAGTTCGAGGACAAGGGGAATTGGACTTGCCTGGGCTTGCACATGCTCGAAACTGCTGAGAATTGCTCAAGTGGAATAGAATTGACTTTCTCAATGAGAATAGGTGATGAACATACCTAAAACACATACAGATCATAAAGACGCCATAAAACCTGTAATACAGGGCTATTTTGACGCTTGCGTTCACAATGGGGGAAGACCAAAGGCATGACTTAGGCATGACTTCTTGATGTTGCGTTCACAAGCGGGGAAAGCGAAAGGAGTGACTTAGGCATGACTTTGTCGGGTCCCTGTACCTTAGTCCAGCCATCCTTGGGAGCAATCACGGGTTGCCGGCTGTTGTGCTCTCTTTGGCCAAAATCCTGCAGATTTTTGAAGTTCTGAAATGCTCTGGAGATTGACATGGGCTTGGGGTCCCGTTTTTAATATGTGGATGAGTGGTCCAGTCTTTGCCAGAGCCTGTCGCAAGAGCAGGAAGCAAGCACTAGCCGCTCAGTTTGACGCAGACGTGGATGATTTCCTCCGTGAGAACGAACAGCTGAAAGACAAGGCTGGTGAATGCTGGCGATATCGCGATATCTCTTTCCCATTCTTTCCCTCAATCACTCAAAAGGCTTTCAGATTCTCAAAGTCACCCCAATCACTTCCCCCAAGCTCCAAGGAGAACTTTCTGATACCGCGGCTACCCATTCCCAGTCTTATCCTCAAACTTAAACAGAAAGGCTTGTTGCCGGCGTGCCACGCCTGCCATGCAGAAAGCACGTCGATGTCGCCAAGTGCTACGCCTGCCATGCAGAATGCCCATCGATGTCGCCAAGTTGCACGCCTGCCACGCATAACGCAGGTCGATGTCGCCAAGCGCCACGCCTGCCACACAAAGCAGTTGTGTGTGTGTGTGCAAGTTGTGTGTGAGGAGGCGGGCGGCGGGAGGAGGAGGTGGAGCAGATGGAGGCAGGCGGGAGTGCACAGCCAAAAACAAGAACCCCACACAAAGATGTGGGGAAAAAAACAAGATGCAGCCCACGAACCCGAATGCAGTCACGTAAAACAGTCTTGTGAAAAGTTATTTGAACAGTCTTGTGCATTTTTCGCCTGTTACCGAACCAGTGCGCTGTAGACACTGTGGAATGTGGAAGGGGGTGGGGCGCAAAGCGTGGAGTGCGAAGAAAGTGCAGTGTTGAGTCGGGAATGTAGAGCGTGAAGTGGGGATTGTGGAATGCGGAGTGGGAAGTGTAAAGTGTAGAGTGTAAAGTGGGGAGTGTAACGTGTGGGGTGTAAAGTACAGAGTGCGGAGTGCAGAGTGTGGAGTGGAAAGTGTAAAATGTAAAGTCGTGTAGAGTGTAAAGTGAAAAGTGTGGAGTGTAAAGTGGAAAGTGCAGAGTGCAAAGTCTTAAGTGTAAAGTGTGGAGTGTAAGGTGTAGAGTGTAAAGTGTATAGTGTGGAGTGTGAAGTGTAGAGTGTAGAGTGGGCAATGAAAAGTGTAGAGTGTAGAGTGTAAAATGTGAAGTGTGGAGTGTAAAGTGTGGAGTGTAAAGTGTAAAGTCTAAAGTCTGAAGTGTAAAGTGTGGAGCGCAAAGTGTAGAGTGTAAAGTGTAAAGTGTGGAGTGTGGAGTGTAAAGTGTAGAGTGTAGAGTGTAAAGAGTAGTGTGTAAAGTCTGGAGTGTGGAGTGTGCAGTGTAGAGTGTGTGGTGCAAAGTAAAGAAAGGAAAGTGTAAAGTGTAGTGTGTAAAGTGCAAAGTGCGGAGTGTAAAGTGTGGAGTGTGGAGTGTACAGCGTAAAGTGTAGAGCGTACAGTGTAGAGTGTAAATTGTAGAGTGTAAAGTGTAAAGTGTCAAGTGTAGAGTGTAGAGTGTAGTGTGTGCAGCGCAAAGTGTAAAGTGTGGAGTGCAGAGTGTGGAGTGTAAAGTGTAAAGTGTGGAGTGTAAAGTCTGGAAGTGCAGAGTGTGGAGTGTAAAGTGTAGAGTGTAAAGTGTGGAGTGTCGACTGTGGAGTGTAAAGTGTAAAGTGTAAAGTCTGGAGTGTAAGTCTGGAGTGCAGACTGTGGAGTGTAAAGTGTAGACTGTAAAGTGTGGAGTGTAAAGTCTGGAGTGTAAAGGGTACAGTGTAGAGTGGGGAGTTTGGAGTGTAAAGTGTAAAGGGTGGAGTGTGAAGTGTTGAGTGTAAAGTGTGGAGTCTAAAGTGCAAAGTGCGGAGTGTAAAGTGGAGTGTACAGCGTAAAGTGTAGAGCGTACAGTGTCGAGTCTAAATTGTAGAGTGTAAAGTGTAAAGTGTGGAGTGTAGAGCGCGCAGAGTAAAGAGTGTAAAGTCTGGAGTGTAGAGTGTGGATTCACGCAGTTGCGCAACGTCGAGCGACCACACCCTCAACCCCCAGACCCCCAGAGTGAAACGGGAACCATTGCTACGCATGTGGGAAAAAAACAAAAAACAATGTTTTGTGGACTACTTGGACCTAGGCATGTTCAGACTAGTCTGGAAAACGTTTTTTTGTTTCTTTGTTTTTTTTGTTTCTTTGGGTTTTTGATTCTGTAGGATTAATCCAGATTAATCCAGATTAACCCAAACCAAATCAGTGTGATTCATTTTGCTCCCAAGGCATCCTTGCCAAGCATATAGTTATTTAAAAAGATTCTGTATGCTAAACATGCGCAGTATTCCTTGGGGATGTGCAATATTCCTTTTCAGGTGTGATGTAAAGCGTTTGGGGATGTAACATTATGTTTTTGGTGAAGGAAACCGTTCCTTCAAACAAATGGTGTTCCTGTCCCAGTAGAGCGCAGCTGGAGTTCTTTGAAAGGAGCGTTACATATTTTTTAGAAATGGTGCTGCTTTCAAAAATAAAGGCCAGCTGAGCTTCTTTGAGAGGAATGTTACATCTTTTAAGGACACACTGCATATTTTGACACAATATTGTTTCTGTTGTTTAAACTGTATCAGCTGTTTAAATACAATTGCAACTTTAAGTTAAGATAAGTTTAAGTATTCAATCTCTGAAGAAGACAGCATCTGCCTGAAGGAATGTTACCATGCTAAAGGAAGAAGGCAGGAATACTGTACTTTAGAACACAACACACATCGTAGATAACGCATTTTTTTTAAACAATCCCACCTTCACAAAAAGAGTTAACCATTCCCGAAAAAAAATGACTAGCTCAAAAGCAACCACCAGCTTGTAAATGACACCTTTTTTTGTTGCAGTGGATGCTTTGTAAGGAAAACTGCATTTCTTTGATGAACTTCATTCCTTCAAAGCATTGTTTGCTGGGAATGTAGCGCAGGCATACAACTTAATAGACTATATACAGATATATACTTCTCTTTGGGCAGCGAAAGCAAGTGAAAAAACTGCATTGCCTGATATTGTTTACAATTTTGCCTTTAGCTCAATGTCTTGCATTTTCTTTGGTCAACTGCTGACTGCGCAGCTTAAACCGGGAGTTTCCTTAATTTTCTAGCTGAACTAGGCCTTGTAGATGCATAATATAAGGTTGTGTTTCAAAGACGATTCATTTTTTTCAAAAGAATGTGGTATTGTACCACACTCATATGGAAATATGACAGTAGCGTATCCCAAGGTCTCAAAACAACATATTTCCGTTTTTCATGATGTTTGCCACACATAAAGACTGTTAACTATTGTTTTTGGGAAGTACATGACCTGAGGTCATGACCTGTAATTTTGCATTTATTGTTACATACATATTCTGTTCCACCTAATGCTTCAAAGTGGAGATATACCCTGTTTTCTCTTCTAGTGTGGAGTTTCTTCTTGGAATTTACCACATTTTGAACCTATATAATGACTACCATTGTTCTAAAGGAGTGCATTTTACAGCTGAATATGTGTTTTTCTCTGGGTCGGGCCTCCTCCTTTTAAACATCCTATTTGATTATGAGCATTTCCCAAAGGATACGAGAATATGAGGAAAGCCTACTTTCCAGCGCTGGCAACAAGCCCCTCTCAACTTAAAACTCCTGAAGACTCGCTGATGCTCTTCCTATATCATATTCTATCAGTATCAGGATGAGCCCTCGGCTTCCAAAGATTTCTTCGCGGCAAGTATCAAGTCAATCGGGCTGTCGACGACTTTGCTCTTCTTATCTTTGCTTTACAATCCTTTGTGCGTACATGTTTCTATTTCTCCAGTCCAGTATTTGGGACTTTACTTCTGAGCTTCGCAAACCCTGACGAGTCAACTGCATAGGTGGCCTCCACTGAAAAAGCTAACAGAGAGCTTGAAGAAAAGCTCACGACCGAAATGCTGGAGATTGCATCCCTAAAGTCTGGACTATCACCATCAGCAGGCATCTTGCTCAGCTTGAGCATGTCAAAGTATGGCAAATTGACGCAAGCAAGGCATTCCAGGCAGTCATGGCTTGGCCTTGCTGTGTATCTTTTCCAGAGGTCAACTCAAAGTTGGAATGCAGGCCAGATTGTATACAACATGCGAGACATGCCAGTTCGCGTTGTTCACCCAGTCCCAAAAAGAAGCGTCGCGTCGTTTGGAGCGACTGGGAACACAGCCAGTCACAGGTGAAACAGCTTGCCAGAGACATCAACCAAGATCGGGTCAAAGAAGTCGGATCCTTAATTTACAGCAAACCTATCCGCAAAGCTTCCTGGGCCACAGCAATTGGTTACTACGGTATCCTATCCGCTAGATTTTCTATCTAATCTCTCTCTCTCTCTATTATATATGTACACCGCATACATATAGACTGTGTAATCATGTGTATATGCGCGTAGATGCGCGTGTTTGTGTATATACATTTATGACGTGTACGCATTAAATGAATAAATAAATAGATAAATAACTAGATAAACATAAATAGATAAATCATATATATATATAATATGTAGTGCTCTGGGTTCAATACAAGAGCATTGCTTGAGTGTATGCTGCTGTAGCAATGGCTCAACTTGCAAGCCTCGCCAGGTAGCAAGTTCAAAATGCCTGGGAGGTTGGCTCACTGAGCGCCGTATCATTGATTGAATTGTTAGGGTGCTGACCAATAAACAAGGCAGCGTCCTGATCCGGGTGAAGTGTATAATTATACGGCCTCGGAGCCCTGGGACGGTTCACAAAAGGTGACTACGTGAGCACGCCCTGTTCCGGGAGAGGGTAACAACCAAGATGGGACGCGTCACGACAATGGATGGATCATGCCACCTGCGCGAAGGAAAAAGCACAGAGTGTGGCGCAGCCAGACAACACGTAGGACAGTGGGAAAGAGGAAGAGCTCGCCGACGGAGAAGCCCCCGAGGCCTCTGGCCGGGGAGCAAAAAAGTTCATGACGCATCTTGAAGAACTCAACGTTGAGCAAGGGAAAGCTGGATTGCTGTGGGCCCCCCCGGCACGAAGGAATGCTTGAACCAAAAGCCGAACCAAGGGCCAAAGATAAGAAGAAGAAACCAGGAGCTGAGACAAAGGCCCCGTTTCGAAAAGGAGCTGAAAGAATAAAAGAAATTAAGCGCTCCATGGGAAAGACCAGCAGGAGGGTGACAAAGGTGAGCCCGAACTAAGGCATGCCTGTAGCTCCTCGGAAGCATCGACGAGAAGGGAGCTCGCCTAATTAAAGCGATGACCGTTGAAAGGAAAAAGGCCAAAAAGAGAAGCAAAGCGCAAAGAAGGGAAAGGCGACAAGGATAAGCCGCAAAAAAGATCCGAGACCGGCGAATGCCATGAGATGAAGAAGGAGGCCCGGAAGATAAGTGTATTTTATACCCTTAGGGGTCGGCGCAACAATGAAAAGAGGGCAGCCCACGAAAGATTGGGTGGCCAGGTCGGAGGCTCGTTGCGAAGGGCGGGGTGTTGCCACAGACCAGCCCGCGCTTGATTCGTTTGGGTCCTGGGCCATTAGGTTTTTGGTTCGGGCCGCAATGCAGTGCCGGCCATTGAGCAAAGGATTCCTGATCCTTTTTGGGTTTTGCCGCCTTTTGTTACCAGGCGAGATTACCAATTTCAAAGTTTCGCAAATCCAAGCCAATGAGCGCAGTGGTAAAATGTTTTATAGTGTTACCGCCACAAAACTTCAAAACCAGGCCTTGAGAGTGTGGCCTTGCATGACTCCCGTTTGGCTGCTCTTGCTGCCAATGTCTTGGCCCACTCTTCAAGTGAACTGAATCAAAATGCTCGCCATTTGCAAAGGCGTAGGAAGACCCTCCTCTTCTCAAGCTACAACCAGTGAAGCTAAGGTCAGCACGCTTGAGAGACTTCAGCAGTAATAAGTTGGGACCGGAAAAGGTTCGTTGCTAGGTAGGCAATATCTTGGCTCAGGTCGAGCTGCTCCCTCATCGACCACTTTCAAGCCCAGGCCTCCAATTTTTGCGAGCACTTCAGCGCCCTGAAGTTCGGATTTTGAGTGCCTTTTGCTTGTTTCCATGACAGGCTGAGGTGCTTATAATGGGAGCGCGTCCGGAAGAGAATTGCTGTCGATGCCCGGAGTGGGCCTACCCTGAGTCCCCAAAACTAGTAAATTTAGGTGCCAAAGAAATTACGTAAAATTTGGGATTTACTAACGTGGATGTACGTAAATTTTTACTAATGATACTAAGAATTCACTTACGTTAGTAAATTTTACTAACGTAATTAAATGCACTTTTGCACTTTTGATGCACTTTCGATGCACTTTTGATGCACTTTTGACAAATGCTCGAAAAAAAACATGCACTTTTGATGCACTTTTCATTTTTCACCAAATTTACTAACATCAAAGAAATTAGCCAAAAAAATAAAAGGACCGGATAACCCCACATGTCAAGCCTTTATGTATCTAAGGTTAATGTAAACTTCGGGGAGGTGTGAGAAGTGAGGTGTGAGAAGTGGACTTGTGATGTCAGGTGTGAGAAGTGG
>Ga0126342_10011177_pt1 | contig 16046 bp, 15 predicted proteins | sample Cyp1metagenome_FD_92528 | JGI IMG/M metagenome (GOLD analysis project Ga0126342, IMG submission 92528) | Coral microbial communities from Lord Howe Island, Old Settlement Bay, Australia - Cyphastrea 1 metagenome | ecosystem: Host-associated > Invertebrates > Cnidaria > Coral ... | reverse complement strand
ATTGTATATATTGTATATATGTTATATTTATATTGTATATAGATTTAGATATATATATATATTGTATATATATATATATATATATATTGTATATATATATATATTGTATATATATATATATATTGTATATATGTAGTATCCCAAGTTGGACGGGTTCAAACCTTATTTACGACCTGTTGCATATCCAAGTTGTTTCCGGCGCACAAAAAAAGGGGACCCGAGTTGGATGGAGTTGGATGGCAAATCCGAGATGAGTTCCGGTGTGATCCTGTGGTTGATGTTTTTTTCTGTATATGCATGGAAAATGGCCCATTGATAGTGGATTTACCTACTAAAAATGGTGATTTTCCATAGTTATTTGTATGTTACCGGGGGGTATGATGCACTGATTGGTGGTTTGGAACATGAATTTTACTGTATGACTTCCATATACTGGGAATAATACTCCCAACTGACTTTCATATTTTTCAGAGGTGTTGAAACCACCAACCAGGCATGCTGGAGAGAATGGTTTGGTACTAGCAGAGATTTTTCCCAAGACCATCCCAATATTAGCAGCCTTGAAATCCCACAAGTAGTGTTGAGTTGATAACATGGAAGCAGTAGTTCAGGCTTTCATGGGCTGCACCCTGTACTGCATTGGTTGGTGAGCCTATGAAATCAATTGGAAACCTATCTGTCCATTTGCAAACTCTTTTTCTTTCCTTTTCACCTAGGGAATTGCTAACCTCCTGAATTGGTTAGATGCTGGCAGCATATGCAGGAAGCCTTCCACATTCAAGAGTTGGTTTCCCGTAGAATCATCGATTCCAAGCCTCGTCGCCTCAGGCTGGCACCACGGCACACAGAGGAGACGAGTCGGGGCAACTGGCGGTGGCTTCAGGTACCAAAGAATCACAAAACAAAACTGGTCCACATGTTTCTGATGATTATCAACCAATCCTTTAATTTTTACAAGATTTGTGGTATGCCACCCATGTTTCGGATGATTATCATAATATATCGAAGCAGATTCGGATCGTTTTGAATACAAGTTGAAGCCACTCCAGATGACACGCCGTCTATCCGTCTGGAGGTGAATTGTTCCATGCGTGGCATTTGATCAACCCATCAAAACTGCATCAAACATCTTCTGGGAATTGTATTAGTAAACTGGTTTCTTGCAGATCTCCTCAAAAAGACTCATCATAAGACCTTGATTTAGGATAATTTTAATTATCACATTTTCTATGGTCAGCATATCGGGATCAGAATTGACTCCCCCAATGATTGGGTGGTTCATACTAGACTTAAATCGATCGGGTACCCCAGGTCCAATAAAGAATGACCCATGCCCGCATGTTAGTCAAGGCTTCATCATCCCTATTGTTGGTTAAACCATTAACCACCATTAATAGTTGGGTAACTGGTGATTAATGGTGGTTAATGATGACTTAATCACCATTCACTAGTTCATTAAGCATCATAAACCACCATTAATCACCATTATAAAAGTGTGTTTCACTTAAGGCTAAGCCATTGAGCGAAGACAAGGAGACCCTTGAAGACGTGGAGCTATCAGCACCGCAGGAGATTGGCTTGTGGTGTGTTTCACACGGTGGGCATCTGGATCCATGGAAGATACGGGAAATTGTTAGGGTATACTTAATGAATAGAACATAACAAGTATTTATATATATACAGTGGCAGCCTAGCACTTAGAATATGATTTTAAAGTTTTTCTTTTGTTTATATATTCTAAGTGCAGCCTGGTTTCGCACTTAGAATATACAGTAAACCATATTGATTTTTTATTACTTTTGATTTGTTTATTTGTTTTATTGATATTTTCATATACAGTATATATTATCATAGTTGTGTTTTAATTACTTTATCGATTTGTTCATGGTTTTCTTTATTTTTTCAATGACTTTTGCCAGGATTTTCATATCTTAAGTGCAACAACCATTGTTTTCTTTTTCAATGTTTTGTTAGATTTTCTCTTACCATATGATATGTGCAAAAAAACACCCTATATTCTAAGTGGGATAAGTTAAGCCCATATTCTAAGTGTTTGTTTTAAACAAAAGTATATTCTAAGTGCTGGGCCGCCACGGTATATATATATATATATATTATACTGTATGTTTTACATTGTTATACTGTATGTATATATATATATATATTCAAATCCTAGGTTTGGTATTAACCATGGATTCAGTCATGGTAACAACATAATATTTTGGTAACTATCGTGCGTATTTTATGCCAGTCATTGGAGATGTAATTCTTAAACAAGGGGAAACCGTATCTATCAACAATTACTTACTTTCTTCGAGTGATCCGCACCAACTGACATTTTAGCAGACATTCTATTTGGTGTTCTATCTGACATTTGATTTTGTCATTTTATTTGACAATATTTAGGGGCTGCCACTGCCGCCCTTGCCGCCGACCCCTGAGAAAGTCTGAAGGAGCTCGTCTAGACCTGCATGAAAGGCGCTGTTGGCTCAAGTTTGCGACTTCCTCCATGCGTGAGGAGGGTTGGGCAGTTGACACGATAAGAGATGGAGAGAGTAGAGATGTGGAGAGATTAGAGGGTGAGGAGGGTTGGGCAGTGGACACGATAAGAGATGGAGAGAGTAGAGATGTGGAGAGATTAGGGGATGAGGAAAGATTAGAGATGGAGAGAGCAAGCTTTGTAGTACGAAGTAGTGCTGGGAAGTACTTTGTGCAAGCTTTGTAATACGAAGTAGTACTGGGAACTACTTTGTGCAAGGTTTGTAGTACGAAGTACTACTGGGAAGTATTGTGTGCAAGCTTTGTAGTACGCAGTAGCACTGGGAAGTACTTTGTGCAAACTTTGTAGTACGCAGTAGTACTGGGAGGTGCTTTGTGCAAGCTTTGTAGTACGAAGTAGAACTGGGAAGTATTTTGTGCCAGCTTTGTAGTACGAAGTAGTATTTGGAAGATTTTGCAAGTACTTTGTGCAAGGTCTGTAGTACGAAGTAGTACTTTGTGCAAGCTTTGTAGCACGAAGTAGTACTGGGAAGTACTTTGTGCAAGCTTTGTAGTACGAAGTAGTACTGGGAAGTACTTTGTGCAAGCTTTGAAGGACGAAGTAGTACGGGGAGTCTTTTGTGCAAGCTTTGTAGTACGAAGTAGTATTGGGAAGTTCTTTGCAGACAAGAAGGGCTGTCAAGATTCAGAAATGTCAGGAGCAAGCCGGATCAAGAGAAAGTGGCAAGACGATGATGTCGAGAGCAAGAATTTTCAAGGACAAAAGACTTCCAAGAGATCACACAGTCAACGGCCGTGCCAGCCAGGGGGTCAGGCGCTGTTCCTATAGGCTCTCCCTTGTCTTTATAGGTTCTTCCTTCTTTCGAAACTTCCGTCACCCAGCTTGCCCGGGCTCTACTTGCAGCTGAACCAGGAGTAATTCGGCCAAGTGCTCCCATGCCAGGTTCATTGCGGTATGGCTGACGGAGTAGATAAAATCCCGTAAAATCTCAACAGGGACGACCAAATATCCAGGTAAAGCCATTGCTGAAGCAAAGATTTAGTGTGGAAGCAAGGCAGTGGCAGTGGTTTCAAACAGGCAGACTTTTGTAACGCAGCTCTGGTACGATTGACAGAGTAGATTTCTTGCGAGATGCTCTTGTAGGTACGGTAGATTGGAACAGTGATGTGCAGAACATTCTGAGAAGCTTTTGCGCGCTGCTTATCCAAATTGTGTGAAGGTCAGGCAAAATCAATTAGGAGCCATTTTGGCGGCTTGTAAAAAACAAGATGCAGCCCACGAACCCGAATGCTCACACGTATGTTAATGGTACAGATGCCGAAACACATGGATATGCAGTCACGCAGAACACTTTTCTGACACAGTTTATTTGAACAGTCTTGTACATTTTTCCCCTGTTACCATACCAGTGCACTGTAAACTGTGGAATATGGAAGAAGGTGGCGTGCTAAGTGTGGAGTGTGGAGTGTAGAGTCTGGAGTGTAAAGTATGGATTGTAATGTGTGGAGTGTCAAGTGTAAAGTGTAAAGTGTGGAGTGTGGAGAGTAGAGTGTAAAGTGTGGAGTGTAAAGTGCAGAGTGTGGAGTGTAAAGTGTGGAGTCTGGAGTCTGGAGTGGAAAGTGTGGAGTGTGGAGTGTGGAGTGTAAAGTAAGGAGTGTGGAGTGTAAAGTGTGGAGTGTGTAAAGTGTAAAGTGTGGAGTGTAGAGTGCGGAGTGTGGAGTGTAGAGTGTGGAGTGAGGAGTGTGAAGTGTGGAGTGAGGAGTGAGGAGTGTACAGCGTAGAGTGTAAAGTGTGGAGTGTAGAGTGTCAAGTGTGGAGTGTAAAGTCAAGAGTGTAAAGTGTAGAGTGTGAAGTGTAAAGTGTGTAGTCTGGAGTGTAAAGTGTGGAGGGAGGAGTGAGGAGTGTAAAATGTAAAGTGTGGAGTGTAGAGTGTCAAGTGCAGAGTGTAGAGTGTGGAGTGTAGAGAGTAAAGTGTGGAGTGTGTAAAGTGTGGAGTGTAGAGTGTGGAGTGTAAATTGTAAAGTGTGGAGTGTAAATTGTAAAGTGTGGAGTGTAGAGTGTGGAGTGTAAAGTGTAGAGTGTGGAGTGTGGAGTGCGGAGTGTGGAGTGTGTAAAGTGTAGAGTGTGGTGGAGTGTGGAGTGTGGCCGTTCGCGCCCAGCCTGATCTGAGGCTCGCCATGGGGTTCGGATCAGTGCGTGCCCAGCCTGATCTGAGGCTCGCCATGAGCTTCTCAAGCGAGATTGCTTCACTTGAGCTGGCACTTGCTGTGAGAGCCGGGCCCGTTGGTGCCCGCAGTGGCGACCAGCTGGCACAGTGGCGACGGAAGGAGGAAAGAGACAAGGAGTTGCATCTTTGATGAAATCTATGGACCCTCAGCTGGCAGGTGGGGAAAGGTTGGTTTTGATGTCCCAAGATTTTTCAATTGATGTTCCCAGATTTTTCAAACACGGATTTAAGAAAATTTAAGTACTGTATGCGTTTGCCTGCTAGGAGAAATCAGGATATTACCTACTAGTATGTGAGATTCAGTCCTGCAGCGCTGGCAGCGACCCCACAGGAGTTGGAGCCCCGCATGAGTCGCAACACGCGACAAGCATTGCGGCAGCTCTTGCTGTGCCCCGGTTTTTAGCACGGGATGGGAGGTTTTTTGATAGAAGTCATGGGGAGGATTTGAAGCAACATGGGGGAACAAAGGGCGGTGAACTCAATGAGAAAACATTTGAGTTTAAGCAGCAAAAGTATGCAAAAGTAGCGATAATTATCGAAGAAAAAGGGATTTCCAATTAGCAAGCAATGGGAAATGTCACCAAGTTCTGATAGAGGCAGCAGGGAGATGACCTTCAAAACCTAGAGAGATCCACTAAGATGTGGAAATCACTAGTAATGATCTGAAGAGAACATCTCGACATGGCACAAATGGCACCAGCATAAAAAAAGGCAGCCATTTTCCAACATTTGTCTCATTTTTTGCCCAGCATGCAGACTTTCGTTCTGGGGTCTTGTGATATCTTTGGGATGGTTTACGATGGTGTATTAGTGAAGCATTCCCAGCCTTTGAAATCATCCACCAGATGGCGGTGTCCAAGCCCTTGTCAACTGGGTGTGTTTGGGGTATACCCACAGATATGACACCTTTCATTGGGATAATACGGGACAATGATGATCGCTGTAGCCAGTGGATTTTTCAGGGCCCCCTGTTTTCACTCAAACCCAGATGGATCCCAAATATGGTCTATATTACATTCCATACATATATAGGTTGGTGTCCGAAGATCTCATGTCTTTTTTGTTTCGAGGTCACCTTCACCCCAAGCGTTTTCCGGGATGTTTGTATCAGTAAAAATAAGCTGGCCACTTGGATGATATAATGCGCAACGTGACCAGCCATTTGTAGGCCCAGAAACTTTGATTGTCTGATTAAACAAAAACACGGGTTAATCCACCATTTGAGGAATCTACTGGAATGATGGTTTTCTTACCCTTAAGGCCTCCTTAAGCAAATCCAAGGTTGCAAGGTACCCGATGTTTGACACACAACGCGCAATGTCCATTGAGACACACAGCTGAGGCAAGTGAAGTTGCAAGCGGCCGCCTGGAGATTGGAGTCAGGGCTCTCAGTGGAGACTAGAGGACTGTAAGAAGCTGGGAAGAGGACCAGGTAATCCCAGACTTTTTTGTGGTCGGTGGTTTCAGCGGCTTTTATGTACCCAAACATAGGGTGATGATGATGAGGAGGAGGAGGAGGAGGATTAGGACTACAATGATGATGATGATGATGATGATGATGATGGTGATGGTGATGATGATGATGATATTTACACAAACATTAACCACCATGCGTCATAGTTTGACATATCATGTGGAAGTAAGTATGGTATAATCATCTGACATTCCATTCTAGCATTCTGTTTGACATTCTATTCTGGCGTTCGATCTGGCATCCATTCTGGCGTTCTATTCTGGCATTCTTTCTGTCATCTATTCTGGCATCCTATGTGGCACTTTTCTGGCATCTATTCTCTCGTATTCTCTGGCATTCTATTTGGCATTCTTTCTGTTGCATTTTCTAGCATCCTATCTGGCATATGTTCTGGCATTCTATCTGTCATTCTTTTCTGGCGTTCTATCTGGCATCCATTCTGACATCCTATTCTGGCATTCTTTCTAGCATCTATTCTGGCATTTTCTCTGGTTTTTTCTGTCGCATATTATGTCCTTGCATTCTATCTGACATTTTATTCTGGCGTTCTATCTGGCATCCATTCTGGCATTCTATTCTGGCATTTTTTCTGGCATCTATTCTGGCATTTTCTCTGGCATTCTATTTGACACGTGTTGAAGTCCGGCAGTGCCCACCGAGATCCGGCACTCGCAGTCGAGATCCAAAGCTGCGGGAGGAGAAGGAAGAGGAGAAAGCAACTCTGATATAATCTAGAGACCCTCACCCGGCAGGTGGGGAACAACTCGTACTTGGATGCAACCAGGAAGACAAAGTATTCCGCTGAGTCGGCGCCAATCACTGGCCATTTGGGTGCAAATCTTGGATACGAATTCTTGTTCTGAGCCTGAGCCAAATAGAACTAGTACCATCTCCCTTTGCCACGATTTGTGATTGACAATCATTTGGCGGTTTTCCATAGTCACTCTCCAGTCGTCACAAACCTGACGCAATTCCCATAGATTTTTTACAATAAGAACATGAATGGGGTTGTTTCCATTGCTACTATTCACATACCAAAAACTCATGAAGCGGGCACACTAGCCCACCTTGACTTTGAAAATCCACCAATTGATAGTTTACAATGAACCAATTTAGATATCGTCCATGTTTGGAACCACTTCAATATATTTTAAATCATCCCGCATGTTCGTGCCGAGGCTCCAATTTCGAGGCACTAAAGATGCGCTGGGAATTTCCCGGAAAACCCTGGTTCTCATATCTTTGGCACGGGGTTCCATCATATGATTGGGCGCGTGTGGAATCAAGAAACGCAGTGCAATAGAAACCATGATCTCTGGTTAGTTGTTGTTGATCATAGACTTGCTACTTGCACTTTCCATGACTGCAAATAATAGGTCAGGAATCGGAGGTCATCCCCCCTTTGACCCTATTTTTGTTTTCAATTCCAGTGGCCACACTTAAAGTATCATGCTAACTAACTAACCAACCTGAGGAAACCTCCACCTGGGTTTGTCTGAAAACAAACAGGCCAAACAATTGATGTTTTTTTTTAACGTTCCTTTGTAAAACTGCCATAAATCAGGGGGTAAATCACTGATGTTTTGACAAACCCATGTCCATTTTTTCCCTGATTTATTGATTGAATTGCATTACTGTATGTTAAATGTTTATTTGATTTCACAAGTATTGCCTATTATATTATTGCATTAGATTAGATTACATAATATTACCCCCAGGCCGGGTGTGCCGCCGAAGGTTTATCATGTGACCAACTCTTTAGGGTTTAATTAGAGTTTGTTTAGAGTTTGTTTAGGGTTTGTTCAAGGTTTGTTTAGGGTTTGATTTAGGGTTTTTACATGTTTTTTTACCACGGTTTCCGGTTTCAATAAAATATTATTTTCAAGGCGTAATTAGGGTTTCAGCTCAGATTCAGGTTTTAGGGTTTAGGATTTAGGGTTCAGGGTTTTGTGTTTTGGAAACAAATCTCGTCAGCTAAGTTGCAAGTTGGCCGACATCCCAAAATGCATAAAACACTTCGCAGTCAAAACGCACTTCCCCGGGCAGCACACCCGTCCTGGTCGTATATTACATCATATGTTTCCCGTATTAATTGATTGATGATTGATTTCCCTTGGTTAGAGACACACAGACCGCAAGGACAGTCCTTAGCCTTGGACGGTCGCTTCGCAACAGAAAATGAGCGCCACCTGATGGATGGTATCCTCACGAAAGGGGTCTGACAATTTGGTTATTTTTGGTTATAACATTATAACATGTTATAACCAATATAACCAATGGCATTTAATGGGATTCAATGGAATATGAAGAACATTGGATTAAATGAATTATTAGTGGAATTTACATTGAATGGGACACGCATATATGTAAATGTAATCATATATATATATCGATAAACCATAGGAATCGGAACTTTGTGACATGGGGGCAGCCTTTTTTGGGACAAGACCAAATCGGTAGTTACAGGGTACATGGGTTTTAGTTTCATGATTATGTATACAGTAATTATGTACGGCATGTGACACTCGTGCCTACTTAAGTATCTCATATGAATGTGACAGGGACACGTTCCACTGACGTTCGTGCAGCAGCTGGAATGTTGATGATGGATGGCTGTCCACCGTTGTGACTTTCCATGCTGTACCTAGTTTACATACTCCACTGGGTATCTAAGATCATCCACAATGGGCTGTGGCCACCCGACTGCCAAAATTAGTAGATCCAAAAAACTAAACCAAGGTTTGATGTGTTGGCATTGTATATTGTTGGGAAAGAATAATGTTGCTTTACCAAGTGACGGAACTTCGCTTGATTTTCTGAGCCATTTGTGGTGTGTGTATACATATATATATATGTTGGGAACCATATTCTCTTCAATTCCCTCATTTCTTTGTGTTTTCAACGCATGATGTTTCCATCCTCATTTGTAAAACAGAAAGATGATGAGATGATTGTTTTTCTTATTCAGTGACTACCTTTAGAAGAGCAATGTTTTTTCTTCTTCCAAATCACTTGTGGCTCAAGACGGTCACCGATCTAATTAAAGGAATGCCCAGGCGCCCTCAAATCTGTATCTCAAAATTCAACCGCTACCCCAGGAGAGAACGCAACAACCTGGCCCGGTAGGCAGGTAGTCTCGATGTGAAATGAGCCAAAGCAAATCTGCAGCGTGTTGAAACCATGTGTTCCAGGTCAAGGTATACCAGGTATAAGTTTCGGCGAACCACATCATCCAGCTGACGTTTCCTCTTACCATGTGTGCGAATCGGATGTAGATCTCTGATTGCAATGTCTTCACGCAGCGTCCTGGCACCCCCAAGTTGAGCCAACGGTCATCCACGGGCCTCCTGGGTGATTTCTATACAGATTCATGTATCGTTTGTTACGGACAGATCTGGTTGGTTTGATCCCTATTTCTCGCTTGTGAAAGCCCTCATGTGAAAAAGGTGAATATCGTTTATTGCTTGGTGTCCCCACTTCATTGCTGATTATTCTGCAGGTGGATCCCTATTTCATTTGGTTGGTTCAGATCCCTGCTTTTGTTTGTCAACATCCCATTGTTTGTTTCCAATTTGATCCGCTGTCATCCCATATGTTCAATCTGATCAACATTGTGGCACAGAGGCTAAAAACCTAGGGCTGGAGCGCCTGGTTTTAGCCCACAGATGGCTCTGGCCATAGTCCCATAAACGTTAAGCAAAGGATTTCACTTTTTGGTCGAAAAACCTTAAGCGCCGGTATTCAGCCAATAAGATGATTGTTTTTTTCGAATTTTATCCAAAGTTGGATTTTCAACATGAGAATTAGTGAAAGGCTGAGGTCACTGGTTTTCATCCAGAAACTGTTTTTCCAAATAATTCAGCAGCTACCCAGGGGGAACTTCAGCTCACAGGTTTTCATCCACACATATAATTTTTGTCACAGAAACTTGAAGTGCTCACAGCCTAAACCCTTAGACCCAGGCAAAGGTTTTCCTTCACAAGTTGTTGATGTTGTTGCAACTCTGGGGCACCAGAAACGTTAAGCAAAATATTTTATTGGTTGAGAATTGTACCTCACACACCATTTTATTGAAAGTTTTTAGCCCTCAGTGGGGGCTGAAAACCAGGTTGCCTGTACAAAATGCACACCAGATGGAGATAAGCTGCTATTATATGCATATATATATAGTGTATAGTATATAATGTACATGAGATTTCCTGTAGATGTCCATTATTATGTTCGTAAATCCCCATCTGTTCAAGCAAAAATTATTCGAATCCCATGGGTTCATGGCGAGATCACTGATGGATCGGATCCAAAAAAACCCATCAAAATCGTTTTTTTACCGGTTAAACCCATTAAAATTTCATGACATCATCATTTTTGATGGGTTTTTTCATGACATCCCATGGATTTTCCATCAAGAAACCATCAAAAAAGCCATGGAAAATCCATCATTGGGCGTCCACCTGTCACCAAGGCCCGCGGCGGCCACCGAGTGGTGGCAGTTCACCTTCGCGCAGCGAGGGGTCAGGGGAGCGTTCGCCGCGGACGCCAGGGCCCCCGTGGGGACGATGTAATTATGGCTGGTATATGATGGGAATATATATTATGTATGTTTATATATATACATTCATAAGGGAGATGTATGTATAGATATTTTATTAATGAGTACTTACTCAGATATTTTATTAATGAGTACTTACTCTAAGAACATCTCGGAACATACATTTTGTCAACCTGACATATATATATTGTATAATTTGCATATGTATATATATACATATATTACAACATGTTAGAACAAAATATGCTGCGCATATCACAAGATACTGGTATAATTGAATTTCGGTGTGTTTGGATTTCACACTGCTTGGGTTCCTACACAAGTAGCTTCTTCTTTGGGCAATGACTACGGGCATGGATCAGAATCAACGACCTGAGGGACCACATCTTTCGGTGGAACATATGGGACAATGATGATAAACCATTGGATGCAATGGGGTACCTTATTTTCAGTGCCGGAATACACATCTTACTGGTGCTAAACGTAGGGAATGGATGGGTTGCCGGGGGTTGCTGGGATTATCATTAATAGTTATTGTGGATCATTCCCGAAAACTCCCTACTAAGCACTAGTAAGACACATTATAGATGAATTATTTTGCCAGACATATCTGGTGACTTGAAACATGTGGTGGCTCAAACACCAATCAGCCTTATTCCAAGAGTTTCTCATCGTGTTGTTTTCAGTTCACGTTGGATGTTTTTCCAGATATAGAGATTTCCTGAAATGGGGTACAGCACCCCAATTCATCCATTTCAGTAGGATTTTCCATTATAAACCATCCGGCTATTGGGATACCATCATTTTAGGAAACCCCCATATAAACAGTAAGTGGAGCCACTGTCCCGGTCTGGGAGCAGTGCAAGATGGGAATCGTCAACCCCGGGACATCTGCCAACCAATACGCGCCATGCATGTCTGTAAATTGTAAGATACGCGTCCTGAGTATTTGTAGGTCAAGTATCAACGTCGTTTTTCTTGGTTTTTTTATACACATTACCCTCTGGTAAACTAACAGTTTGCTATGGAAAGATCCACCATTTTTCATGGGAAAATCCACTATTTCTATGGCCATGTTCAATAGCAAACTGTTGACATAACCAGGCCGGGTACTATTTTTCTGTGATTATTTTAAGCTGGAAAGTCCCCTGTTAAAAATCCGACTCGATGTCAAACTTTGAAAAACTTTGATATGTTTCGAACATGGTAATATCATGTAATATAGATATGTGTATAATGCATGTGTGTACAATATATATATAAATATTATAATATGTATACCAGCACCTTCCGAGGGGTGGTGCTATGTATGTTTTCAGGCAATTTCTCTAGGGGTATGTTGATAGTAGCATTTAACAGGGAGAGATGGTTGGAGGCGAGCTGGACAAAAACAAGTTGATTTTTGGATTTTCACATGTTTGATTTTTTCCCTTCCATCTTTGATCCATCTTTGATCCATGTTCCCTTTCCGAGGCCTGTGGCTCAGCTTCGAAGTCACAAGTTGGAGCCGATCATTTTGCAGCCCAGAACACCCCGGCCTTTGAGCGCGGGGCGAGGAAATTCAAAAGGTGGGGGGGCGGCCATCATGGGTTGTTTTTATACCCAGTTGATTGGTGAAAAAACATGAAAAAACATGATTATTTCAATGTATCAAACAGTAGCAGTTTACTATATCAAATAGTGGGATTTGGGGTTATCAAATAGCTGTATTCAGCTACAATATGATATTGGGATTTTACTATATCACTGTGAAACAGCGGGACTTTGCTAACTCTAACAGTTGTATTTAATGCGTTAATAATATATTAGGATGTTATCAACTAGTAGGATTTTGGTATATCAACTAGCTCTGCTCCAATGACATATTGTTTTTTTGCTATATCGAATAGATTAATGTTGCTAATTAAACATTTATTGTATTTTGTTATGATCAAGTATTGGGATTTGAGCCACTGGGATTTGATTCAAATAGCCAAGTGGAGCTAAGATGATACTGCGGTTCCGAAATTCCCAGCTGATAGGTCGTTTATGCCATTATTTATAGGCTAGGGTTTCAACATGTTTCAACCAAGGCCCGAAGGCAGTGCTGGATTTTGCAACCATCCACCCCATTCATGGAGTGGTTGGTGGCACACTCACAACAGCGCAGTGCCAGTGCCATCATCGAAGTAGATGGGGGTCTTCTCCAGCACGCCATGTGCGACAGTGAAACCGTGAAACCAATGAGATCGGCTAGAGCCTATGAGGCTAGAAACATATGAAGTAACACTAGAACCGGAAGGCGTGTTCCGATACCTCTTATGTTGTTGGAAAGAGTTTTTACTGTGCCTGCTTCATGGATGCGTCAGGGCTGTGCAAGCCTTGTTCCCTGCAAAAAAAAAGTGATCACATAACTATGGTACAGGGGGGCGCGCAATAAAAACATGTCACATAGGGCACACATCCGAGATTTCAAGATTGCGCTGTCCGAGACTAGGAGCAAACGAGTTGAGGATCTTGTGGAACTTCAATATGTTGATGTTGATGTTGTTGGTGTTGTTGTTGTTGTTGTTGTTGTTGTTGTGGTTGTCGTTGTCGTTGTCGTTGTTGTCGTTGTCGTTGTCGTTGTGGTTGTGGTTGTGGTTGTGGTTGTTGTTGTTGTTGTTGCTGTTGCTGTTGCTGTTGCTGTTGCTGCTGCTGTTGGTGTTGTTGTTGTTGTTGCTGTCGTTGTTGTTTAACGTTGAACCCTTATCAGTCCATGGAATCCTAGGGGAGCAGCTCACAGTTCGTCAGGGACTGCCAGAGCGGTGGATTCGCAACTGCCTGCAGTGGTCACTGGCGATGCTCACAGCAGTCAGCCACATCAGCCACATCAGCCACATCAGCCACATCAGCCACATCAGCCACAAACAAGGCAGGTTGATTCCGGGAAGCCGTTGATATCCCTTAATATCCCTTAATCCTTCAGGGATGTTCCAACCAATTATGGGTGAATCATACTGATACTCGTATCCACTTTTTTGGTGGTGAATTTATAGTTTTATAACATGTTATATACTTCTTTATGTATCAAGTTTCCCTTCCTTGTATTTTTTGACTGTTGGGGGCAGCCTTGTCCTTTGTTGCTTCACTTCTGCGCGAACGTTTTAGGAATCCCTCGGAGGAATTTTTCACTGCTGGGTTTTGACTGAAACAGCTGACAACCTGGACCATCCTGCATCCTGGAACAGCTACCAGTTCACTACTTGTTAAGGCTCACAAATAAGTTCGACATATTTCAAGAACTGAAGGGGAAATCCATGAATGGGCATGGGTCCAAATTGAAGGGTCAAGAGCCCTCATGTTTTTATAATCCCAATCATCCCACCTTGTTTTGGTGCCGGACGACTTGATCCAACTCCAGGTTTGATGATCAATGGGGGGTTGTGTCTAGGGTGTCCATAAAGAGTTTTTTTTTTCCCCACCTGCCAGGTGAGGGTCTCTAGATTTTAACAAAGGTGTCCCGGCCTCACTCACTCCTACTCACTCCTACTCACTCCTTCCCTCCCTCTCCTCTCCTCGCCTACTTCTTTGCCATCTCGTCGCCGAACCCTATTGCCAGCTCCGGATGCAGCTGGGCACGCCTGAAGCCTAACTCTACAGCGCGAGCTCTGGAGGCAGCTGGGCACGCCTAGACCCGAACTCTATATCGCGAGATTTGGGGGCAGCTGCAGGCACGCCTTGGCCCGAACTGTATATCGCGAGCTCTGGAGGCATCTGAGCACGCCTGGACCGGAACACATGCCAGAGAGAATGCAAGAAAGAGTGCCAAACAGAATGCCAGATAGAATGCCAGACAGAATATCCGAATACGTGTCAGATACAATGCCAGAAAGATTGCTAGATAGAATGTCATATGTCAGAAAGAGTGCCAGAACGAATGTCTGAATAGATGCCAGATAGAATTCCAGAATAGATGCGAGATAGAATGCTAGGAGGAATGCCTGAAAAGATGCCAGATAGAGTGCCAGAATAGATGGCAGAAAGAATGTCAGAATAGATTCCAGCTGATTTCAGATAAAATGCCGGAAAGAATGTCAGAATATATGGCGGAAAGTATGTCAGAATAGATGCCAGAAAGAACGTCAGAGTATGTGCCAGAAAGAATGCCAGAATAGACAGAATGCCAGAATGAATGCCAGAAGAGATGGCAGAAATAATGCCAAAATAGATGCCAGATAGAATGCATGTCAGAATAGATGCCAGATAGAATGCCAGAAAGAATGTCAGATAGAATGTCAGAGTATATGCCAGAGGGCATGTCAGATAGAATGTCGGAATATGTATCATATGCAATATATATATATATTCTGTCCAGATTGATATGTCAGAAGAGTGTGTCAGGTGTAAGGATTTTTGTTTATGGATTTGGGGTTTGTGAGATGGGGTCGTAAATGCAATTTTGTAGTAATTAGATGTATAATTAGTGGGTTTTATATGACTGGCGTTTATCATTTTTATTTTGAAGGCATGATCATTGATGGACACCAAACCCAACCACTCTGTAAGAGACAAAAACCAATTTTGTAAAGGTGTGTCAATGTAGGTTTTGTTTTCTAAATGTTGTCAATGAACTGTTTACGTGCAAAGACCGGATAACCATTTTATAGGGAACCAACCGTTCCTAGACATTTTGCATTTTGCGAATATATTGTTGTGTCATTTGATGTGCCAGATTACATTTGCCACGGTTGACAGTGGGAAAAGGGCAGTTTTGGCTGTCTTGCTGGCAGGGTTTGCATGAACATGTTAATTTCGTTGTAGATTTGTAGCCCCACGAAGTCCCCATGGATTACGACCTTACCATTTTGTAGGCTGGAGAGCTGGTTCAAGAACCATGTTGTAGACAAAGGCCTGTATACATTACAAAATGGTGCAACCCAGGGAACAGCAACCGGGATGTTCGATAGATCTACCATTAACCCGAGTTATGCATCTGCTTTCAACCAATTTTGCCAACAACGGGGCACCAAATTCCTTTCTTCGGTGGTTAAAACATTAAAACATACTGTACTGTAATTTTGATGGCTAATTATTATCATTATCCCCACAAGTCCTACGACCTTAAAAGTACATCCTTGAGATCTCATGGGACCTCAAAAAGTTGAGCCAGAGACTTGTTGGGCGTTGGGCATGTCAATTTACAAATAGAGAAAAATTACTTTACTTCGTGTGATCCCCACCATGACATTTATACATTTTCTTACTGGCAAGTCTTCTGGCATTCTATCTGACATATCTTCTGACATTCTATTTGGCATTCTATCTGGCATATCTT
>Ga0126342_10011176_pt1 | contig 16048 bp, 7 predicted proteins | sample Cyp1metagenome_FD_92528 | JGI IMG/M metagenome (GOLD analysis project Ga0126342, IMG submission 92528) | Coral microbial communities from Lord Howe Island, Old Settlement Bay, Australia - Cyphastrea 1 metagenome | ecosystem: Host-associated > Invertebrates > Cnidaria > Coral ... | reverse complement strand
GCCAGAAGATATGCCAGATAGAATGCCAGATAGAATGCCAGAAGATATGTCAGAATATATGCCAGAAGATATGCCAGATAGAATGCCAGATAGAATGCCAGAAGATATGTCAGATAGAATGCCGGAAGATATGCCAGATAGAATGCCAGAAGATATGTCAGATAGAATGCCAGAAGATATGTCAGATAGAATGCCAGACTGCCAGAAGATTTGCCAATATTAAAACGTATAAATGCCATGGTGGGGATCACTCGAAGTAAAGTAATTTGTTTTTGGTGCTGTGATACACAGGACACAGGTGTTGCATTTTAGAGATGAAAAAGGTACCACGCAGTGTTCAATGGTAGTCTTTCCGCCATTTTGAACGGCAGGGCATTTTGGTGCTATGATCCACCTTAGGGCCTTAGGGCATTTTCATCTTGGTTAACCGACTTTTTGCAAAAGGAACCTGCGACGAAGAAACGGCTCTTTTTGTAAGCCTTGTAAAGGATGTGCAAGATGAAATCCTTGGGTTTGAGGTGTGTAGTGTGGGGCAGTGGTTCAGGAAGGGGCTTTCAATTTATCATATCATTAAAAAATGAACAATACACGAAAACAGCACGATGTTTGAAACAATTGTTGGGAATGGCGGTTTTGTGGAAGGGTTCGGGATTTATAAAATGCCTTTGCTGGTTGATTACTGGGTATTGTCCAATATTCTGAGGAACACCGCATTGTATAGAACCAAATGAACAAATCCTAGAAAAAATTTAAGATATCTATGCGACCACCGGGACATCTATAAAATGCCTTTGCCTGGGATTCATTGGTATTTTCCCCGCAGTTTCCAGCAAGGTTATTTTATAGTTAGATAGATGAGAGGTATATAGGTAGATTTTGGGTAGAACCATATATAATGCATCATGATATATCTAAATAGGATTGAGCACGCAGATTGGTAGGTAGTTTTTCTATGTTTTTCTGTATGTTAGATTTTGCACGTTGCTTCCTGCATCTAGAGTTTGGGTGCGATATGCATGGACAAACAACATTTTTTTTTGCATTCAAGACATTCCCACAACACATTTCAATCATATGAAAAATACTTTGACAAAAACGATAAAGCTTATATATACAGTACAGAACAAACATTCACACAAAATAAATAGCATTTGGTTTGTGTTTCCTATTTCCTCAGTGTGATGTTTGGAACTGGTTTGGTGGCATCCAGGATATGGAATGACTACCTACAATTATTCTAATACTGATTCTTTACACTGTGGAATAACTGCCTACACTTATTCTTTACCATCACATGTGCAAATACAATACACACAATACAGACGTTCGCAACATATATGCAACACAAACATCTACATAAACAAATGATATCTTGTCAAGTATACATGACGCATTGTGTTTCAACACTTCTGAACACATGTGTTATCGTGTTTGTCGTTTGTGCCTATTTAGGCCACCATCGTTTTGTCGTTACAAACTTTATACCCACCATCTCACATAACTCCATTGTGCCTTTCTCATTTGTTTGCCCCCGTCCCCGTTGTGAGTTTTTCCTTTTTTAACCCTTATTGTCCCTGCCGTCCCCAGCTCCGAGTAGTCACACCAGGGTATTCATAAAATGCATATAACATGCCTTTGCTGGGTATTGTCCTACAATCTGAAGAAGCAAGGCATTTTATAGAACCAAGTTGGGAGTTATCCTGAAGACGGGCAGATGTCTATATGCAAATGTTCGCCCTTTTTTGTATTTATAGAAAGCCTTTATCTGAAGATGGCTGGTATTTCTATTCTTCTTTTCACTGGAATCCATTTTATAGAATAAAACCCAGATAAGTTTAAGATATCTATGCGACCGGATATTTATAAAATGCTTTGTCCTGGGGGACACAGGTATTCCCACTCAGTTTCCAGAAAGGGCATTTTATAGGACACAGAGTAGGAGTTGAGGAGATTGCACATGAATGTATATTTCCAACAATAGAAGAACTGCATTGGGTGCCATTTGATATTTCAAATGTTTGGCTTGATTACCTATGTTTATTTGACTTTCTGTTATTACTTAACCTGTAATTGAACATGCTCCCAGTGCGTAACCTGCAACTATTTTGCACTCGCTGCAAATACAGAAGCTAGTTTGGGTTTGACTTAACACAGGGTATCCCACCTGTGGTGGGTTTCTCTACTTTTGACGGCATTTGCTGTCAAACCCATTTTATAGATGGCATTGATGCGCATATCTTCTTGAAGGGGTTTTCTAGCATCCAGGCATTTTCTAGTGGTGTTTGTTGCAAGTCCCAAAAATGAACCCTGGCATTCCATAGATAAAAAATGTAAAAAAAAACATGTCATCGGGATAGTGTCAGCTTTGGACGTGTTGGCATTTCATAAAACCCCCATTGTTTATATCAGAAATGTGGTTTTCCTAGGGCCTAGGGTAACCCATTTTATAAACCTTTAGGTATCTGCATATTATTTATGACATGCCAGGGTAGAGGTGGGTACCCATCAAGCAAGGGGGATTATATATATATCATGTGTAACTGAGAGGCTACTAGGTCACCATGTCCTGGGCTATCCAATTCCTGTATACTGCACGTATAACATTTTGCAACCTCTACAACGCAAATCTTTCAATTGCAGGTTTCTACTACACCATACATACAGCATCATATTAGATAATCATTAGGGATTTAATCCCAATTGACCAGTTTCGAAAACCCAGTTTCGTTGGTTGATTAGTTTCGGGGTTTCTATTCCCTTTGATATATTCAGGATGATCACAATCTGTGACTAGGGGAATCCGCTTGGGAGATGTTCTCCTCAGGTTGGAGCCATGTGGCCCGTGTTGACCGTGAACACCTGCCCCTGGTCAGGCCGGAGGAAAATTGGTCCTATTTAGTTGAACAATATACTATGGTAAACTAACAGTTCGATATGGAAAATCAACCAATTGTAGACGATTTTCCCGGGGAAACCACTAGTTTTCCACAGACAGACGTCAGTTTGCAGGAGGAGGTACATGGTACATCCCAGCTTTTAGAAAAATACATGTGATAATCATTTGTCTATAAATAGTTGGTTTTCCATTGCCATGTTAAATTGCTGGAGGGTAATTTGTGGGCAAGATTGAGGTCTTTGCCTATATGGCTATATATAATATATACCCGTATGGGTAGAATCTGGATGTAATGTGGGTTTTATTTGGAAATCAACCAAACAAATCCACACATGGTGTGCTTCACATGCCGATGTGATCCACATGTCACTAGTTATATGTGTAAGCATGCTGTTTAAATGCAACATGTACTTTTTTCCGCGTGTAACCAGACAGCGACGACGTACTGTTTTTTGTTCAAAAACTGTCACGTACTTGTAAACTTGTGCAATCGAATCTGGGTCTCAGGATCTAGATTATGGGTCATCCAAATTTGGTTTAATGGGTCTTCCCTTTCACCCCTTCATGTTTTTTGTTTCTCTAAGTCTCCTCCAATTATATAATATAAACTATTTCCCAGCAGTTGTTTTTCCGACAACTTTCAAGGTTTCCCTTACGATTTCAAATATGATATTGACTTTAAATCCAGTATTGACCTTAAACGGTGCAAAGGATTAAAACGGTGGTTTTGGACCCCAATAAGAATGATACTATATGTTTTTTTGTTAAGCAGACACTTTGGTCCTGATTAGGGAGTCTCTTCTCAGAGCAAATTGTGCTTGGCTTGGCTTTTTTTTATTTGGTTGGATTAATTTCACAAGAAAAGATTGGCTCTTACCAGGGAACTTCTTCGCCAAGTGCATGTTTTTTAATCGTGTGACACTAGAGATTGGACAGGTTTTTGCTGAGTGAGGAAATTTGATTCTTATTAGGAACCTCTTCGGAGAGCACATGTTGCTTCACTTTCAAATGCAGATGATATGTTGATTATATAACTTTGCAAGGTTCAGATTCCAGGTCCGGGTGTACCCAGACCCCTCCTGTACAACAAATGTCCCACTTATACTACGTACAATTTCATTCTTCGTTGAACAGTTTTCACATGCTTTGACTATTTTGGGGGATTTGAGCATTCATTTAGGAGAATGGAATACTTAAATGAAACCCTCTTTCCATGGAGCTTGGCGTGATGGGTTGTTACACTACCAATCCCAATTCGACGCATTTTTCCAAGGGTTACCCAGGCAAGTTCCTTCCGGTCCCATGGCAAATAGATAGGGTCTAGGGTCCAGAACTTTGCATTGAAGTTTCAGACGTTTTGCCAAGAAAGAAACTGTGGACTCTGCGAGCTCTTGTTTTTGCGGTCTATCATGGGCATGGAGATCTGCTGGAAAAAAATTGGCGGAAAATCCCAGGAGGTGATGTCCCCAAATCAAAGTCAGCTACACAGTAATCGATTGCAACAGTTTTTGTTGAACGTTTCAAAGAAGACCATATTTGTTTGCCTCCTTTTTTTTTTTTTATGTTTTTTTGGTTGTTGTTAGGATCTCAACATGTTCATTGAAGTTTTCCATCCTCCCTGGTATGATGATTTGCCAGCCGTTTATGACACAGTTTAGGAAGAGGACAAGCCACATACTGACCCGACCCCCAGCCATGACTGGATGATGGTTTTATTTTTATTATTCTTTTAGCATGTATTTGGCCATGACCGTTGTTGAAATGGTGTGTTGGGATGGGTTGAAAGTATTCAATTTTGGTTTCAAAGGAGCAACATGATCCCTCAACACGTTTTCCTTTTTTAGTGGCGTTTTTTTCTTCACCGGTTTTTCCTCTATGATTGTTTCATTCTAGACCATCCACTATATATAAATGTATATATGCATACAAATATGTATATATGTATAATTATATACACGTTTATATATATAATGTATATAATATATATATATACCCTACGTTTCCTCGACGTAAAAAAAGAAAGGGGATTAGGGGGCGGAACCCCTTTGTTTGCATGCTTCGCTGTACCGCTTTGGACCTTCCCCAGGTTCGAGTAAGCTAGCATACAACCCGCCTCGATTACTTACAATTAAGCATCTTTTGCTAGGAATCGGCAACTAGAAGATTTCGCACTAGTATATTCACATACAACCTTATATTCAAATATAGTGAAAGACAGCAACACAACCGGACAAATATATTTAGAATATTGATGATGCTAGACCTCTTTGCTTGCAAAACCATCATTGATTCCAGTTGAGTTGTTCCTTTCTTGTTTTTTTAGCTAAACACAACTGAATCATAAACGAATATAAACTAATTACTTGCGCGATCGTAATGGTGTCATCTTTATTTATTTCCCATTAATCCCAAATGTTACTAGTCCAGGCACAATTTATCATGGTTGGATCCAAGATTGCATGGAGAGCATCATGCAGTATTTGGGATCGCCAGGTGTGGAATGGGTGGCGGCGATCCCCCCCGAACTGGCACCTTCAAGAGGTGACTTGGCATTCGGGGTGTGATCCCAACGGGTGAAGCAACCCTTGGGGGATGATTGAAACTCCAATGAACGGTATGTTGACATATGGACGTTTCCCAAAATGCGGATACTCCCAAATCATCTAAATCAGACCATTTTAGTACTCACACCCATGGTTTTGGGGATCCCCCATTCCAAGAACACCTCATATTTAGATAGATGGACGGAGGGATGGATAGATAGGCTTATGGATAGATTAGATTAGATTAGATTAGATAGATAGATTAGATAGATTAGATAGATAGATGGATGGATGGATGGATGGATCGATGGGTGGACGGATGGATAGATTAGATAGATAGATAGATAGATAGATAGATCGATCGATCGATCGATCGATCGGTAGGTAGGTAGGTAGGTAGATAGATAGATAGATAGATAGATAGATTAGATAGATTAGGTAGATAGATAGATAGATCGATCGATAGATAGGTAGGTAGATAGATAGATAGATAGATTAGATAGATTAGGTAGATAGATAGATCGATAGATAGATAGATGGTAGGTAGGTAGGTAGATAGATAGATAGACAGCTAAATAGATCGATAGAGCGATAGACAGATAGAGAGAGAGATAGAAAGATACAAGGGTAGATAGGTAGATAGGCAGATAGGCAGGTAGGCAGATAGGCAGATAGGCAGATAGGCAAATAGGCAGATAGCTAGATAGCTAGATAGCTAGATAGCTAGATAGCTAGATAGCTAGATAGCTAGATAGCTAGATAGCTAGATAGCTAGATAGCTAGATAGCTAGGTAGAGTAGATAGATAGATAGATAGATAGATAGATAGATAGATAGATTAGATAGATAGATAGATAGATAGATAGATAGATAGATTAGATAGATTAGATAGATTAGATAGATTAGATAGATAGATAGATAGATAGATAGACTGATAGACTGATAGACGAGTAATTATATAGGTTGGATAGGGTAGACAGGTTAGCTAGACCTGATTTGTTTTTATTTAGACAGCTTAGACGCTTAGGTAACTTAGATTGGACCACGTAGAATGGAATAAGATTGACTAGAATAGACATAGAAGTAGAACTAGCACAAAAGCGAATAGAGAAGTGGAGGTAGATAGATAAATAGGTTAGATTAAAATTATAGGAGATTTGGCTAGATGGAGTGACTCTCTATTTAAGCAAACTGCTTGCAGTCTTTGGGCATGCCTCTATGGCCAATTCAGGCGGAACAAAAATCAAGAAACTGTTGGGGGTGCGTACTAGTAGATGGTTGTCATCAAATGAAATAAATCCATCCAAGAATTACCAGCGTCTTTCCTCACCTATCAGGTGAGGGTTGTTAAATTTTATGTCAGCTGGCCCGCCGCCTCCTCGTCCTTCTCCTCCTCCTTCGCCGGACTTCAACTGCAAGCTCTAGATCGCAGTGTTCCCTGCCGGACCCGAACAGCATCTCTGGATCAAAGTCATCCCCGCCGCACCTCAACTGCAAGCTCTAGAGCGCGGTGTTCTCCGCCAGACCCGAACAGCAACCTCTGGATCAAAGTGATCCCCGTCGGGCCTCAACTGCAAGCTCTAGAGCGCGGTGCTCTCCGCCGGACCTGAACAGCAACCCCTGGATCAAAGTGATCCCCGCTTGACTTGCACCGCAGGCCCCGGATTAGAGTGTCCCCCGCCGGACCTCAACCACGAGCTCCGGATCAGAGTGTTCCCCGCCGGACCTCAACCACAAAGAACCTAGACAAGAATGTCAGAATAGATGCCAGATAGAATGCCAGAATAGAATGTCAGATAGGATGCCAGATAGCATGCCAGAACGTATGCCAGAACATATGGCAGAAAAAATGCCAGATAGAATGCTTGAGAAAATGTGAGTACAGATGCCACAAAGGATGCCAGATAGGATGTCAGAATAGATACCAGATAGAATGCAAGAATGGAATGTCAGATAGGATGCCAGATAGAATGGCAGAATAGAATGTCAGAAGATTATACCAAATATAGTTCCAGGTGAAACTATGACGAATAAGTGTCAGGGCGGGGATCACTCGAAGTAAAGTATTTTTTCTCACAACCAATTGGGAGGAATCGGAAAGAGGGGGCAGGATCTAACACACGCCTGTAATTTTTGTTGCCCTTCTGATTTAGATGCTTCAAATCCCAATATTTCAGACACGTACTTTCTTCCATGGGCCACAGAATTTTATAACTTGTGGTGAACCAATAAGCGGTATTTTCTTGTCCATTCACGATGTCAATTTTTCATACGTTTTCATGAAAATCTGTACCTCTAATGAATTTATGGAAATATCAGCCACCAAAATGATGTTTTTGCCAGACCCGCAATACCGTTTACAGACGTCTTGAAGCTTCTCAGACCGGCGGATCAGCTAAGGCTCCATTGGACATCCCTACAGCGCCTTGCTCAGCCTTGCCCAGAGGGAGAACGGAGGACGAACTGACAGGATGATTGCTTCGAGTCAATATACCCGTACCCACCAAAAAGGTGGAGCACACACACACACATTTTCAGATGCATTTAATATATTTGTGATATTGGTATGCGTTTTAATTTGCATACGTATCTTTACATATGTGTGCACAACGTCTATGCATGTATCTCTAAAGCACGGACATATGATCACATACCTATTTTGTTTATTGTATATATTTTTATTTATATATACTACGCATTTCATATATCGGTATATATATATAATTTTAATTGCATTATATGTATACCCATATATAATATTATTTATTTACATTTGTATATTTACATGTTTAATAGTGAATACACAATGAAGGAAAATATATATTATCGATATATATATATATATACATATATATATATATTTATTTATTTAATCTATCTATCTTATCTGGTAGTTGGAGCCCGACTGATAGATGGCCATGGTGTTTTGTGCCATTTTGGCGTTTTTCTTGCTTCACCGGCGTTGTGTGGGTGGGGTGGGTGGGGTGGGTGGGAGGTGGGGTGGCAATAACGTACAGTCACTGCGCGCTCAGAGGGCACGCGCGCACGTGAGTATTATTTTATACACAGTGAAGGCGTGCAAATGTTTCTGACACGAGGGAAAACAAAATTGTTTCAGCAGAACCAAATTGAAGAAATGAATTCAAATAAAAATGTCGTTTTTCAGCCAACAAGTTGAAAAATCAAATTTTGCCGTGGCGAAAACGGCATTTATGCTGACATGATGATCACGAAACCACACGGCTAATTATGTCGGGAACCTAGTAGTCAAATGCGCAACAAGTAAACATACGTATACAGACATATATTCAAACATGGGGTTTTAATGCAAATCTTGGCAGTTGATCATTAGCGCATGGCGGTGAATGGACACTTGTTGGTTTTCTCGTTCCAGATGATTCCCAGAAGGTGACCGTTTGCTGTTGAGATGGAACTCTTAGACCAACCAGGTGTTTACAAATTATTTGTTGGGTTTGTTTGTTATGGATTATGGGGTGATGGGACCCTCTTGGTTCACAGTTGCATTCCTCAAATGGCATCGATATATGATGATTGGGTACAAATGACAAACCACCCGAGAGACGAGAAGTTTCGGATTGAAGTTTGGCAGGGGTTTACGTGGGCCTGGTGCGTTTGTGGTTTCAACATGTGGGGATGGGTCAAAATTGGGGGCAATGTGTAGCACCCACACAAATTGTTTTGTTAAAAATGAACCCATCCATGTCGGGCAGTATTAATTTAATGTTGACTCATACACCGACGTCTCAATTATATCATTCACAATATTAACCTTATTTTCATGTTATTTGGGAAGACTGCCGGGACTACCGCGATGAGTTCACCGTTTTATAGTCGAGGTTGTAATGCGGCTTGCAAATATAGCGGGTGTCTTGGCAGCTGGCAGCGTGGGTTTTCAGGCGCTGAGTTCGTCTCGTTTTCTGGGGAGGGTCTCCTGGTCCAAGGTGGTGCATGTCGGTGATGATTCGCAAGATCCATGGAATGTAAGATGCGATAAGATTTAAGATTTGATAAGGGAAACATAGGCACCACTTTCTGGGATCAGGGGGTACAACAACGATAAAGTACATCGAAGTTTCTGGTGGCCGACCACTGGCGTTCCGAGGGGCCATGTCTTTGTGACTTCCCAAACTTCCCACATTCACTTTTGGACACAGGAAAACCAGGAGAAACGAAACGATCACCTGTTGTTAGAGGATGGTTGGGATGGGTATTGCAAATATTCGAACATTCACTGCGGCACAGGGTGTTGGCACTTCCAATTCTTTATCGTTGGCGGGGTCGGTCCCATAGTGATATATGGACGGTGCGTTTGATTCATTATATATATACATACAGTATATAAATAATACTGTATACAGTACATATTATAATCATACGCAGTAGGTGTCATGATGTTTCCATGCAATGAGGTTGAAAAATCCGCAGATTCGCCAAGGGTTTTTCGCCATGCGTAGCTGATTAGGCTGACGTTCCCATCCCGCTGGATGTGGGATCCCCAACTGACTATCTTTCGGAATACGAAATGCCACCTGCAGCTTACGCGCTATCAGACACTATCATGATAGTTGCAGATTCCGAATCATGCCGTCGCATAACATCAGATGCTATCACCGTTATCATCCTTATCTCAATCTCCTCATCCTCCCTTACACCGCCCCACCCGTATCCAGCACTGCCAAGGCCGCCACTACCACCGCCACCACCATCCGAATCATCATTCCATTATTTCATTGCATACTCCATTACTTGATCATTCCATCATTCTATTCATTCTGTTCATTCAATTACCCATTCAATTCTGCCATCATTCTACGTATCTCATTCCAAATTTGTTGCATCTTTCTATGATGCACTTCAATGCAATTTCATATCCCCCCTTTAACTTTGGAAAATGGGGGGTAAGACAAGAAAAATCTGAACAGTAATTATTTCACCTGACCACATGAAATATACCCCCCCTCACATTTTTTGTTGGGGGCTTCCAAGAGAGGTGGGGGGAGACTTTAGCCTGGAAGATATGTCAATTGGATACACATAGATCAAAAATCAAACCGCATATGACCTCTGCGAACTCCAGCCCCTGGTCTTTGAAGACTTGCCACGGCTAAATACCCAGAAACCGAACCTTGCTGCAATGGAATTTCTGAGGGGGGGGGGCCTTCTAGAGCTGTAAATACCATGGTTTTGCACCTTCCCCCTTGCTAAAAAAATACATGTTTTTTTTGCGACCAAGGTGGATACCACTGATTTTGTTGGCTAAATAGGGTTCGCCCCGGCAAATACCCAGAAACGGAATCTTACTGCGGCAATGAAATTTCTGTGGGCGGTATGGCATGGCTTCCAAAGCTTTAAAATACCATGGTTATCCATGGTTTTGCACCTCCCCCGCCCCTCAAAAAATTCACAAGGGAAGCTTGGGGAGAGAAAAAAACCATGGAAATGCGCGCTTCAGCCCGTTTGCACGTACCTGACTGCATCCCACACTTTGCTGCGGATGTTCCCACTGGTGCCCGCTATCACTGACAGTACTAAGATTTTCCATTGCATTATTCTACAGTATATAAGCCAGAACTTTTTTTGCTGAAATATGTCTAGATATGGGGTGGCGGGTGACCACCCCTTTTTGACATATCTAATCCCTAAAAGGGGTGGATAATTGAATGCAATTTATGCATTCTATCATTCTATTTATATTCCATTTGTCCATTCATTTCATCATCCGATTCCACCATATTTAACCCATGATTTGTATTGATTTGTCCGATTCCATTGTTCAACCACAAGACGGTTAAATAGTGTTTCTACATTACATGTGTCTACTCTATTCCAATCTGATTCTTTGCTAATCCTCATCGCCGTCGTAGTCATGGTTATCGTTAGCGTTGTCATCATGTCATGGTCTTCTTCACTGTCATCATCGTCGTCGTCATCATCGTCATCGTCATTGTTGTCGTCATCGTCATCACAAACATCAGTCGACCAGCAGCGCCAAACATGGCTTGATAAAGACCTCAACAAAATACCGAAGCGCTGGCGATGCTTTCTGACATAAGCACTCAACTCCCACAGTGGCCATTTTATGTGTCAGGACATTTGTCATTGGAAACGGCCCGCTAATTTTACATGGTTCTATCAAACATCCGTACGTTCCATCAGTATATAGATGATCTACAAATGAGCGAGGTAAGGGTCAAGATTCGGTCAAGATTCGGTCAATCGTTTAATTGCATCCACTGCAACTTTATTTAAGATTGAGTGGACAACACCAGCCACTAGCCAATAGCCGTGGGTCCAAGAGATGACTTGCTTATCTTGACCTGAACTTGCATCGCTGCCTGCGTCGCTGGGTCTGCAGAGCATATGATGCCATTCAGGAAAGAGCGTGGATGCAAGGACGGCAGGTGCGATTATTGTGGGAATGGCAGGTACTGGGACAAATATCTAAATCGCATAGTCGCATCCAACCTGATCCGAAATTGAACCTGAATTTCATTCAGATGTAGCCGGAAACTCATCGGTTTTGGATGGTTTTGATATACCATTATCTGCGCGGGAGAGGACAGGGCATGAGGGTTCCAAATTCTACGAAGTGGATGGCATTTGTTGCATCGTCCTAGCAAGTTCTGTGAAGAAATGGTGTAGACAATCCATAACAAACAGGGATTTTGGGAATAGCCCCTCTACCAGAACTGGACTGTATAAGACAAATTTAGCAGGAAACCCAATTTTCAATTGCAAAAACCAGTGTTTTCCTGCAAACTGCTTCACCAAGACGTCATGAATTGCATTCTGGGCAAACGATGATTCCAGGCCGTAACTTTACCTTAGCCGTCCTCATTGTAATAAGGGATCAAAACGGCCATCCCCTCAAAACGACCACCCCTTAAACACAATTTGTTTTGCTTCAACTTATTAAGGGATCAAATTCACCACCCCCTGTGAGCAATACATTGGTTGGCAAAGTAGCTTGAACTTTTTGTACTATAGCCATTGCTGCTGCTGCTGCTGCTGCTGCTGCTGCTGGAACCAGTCACTGAGGTGAGAAGCGAGTGGGGGAAAATGAGTTTCACCTTTGTGTGGCATTGACATCTCGCAGATCATCATGCCAGTAGTTTCTATGACTTCTCCTCCCAGTTTCCGAAAACATTTACGAATGCAACTTACAAGGTTCCCGAATACAACTTTCCAGTTTGCGAATCCGACGTTCCAGTTTCCGAATACAACTTTCTAGTTGCATTGGGAAACTGGAACGTTGGATTCGGAAACTGGAAAGTTAACCGAAAACAACTTTCTACAATGTGGGGCCCCCCAGTTATTACTTAGTTTGTAACACGGGGTAACTTAAACTGTAACGTGGGGCAACTTAAGTTGTAAGTATGGTCAACTATGTAAGAACTCAGCCAACTTATATATACGTTGAGATAGCCTCTGGATCCAAAAAAGATACACCGCAAGTTAGACAAGTTTTCTTTTTGTGTCGCAAATTTGGAGCATCTGTTGGCCAGCCGATAAACTCAGCTGTTCTTGGTGGTTCCAGCGAGGCCTTTTGTTGAGCGCCATGGCTGAAGCTGCAAATCAGCAGATTCGCAGGGAGAGCATGCAGGATTATAGGACTTTTCTATACTTTTCTGCTGTTCATGAGACAGGAGATTTTGGACGTTCTCCTTAACGGGCAACGAAGAAAACAGCTATGGAAACGGCAGGTAAGCAGTACAAGCCGAGAGTTGCATGAATCTTGCTGTACAAATCTGAAACTGAAACTGCAATAGAGGAGAGCAAAGGAGCCCTGGAGAGGAAACTCGCTTGGGTTTCCTCCAAAAATGTGTTTTTTCCTTGAAACGCGTGTTTCCCCTTTAAAATAAACCTATGAACGCTCTTCTGTTTCCTGACTAAGCAAGCAATGTAGCTAGGAAATGCAAATGTGTCAAAAATGTGTCTCCCCTTGGAAGTGAGAAATTTTCAAAAGAGCATGTGGTTCCTTGAGCAGCAGGGAAAGCGATTGTGTTTTCAGGCAAAAGTTAACGACGTTAACGAAGGGAAAGGACACGTGGTTGCGTTTCTATTGAAAACCCAAATAAGCAGGAAACGTGTATGTGTCAAAAATGAGTTTCTTTGTGTTTCCTTGCTGCCAACTTTTCTGTAATATTTTGCATTTCTATATTACAGAGCTGTTTCTAGCAGACTTTTCTGTAGTATTTTGCATTTCTATATTACAGAGCTGTTTCTAATTAGCCAAGGTGCTTCATACAGAATCTTCAAACATAGCAACGAAAAAGAAATGGTAGATTATCAAAGCTTGGTGAACCTACATGTGCCAGCCTGGACCACCGCTAAAAGCGAGGTGGTCATGTCCTTGCCGTGAAAAAACACCAGTTTGCAACGTTAAAACAGGTTTGCAAAACATTGAAATGAAAACCACAAAGAAAAGAAGTGACACATGGTCAAAATTAAAACTTGAACCTCGTAAAAAGTTACCGAAGGTCGAAGATATAAGTTAAGTTAGAACACACCCTAAAATGACTTAGCATAACTTCAACTTAACTTCTTTAAGTATACTTAGATGTCCCTGGCCCTTAAGGTTAATTTAACTTGGGGGCCCCACATTGTGGTTTCCGAATTAAACTGTCCAGTTTCCGAATCCAACTCCCAGTTTCCAAACAATCACATTAATTACCACTCCGAGTTTCCGACACAACTTCCAGTTTCCGATTACAACTTTCCAGTTTGTTAGTAACGTATACAACTTTCTAGTTTCCGAATACAAATGTTAAGTTTCTGAATACAACTTCCAGTTTCGGAATACAACTTATTCCGAATACAACTGTCTAGTTTCCGAATACAACTTTTCAGTTTCCCAATGCAACTCCCAGTTTCCGAATACCATTTCCAGTTTCGAATCAATTTTCTAGTTTTCGAGTAAGAATTGCCAGTTTCCGAATGCAACTTCTTGTTCCCGAATGTTTCCGAATACAAGCGTGACCTCAAAGTTTCCTCCCCGTTTCACCGCCCTACAGCTTGATCCCTCAGTTTTTCCGCATGACATCCGCACTAGGAATTGTGATCATTGCCACCTCTGCCAATGGAGACGGACGCCTGTGCTTTGGCCTGAAAATGAGGAATCTAACCCCAATGTATTGCCTTTTTACAGTACTAGGGAATGTATGGGAAACTTATGATTATGATTTAATATGATTTATCTACCATGGCGTACGATCAAATTCAAAGGTTTTCCCTTAAGGTTTCAGACAAACCCATTTGGATGTTGCAAGAGCTAGCGATTCGTGTTTAGTAGCTGGGCTGTCACCCCCCTGCAACTGGGATCTATTGGCACCGCAGTTACTAAGCACGAATTGTGGCAACAGCCAAGTAGAATTACATTGTTTGGGATGTTTCTATCAAAGATAAGGTTACCAGTAGTACCGCACAAGGCGGTGGCGGAAGTTTGAAAGAAAGGAGCACTATAGGAAAGGTTGGGTTGTTGGAGTGTCGATGTTTGACTTTGGCGTTCTGTTGATCCTCTTGATGAATTCGCGTATTCATCCATCTTTCCTTTTGCTTATTGATTTGTTTACCTGACTGCCTCTCTGCCTCCATGTTGTCTAACTGTTCTCTAGTTCTCAATCCATCTATCTAGCTTCAATTACCTTCTCCTTCTATCTATCTATCTATCTATCTATCTACCTACCTACCTATCTATCTATCTCTCTATCTCTCTATCTCTCTATCTCTATCTCTATCTATCTCTATCTATCTCTATCTATTTCTATCTATCTCTATCTATCTCTATCTATCTCTATCTATCTCTATCTATCTCTATCTATCTCTATCTATCTCTATCTATCTCTATCCATCTCTATCCATCTCTATCCATCTCTATCTATCTATCTCTATCTTTATATATCTCTATCTATCTCTATCTATCTCTATCTATCTCTACCTATCTCTATCTATCTCTACCTATCTCTATCTATCTCTATCTATCTCTATCTATCTATCTATCTGTCTATCTATCTGTCTATCTATCCATCTATCTATCTATCGATCGATCTATCTATCTATCTGTCTATCTATCTATCTATCTATCTATCTATATATCTATCTATCTATCTATTTGCCTTTCTATCTGTCTACCTATTTATCTTTCTATCTATTTATCTATTTATCTATCTATATATCTATCTATCTATCTATCTCTATATTTCTCTATGTATCTCTTTCTATCTCTATCTATCTCTATCTATCTCTATCTATCTCTATCTCTATCTACCTATCTCTATCTATCTCTATCTATCTCTATCTATCTCTATCTATCTCTATCTATCTATCTATCTGTCTATCTACCTGTCTATCTATCCATCTATCTATCTATCTATCTATCTGTCTATCTATCTATCTATCTATCTATTTGCCTTTCTATCTATTTGCCTTTCTATATGTCTATCTATCTATTTATCTATCTATCTATCTATTTATCTATCTCTATCTATCTCTATCTATCTCTATCTATCTCTATCTATCTCTATCTATCTCTATCTATCTCTATCTATCTCTATCTATCTCTATCTATCTCTTTCTATCTCTATCTATCT